>MDTG01266696.1_pt1 | contig 19310 bp, 19 predicted proteins | sample 811421 | NCBI WGS metagenome assembly MDTG01 (sample SAMN05326645, study PRJNA326480) | marine metagenome | isolation source: seawater | place: Pacific Ocean: South East | collected 2011
CAGAAGCTTTATATGTTGTAAGCATTAATGCAAAAAAAAATATAATAACTGTAGGTCCAAGAGAGTTTTTAGAAATTAAGAAATTAAATTTACGTGAATTAAATATTTTAGGAACTAAAAAAGATTTTGATAAAGTTGTGTATATTAAAGTCAGGTCAACGGGCAAATTATTGAAAGCAAAAGTTGATATCTCACATGAAAAAGCAAGTGTCGAGATTTTGGAAAAAGAAACAGGTATTTCACCTGGTCAAGCTTGCGTTTTTTATTCTAAAGATGAAGATGGGGATAAAGTTTTGGGAGGTGGCTGGATACATAAGACAGAGAATAAAAACTTATCCCCACTATTCACTTGATCTAAATTTTAAGAAAATAAATCAACTAAAAAGTGATACCAAATTTTTTTCATTATGATTTAATGGAAAGTAATTAAGAGGCAACTCTTAACTGGCCATTTAGGGAAAAACCGAGAGGTTCAAGCTTAAGGGGCAGAAAGGTTCACTGAGTAGCGCTAAAATGGTGGACCGGGAGGCTTGGCGGTAGCGCATTAAACGACGAGCCAAAACTTCACGTTTCTATCCTGAAAAGGATAGAAGCTGTGAGTTTTTTATTTTACATCTCTCCAAAACAGCTTAGTTAGCAAATAGAATAATACTACTCCCACAAAGTAATTCCATTCTAAAGCATGCTTGAAGTGTACATTTCCTTCTACAACAAGAATTGGTAAACTAAAAATAGCTACACATGCTAGCACAGATACTAATCCAATTTTACACTTTAAAATTAATGGATTAAATAAATCTCTAATTTCATTTTTTAATTTATATAACTTATGAACCAAAAGTCCCTGTGCTATTATTTCAAATATAATAAAACTAAGAAGTATTATTCGTCTTAAGAGTTTGAAAATTTTTAAATCAACTTCCACCCCGAGTAATAAAGAGTGAATAACTAAACAAATGGCAGACAAAATTCCAAAAGTTTTAAATTTATAATTTTTGTCTAATGTTTTGTTGAAATGATTAATTAAATAATTATTTTTCTTCCAGTACAAATAAAGTAGAAAAGCAGTTAAAATCATGCCTGGTTTAAATATTAAATAAGCAGGAAATGATCTGGATGCTCTGCTAATTGACAAACTTCCATCAATATAAGGTATAGTAAAGGCAGTTCTTCCGACCTGATCTACTACAAAAATCGTATTTTCTAAAAGATCGTAGTTAATCGAGATAAAAAGACATAAATTTATAGCGAGCAAAGGGATAATGAATATCCATAAACTCAACTTTTTAATTTGAGTTATCTCTATCATATTAAGATTTTTTGATTATTTTCTTTTATTTCTTTTTCTAGCTCTTCTTTTTTTTGAGCCTATCTTTCTTCTTCCTCTATGTTTCTTTGGATAACCCATACTTTTCCTCCTTTTTTTTGCATTAAATTAACAAAAACTTATATACATTTTGACATAATTATTTGATTATACTTATTTTATGAAAAAGTCTACTGGCACATTTTTAAAACAAGCTGCACATGATAAAATTAATAGATCAGCTAATCCAGCTATTGTAAGAGCATCTACAATACTTTTTAAAACAGTACAGGAGCTTCGCAATCATCAAAAACAAGTAAATAAAAATAAGAAGATAGATTTTTGGGATTATGGCAGACAAGGTTCTCAAACAACTATTCAGTTACAAGAAATTCTAAAAAAATTAGAAGGGGCCCATCATGTTTTTTTAACACAAACTGGATTTGGTTCTGTTGCTTTAGCTTTAATGAGTATTTGTAGGCCTGGAGATGAAATAATAGTTTCAGATTGTGTTTATAGACCTACTCAAGAACTTACTTCTTCGATGTTAAAAGAATTCAATGTCAAAACATTGTGGTATGATCCGAATAATCTTGACGATTTAAAAAAAAAGATAACAAAAAGAACAAAACTAATTTATGTTGAAAATCCTGGAAGTAATACTTTTGAATTTCAAGATCTTGGAAAAATATTGTCTATTGCAAAAAAAAATAATATATACACAGCTATTGACAACACTTGGGGAACAGCATTTTTTTTAAAACCTATTAAATTGGGTTTTGATCTATCAATAACATCTGCAACAAAATATTATTCAGGGCACTCTGATGTAATGGCAGGTACATTGGCTGTAAGCAAAAGAATTTTTAAAAAAGTAAAATGGTTTAATAAAGTTTCTGGTTATCGTTTGTCAGCAGATGATGCTTACTTGGTCATTAGAGGATTAAGAACTTTAGATTTAAGACTGGAAAAACATCAAGAGAGTGCAAAAAAAGTTGCTAATTGGCTTTTGCGTAAGCCAAAGATAATTAAAGTGTTATATCCGCACAAAAGTTCTTTAAAATCATATAAATTATGGAAAAAATATTACTCTGGGTCTTCAGGTTTGCTAGGAATAATTATAAAAAGTAAAAACAAGTCATCTGTTATAAAATTTATTAATTCACTAGAATTATTTGGAATAGGGTATAGCTGGGGAGGCTTTGAAAGTTTAGCTATGTACAATGGACCAGAAGAAATGGGTAAAAGATTTTTTTTTAAATTAAAAAAAAATGAACATTTAGTTAGGTTACACATAGGACTTGAAGATATAAAAGATATAATTCAAGATTTAAAAAAATCTTTGAGACATATCAAGTAAATGGAAAAAAAATTTATTTCAAATAAAACTGCTTTAATTACAATGCTTGCTGCCTGCAGCGTTATTCTTGTTTCAATGGGTTTACGACAAGTTTTTGGTTTATTTTACGGTTTTTTTGAAGAAGATTTAAACTGTACTAGAACAGAATTTGGATTAGCTATTGGATTACAGATGATTTTTTGGGGTCTATTTGCTCCTCTATTTGGAATGTTGGCTGACAGAGTAAGTGGAAGATTTGCACTTATTATTGGATTTTTAATTTTTGGATTAGGAATTTTTTTACTCTATTCTGGACCAAATACTGGAATATTTTTTCAGATAGATTTAGGTATTTTAATTGGTATTGCTTTAGGTGCGACAGCGATGAGTGTTCCAGTCTCTGAAACAGGAAAACATTTTACTGATAATAATAGAACTATGGCAACTGGAATAGTGACAGCAGCAGCATCAATTGGTTATTTTCTAGCACCATTATTTACTCAATACAGCCTTATGGAAAGTGGCTGGCAAGGAACGCTTCAATATTTTCTCTACTTTATATTATTTGGATTAATAGCTTCATTCTTTTTATTACCGGTTGAAAAAAAGAAAACAAATTTAAAAACTTCAGAAAATAAACAAAATTTGGGTAGCGCTTTAAAAGAAGCTTTTTCTCATCGAGGTTATGTCTTGTTAGTTTTTGGATTTTTTGTTTGTGGTTTTCAGATAACTCTTGTTGCTACTCATATCCCAGCTTATGTTCAAGAAAAAGGCTTAGCAGCCTGGACAGCACCTACGATTTTAGCTTTGATAGGCTTGTTTAACATTTTTGGAACTTTAGGTATTGGTTATTTGTCAACAAAATACAGTAAAAAGATATTATTAAGTATTTTGTATTTTTTAAGAGCCGTAATTATACTTATATTCATAGCACTTCCTATTTCGATTTATACATCTATATTTTTTGCAGTTACTTTTGGATTATTGTGGTTGTCAACTGTACCGCCAACTAATGGAATTGTGGCACAAATTTTTGGCACAAAATATTTGAGTACACTTTTTGGAATAGTTTTTTTTAGTCATCAAGTGGGTTCTTTTTTTGGTTCATACTTAGGTGGGTATTTTTACGATATGTACGGGTCGTATGACTATGCATGGTATATTTCTATAGTATTATCTATTTTTGCAACAATTGTTCACTTACCAATTGATGAAAGAAAAATAGACAGAACTAAAGAAGTGGTTAAAATTTAGGAAATTTATTGCAATTTGAGGTTGCAGACAAAAGGTCATTATTTCACTTCCCATTTATTTTAATTTTCAATAATATCTTAATTAACAAAGGAGATTAAATGTTTTCAAAAGAACTAAATAAAAAGTTAGATAAGTATCACTTACTAAAACATCCATTCTACAAATCATGGAACGAGGGAAAGTTAACAAGAGAAATTATAAAAGATTATGCTGAGCAGTACTATCAGCACGTAAAAGCATTTCCAAGGTACATAAGCGCAACACATTCAATATGCGAAGATCTTGAAAAAAGAAGAATACTTTTAGAAAATTTACAAGATGAAGAAAAAAAAGGAGCTGACCATCCAACTCTTTGGAAGAACTTTGCTATAGAATTAGGTGCTGATGTTGAAAAAATAGAAGAGGTTAATAAATATAGTTTTACTAAAGAATTAATTGATAACTTCTTTAAAAATGGAAGATCAAGTTATGCTGAAGGGCTTGGTTCGTTGTACACATATGAAAGACAAGTTCCTGAAATAGCAGATACAAAAATTAGAGGTCTAAAAAACCACTATGGAGTGAGCTCAAAAAAAGGCTTAGAATTTTTTGAAGTTCACAAAAAAGCTGATGTTTATCACAGAGAAGCTTGTGAAAAATTATTAGATGGTTTGTCCAAAAATGAGCAGGAGAAAGCTGAAAAAGCAGCTCTATCGACTGCCAAGTATCTTTGGAATTTTTTAAGTGGAATGGCCGCTAAACACAATCTTCAGGCAGCAGCTTAAAAAAAATATAACCATTTATCTAGGGAGGACTAAATAGTGATTACTATCAATCCATTTTCTCAGCTAGCTGAGTCCGTACCACCCATTGCAATACAAATTTTTGTAATAGCTATGATAGCTTTAGTAATAGTAGGGACTTTGTTAGACATTATTCATAAGAAAAATGTTAAATATTTTTTCGAAAATGCAAAAAAAGCCAAAATGTCAGCAAAAAAAATTCTTACAACTGGAGAAAAAACTTCAGTAGTCCTTAAAACACTTGCTAGCGATATAGCAACTACATCTGAGTTGGGAGCCGGAAAAAGAAGAGCAGCTCATCTTCTTGGTATGTACGGAACAATTTTATTTTGGATTGCTTCGGTAATAATGATTTTTTGTTATGTCAAACCATCTTCAGAGACGCCAACAATATGGCCAATCATTTGGCACATCGGCGCAATAATGACAGTTTTAGGAGGATCTTGGTTTTGGTTTTTTTTAAGAGTAGATGTTTATTCCGAAGCTCAACCTTGGTACAGAATTATAAAAGCAGATCTATTTGTGCTTGCACTTATAGCATCTTCTTTATTTGGTTTAATCTGGTCATTTTTACAATCGTTAAATTTAAATGATAGATGGGACGACAAGGTATTTTTGGTTTTTTATATTGTGTCAAATATTGTGTTATTTGGTGGAGTATATTGGTCAAAATTCGCCCATATGTTTTACAAACCAGGTGCTGCAATTCAGAAAAATTTAGCTGAGGCTGACGGTTCTAGAGACAATTTACCGCCCCCAGCTGACGCGCCAGAACAATTTGGTTTGGGTATAAAGAGAGAAGAGCCAAAACATTATTAATATGATAGGAAAAAATTAAATATGTCTACTTTTGTATATATGACCCGTTGTGATGGATGCGGACACTGTGTTGATATTTGTCCCTCTGACATCATGCACATAGACGAAACTATTAGGCGAGCAAAAAATATTGAACCAAATTTTTGTTGGGAATGTTATTCTTGTGTTAAAGCTTGTCCAAATCATGCAATTGATGTTCGTGGATATGCTGATTTTGCACCTATGGGGCACAGTGTAAGAGTAAGGCGTGAAGAAGAAAAAGGAACTATTTCTTGGAAGATTAAATTTAGAAACGGAACAGAAAAAGATTTTGTTTCTCCAATTACAACTAAACCATGGGGAAAGTTTATTCCAAAACTTGCTGAAGGTGATAAACCAAATCAAGGTGAAATTAAATCTCAGAGACTATATTTGGAGCCTGAAGGTTTAAACACAAAAAAAGAGCTGCCTACTTTAAATAAAAATTCCTTTAAAAAAGGAGTTTATTATTAATGGCCAAAGTGAAAACATTTGTCGAAGAAAGTGACATTCTTATTGTTGGTGGAGGAATGGCAGGCACTGGTGCAACTTTTGAAGCTAGACATTGGGGAAGGGAATTAAAAATTATTTGTGTTGAAAAAGCAAATATTGACAGAAGTGGTGCAGTCGCTCAAGGCTTATATGCAATTAATTGTTATATGGGTATGCAGTGGGATGAAAACCAACCCGAAGATCATGTGCGTTATGCAAGAAATGATTTAATGGGAATGGTTCGAGAAGATCTTGGTTATGACATGGCTAGACATGTTGATTCAACAGTACACATGTTTGATGATTGGGGTTTGCCAATGATGAAAAATGAGAAAACAGGTAGATATTTAAGAGAAGGTAAATGGCAAATAATGATTCATGGAGAAAGTTATAAACCAATTGTTGCAGAAGCAGCAAAAAAATCAGCAAATAAAATTTACAATAGAATTATGGTTACTCATCTTTTAATGGATAATGCAAAAGAAAATAGAATTGGTGGGGCAGTTGGATTTAACATGAGAACTGGTGATTACTATGTTTTCAAAGCTAAAACGGTGATTGTAGCTGCGGGTGGAGCATCACATATATTTAAACCTAGAGCTGTAGGTGAAGGAATGGGTAGAACTTGGTATGCACCTTGGAGCAATGGCTCAGCTTACGCATTACCAATTGCAGTTGGAGCAAAGATGACTCAAATGGAAAATCGTATTGTCTTATGTCGATTTAAAGATGGTTATGGTCCAGTTGGAGCTTATTTTTTACATTTAAAAACTTACACACAAAATGCTAACGGAGAAAATTATGAGAAGAAATGGTATGAACACACTAAAAAAATGGTTGGTGAATATATAGATCATCATCCTACTCCAACATGTTTACGTAATCATGCTTTCATACAAGAAGTTATGGCTGGAGGCGGGCCAATTCATATGGTCACTAAAGAAGCATTTCAAGATCCACATTTAGAAACAGTTGGATGGGAAAATTTTCTTGGTATGACTGTTGGTCAAGCGGTAGTTTGGGCTTCTCAAAACATTGATCCTAAATATACTAATCCAGAATTAACTACTTCCGAACCTTATGTTATGGGCTCCCATGCTACTTGTTCAGGAGCTTGGGTAAGTGGTCCAGAAGATCTTTCACCACCAGAATATTTTTGGGGATACAATCGAATGTTAACTGTTGAGGGTCTTTTTGGAGCGGGAGATACTGTTGGTGGTAGCGCTCATAAATTTTCCTCAGGCTCTTTTACAGAAGGTCGTCTTGCTGCAAAAGCAGCCGTTAAATATATAGAAGATAAAAAAGCAGAAGGCATTAAAGTAAATGACAAACAGTACGAAGATCTTAAAAAAGTTATTTACAAACCACTTGAAAATTACACAGTAGGTCGTAATGAAATTACTGGTGGAACAGTTTCACCTAGTTATATTTCTCCTATTCAAGGTCTTCAACGTCTTCAAAAAATCATGGATGAATATGTTGGAGGAATTACAGCCAATTATATGACTAATGATAACTTACTTAAAAAAGGCTTGGAATTGTTAGAGTGGTTACAAGAGGACTTAGAACATGTGGGAGCAGAAGATTATCATCAGCTTATGAGAGCTTGGGAATTAAAACACAGAACTCTTACCTCACAGTGTGTAACTGAACATACTCTTTTTAGAGAGGAAACTCGTTGGCCAGGCTATTATTATCGTGGCGATCATTTAAAACTTGATGATGAAAATTGGCATTGCTTGACAGTCTCTAGACGTGATCCTAAAACTGGTAAGTTTATAATGGAAAAAGTACCTGTTTATCATATAGTTGATGATAAAAAGGAAAAGAAAGCTTCTTAATAAAAAAAGTTTAAATGAAGCTGCTTGATAAAACTGATAAAGAAATTATAGAAATTGCAAATCCCATTTGGAATAATTTAATCAAAACTTCAAATACAAAAGACTATGGTGGTTTTACAAGAGATTTTTCTTCCCAAATGCTTTATGGCGCAAACGAAGTTGAATTAGGAAAGCAGTGGGCTAATAATAAATTACTAACTAGTTTATCTGAGGACAAAGAAGTTTTTGGATGTTTAAGAAGAAATAATTTTGTAACAATTTTATACAAACAAAAAAGTAACACAGTACCTGGTGAATTTTTAGGACGTTTGGTTCTAGGAGTTGAAGATAATCAAGTTAAAATATTTGGGGCGACTATTTATTAAAATTTCTTATGCACTTCTATAAAGTTTAGTCATAACAAATTCTTTATGACCCAATGCTTCTGCACAAGTAAGTCTTCCATTAGCTACTTTAATAGTGTTTTTTATTAATTCATCGCCTGCTTGAGACAAATTCATCTCACGAGTAAGTATTTTGGATACATCACAATCAATGTGTTCTTTCATTGTTTTTACTGTAAGAGGATTAGCAGTTAGTTTAATTACTGGCTCAATAGGATTTCCAATTATATTTCCTTGACCAGTTGGGAATAAATGTATGTTAAAACCTGCTGCAGCCTGTAAAGTCACACATTCAGCTGCTGCGGAGGAAGTATCCATAAAGTATAAGCCTTTACCTTTTTTAGGTTCTTCTGCTGGTTCTAAAACATCAATAAATTTTCTTGTTCCAATTTTTTGAAAATTCCCAAAAGCTTTTTCTTCTATAGTTGTGAGACCTCCAGCTATATTTCCAGCAGTAGGTTGACTTTCTGAAAGATCATTTGTTGCTTCTTTTAATATAAAATCATTATAGTCACTCCAAGTTTTCATGAATTTTTTTGATGCTTCAGGTGTAGCTCCTCTTTTTGCACAAACTTGTTCTGCACCAGTTAATTCTGAAGTTTCTCCAAAGCATAAATGTACTCCTAAAGGTTCGAGTTTATCCATTAAATTTCCGACCGTAGGATTTGAAGCAAGACCTGAAGTAGTATCTGACTCACCACATTTTACTGAGATCCATAAATCACTCAAAGGACATTCTTCACGTTGTTTTTCTGATGCCCACATTGAAAATTCTTGAGCTTTTTTAGAAGCTTTCATAATAGTTTCAATATCTCCACTTCTTTCAATATGAAAACCTTCTACTGGTTTTCCTGTTGTAGCTATTGCATCAACTATTTTTTTTGTCCATTTAGGTTCAATACCAATTACTATAGCTGCTGCTACATTTGGATTCTTGCCAGTGCCAATCATAGTTCTAAAATGCAATTCTAAATCTGCACCGAATTGTAATCTTCCGTAAGAATGAGGGAGTGCTATTGTGCCTTTAATATTATTTGCAACAGCTTCTGCACAAGCATTAGATATATCATCTACTGGAAGAATTATTACATGATTCCTAGTTCCTGCTCTTCCGTTTTCCCTTTTATAACCTAAAAAACTTTTTGGAATATCCATATCAGTTTACCATTTTTTTGTTTTTACATTATGAACATGCACATGATCACCTTTTTTTATAGGTTTAACAACTTTTCCTATATCATGACCATACTTCAAAATTGTATCTCCCTCTTTTAAGTCTTTAAGAGCAATTTTATGACCCAGCGGAACCTCATTGATAGAGCTTACTTTAATGGATTTGTCATTCTCCATGATCCAAGCATTGCATTCCTGTCCTTTTTTTGTGGTTTCTATTACTACAACTCCCACATTGTCTTTTTCATCATGTATAATTAAGTCAGGCTGTGGCATAAAATATTTAATGGATATAGACTATAATTTGTTATATTTAAAGTAAGTTTTTAAATTTTATCACTGGATTAAATATGGCTAAAATGACAACAGAAGAAGCTTTTGTAAAAGTTTTACAAAAACACGGGATTCAACATGCTTTTGGTATTATTGGATCAGCATTTATGCCTATTTCAGATTTATTTCCAAAAGCAGGAATAACCTTTTGGGATGTAGCTCACGAAACTAATGGAGGATTAATTGCTGACGGATACACCAGAGCTACTGGAAAAATTTCTATGGTAATCGCCCAGAATGGACCAGGTATAACTGGCTTGGTTACTCCAATAAAAACTGCATATTGGAATCATACCCCTTTACTACTAGTTACTCCACAAGCAGCTAACAAAACAATGGGACAAGGTGGGTTTCAAGAAGTAGAACAAATGAATTTATTTAAAGATATGGTTTGTTATCAGGAAGAAGTTAGAGATCCTTCAAGAGTTGCAGAAGTATTAAATAGAGTTATAGAAAAAGCTATTAGAGGATCAGCGCCAGCACAAATCAATGTTCCAAGAGACTATTGGACCCAAGTAGTTGATATTGAAATACCGCCTATTATAAGATTAGAAAGACAAGCCGGAGGTTCAGAAGCTATAAACAAAGCAGCGAAACTTTTATCTGAATCGAATTTTCCTGTAATCTTATCTGGAGCAGGGGTTGTGATCGGTGATGCGATTGAAGATTGTAAAAAACTTGCTGAAAAATTAGATGCACCGGTTTGTTCAGGATATCAGCATAACGATAGTTTTCCAGGTAGCCATCCATTAGCGGTGGGCCCTTTAGGTTACAACGGATCAAAAGCTGCTATGGAATTAATTTCAAAAGCTGATGTCGTGTTAGCATTGGGAACAAGATTAAATCCTTTTTCTACTTTACCTGGTTACGGTATTGATTACTGGCCGAAAAATGCAAATATTATTCAGGTGGACATGAACTCAGATAGAATTGGTTTAACAAAAAAAGTTACAGTTGGAATATGTGGAGATGCAAAATTAGTTTCTCAACAATTATTTAAAAAACTTTCTCCAAGCGCTGGAGATAAGGATAGACAAAAAAGAAAAGATTTAATTCACCAAACCAAGTCAGCATGGTTACAAAAATTATCAAGTTTAGATCATGAAGAAGATGATCCAGGCACAGTTTGGAATAAAGAAGCTCGCCAAAGGGATAAAGATAGAATGTCACCAAGACAATCATGGAGAGCTATTCAGGCTGGCATTCCTAAAGATGTTATAATTTCTAGTGATATCGGGAACAATTGTGCAATTGGAAATGCATACCCAACTTTTGAAAAAGGAAGAAAATATTTGGCACCAGGTCTGTTTGGTCCATGTGGTTATGGATTTCCCTCAATCCTTGGAGCAAAAATTGGATGCCCAACAACTCCGGTAATTGGTTTTGCAGGAGATGGTGCATTTGGAATTAGTATGAATGAAATGAGTTCATGCGCTAGAAAAGAATGGCCAGCAATAACAATGGTTATTTTTAGAAATTATCAGTGGGGTGCTGAAAAAAGAAATTCTATATTGTGGTTCGATGACAATTTTGTAGGAACAGAGCTAGATCCTGAACTTAGTTATGCAAAAGTAGCAAATGCTTGTGGACTGAAGGGAGTTGTAGTTAAAACGATGGAAGAAACGACTAAAGCAATTAAACAATCCTGCGAAGATCAAAAAAAAGGCATCACTACTTTTATTGAAGTGATTTTAAATCAAGAGTTAGGTGAACCATTCAGAAGGGACGCAATGAAAAAACCGGTAAGTGTTGCGGGAATTAAAAAAGAGGATATGAAACCTCAAAAAGGTTTAAACTAGATTACTTCATTAATGAAAAACCAAAGTAGCAATAAGACTTTTGGAATACTTTTTTTCGTTGTTTTATTATTAGTGGGTTTGTGGCCCATTATAAATAATGAGAACCCTAGAGTTTTTTTAATTATTTTATCGCTATTATTTTTGATTTTAGGCCTTTTAAACTCTAAGCTATTGACACCTTTAAATATATTTTGGATCAAAATTGGAGAAGTTTTAGGTAAGTTTATTTCTCCAATTGTCATGTTTCTAATTTATTTTACAATATTAACTCCACTTAGTTTTTTAATCAGAATAACTGGTAAAGATTTATTAAATATTAAATATTCTAAAAAAAAATCTTATTGGATAACAAGAAAAAAAGATGTTGGTCCAATGAATAGGCAATTTTGATGGTAGATTTTCTAAAAGAATTTTGGGAATTTTTAATGGAAAGGAAAAAATATTGGTTGTTTCCGCTAATTTTTATACTTGCATTGTTTGGTATTTTAATTGTTTTAAGCCAAGGTTCTGCGGTAGCACCTTTTATTTACACAATTTTTTAAGTGACTTCTATATTAGGTATATCAGCTTTTTATCATGACAGCGCAGCTGCTTTAATTATTGATGGAAATATTATTGCTGCCGCTCAAGAAGAGAGGTTTTCAAGAAAAAAACACGATTCAAGATATCCATTTAATGCTGTTGATTATGTTTTAAAAGAATCAAAAATAGATCTGAGCGATGTTGATCATATTGTTTTTTTTGAAAAACCATTTTTAAAATTTGAAAGATTGTTAGAAACTTATTTAGCCTTTGCTCCAAAAGGGTTTAGCTCATTTAGTTTGTCGATGCCAATATGGCTAAGAGAAAAACTGTTTCAAAAAAAATTTCTTTTTGAAAAATTACAATCTCATGACAAAAAATTTAATGAAATTAAAAAAATTTCATTTTCCGAGCATCATTATAGTCATGCCGCAAGTGCTTTTTATCCTTCTCCCTTTAAGGAAGCTTTGGTTTTAACTCTTGATGGAGTTGGAGAATGGGCAACAACAACTTTAGCTATTGGAAAGAATAACAGTTTAAAAATGTTAAAAGAAATTCATTTTCCTCACTCCCTAGGTCTTCTTTATTCTGCCTTTACATATTATGTTGGCTTTAAGGTAAATAGCGGAGAATATAAATTAATGGGATTAGCGCCATATGGAAAACCAAAGTATAAAGATTTAATTCTAAACAATTTATTAGATCTTAAAGAAGATGGATCGTTCAGACTTAACATGTCATACTTTAATTATGCTACTGGATTAACAATGACAAATAAAAAATTCTCGAGTCTTTTTGGTCATTCAGTAAGAGATTTTAGTAAAGATAAATTAACTCAATTTCACATGGATATAGCATCATCAATACAGGCTGTTACAGAGGAGATAATTTTGAAACTGACTAGAGCAATTGCTAAGGATTTTAAAATTAAAAATCTATGTCTTGCTGGCGGAGTGGCTTTAAATTGTGTTGCGAATGGTAAAATTTTAAAAGATAAAGTTTTTGAAAATATTTGGATCCAGCCAGCATCAGGTGATGCTGGAGGTTCTTTAGGAGCTGCTCTTGGTTACTGGTACAGGGAATTAAATAAACCTAGGGAAGATTTTTCAGATCAGATGAAAGGATCTTATTTAGGCCCCAAATTTGAAGAAAACCAAGTAGAAACCTCTTTAAAAAAATTAAAAGCTAAGTTTAAAAAATTTGATGAAAAAAGTGTTAATCAAATAATTGCTAAAAAACTTAGTGAAAATAAAATTGTTGGTTGGTTTCAAGGAAGAATGGAATTTGGACCAAGAGCTCTTGGAGCAAGATCAATTTTAGCTGACCCAAGGTCAGAAAAAATGCAAAAAGATTTAAATTTAAAAATTAAATTTAGAGAGAGCTTTAGACCTTTTGCGCCATCTGTTTTAAGGGAAGATTTGTCCAAATGGTTCGAGCTAGATTATGACAGTCCATATATGTCTATAGTTGCTGATATTGAAAAAAGCAAGAAATTACAAATTACAGATGATCATGAGAGACTTTTCGGCATAGAAAAACTTAATATTAAGAGATCTATTATTCCAGCTGTAACTCATGTTGATTATTCTGCGAGAATTCAAACAGTGCATAAAGAAACTAATCCAAGATATTATGATCTAATATCTGAGTTTAAAAAAATTACTAATTGTCCCATTTTGGTTAACACTTCTTTTAATGTTAGAGGAGAACCAATTGTATGTACAATAGAAGATGCTTTTAACTGTTTTATGGGAACCAATCTAGATATTTTGGTTATAGAAAACTTTATTTTATACAAAGAAGAGCAAGACAAATCTTTATTAAAAAACTATCAAAATAAATTTGAATTAGACTAATATAGTATTTTAGTAATTTATTTTTGATTGGATTTCTTTAAATATAAATCTTGCTATTTTTTCTGAACCAGTTGGATTTGTATGCACTAAGTCATAGGTATCTTTCAAATTAAAATTTATATCATTAAATCCATCTAAACAGATTAGATTATATTTATTGCAAACTTTTAAAATAATTTCTGATATTTTTTTTTCTTTTAAATAATAGTTGTCATCCTTTGATATTGAATAAATCTCACTTTTAATAATTTTCCATCTTAAAGTTTTTTGTGTAACAAATATTGGTTTAGAATTTAATTTAAAACTCAATTCAATCAATCTCTCAATATTTTTCTCCAAATTTTCAAATTTATAACTAAAATTACTTCCAACTTTCATATATTTAGGATTTCTATTTTTTGAATGAGCCACATTGAGTTCATCGATAGGATTATATTTGTGCACAACAAACTCATATAATTTATTTGTAAGACCGTTGTTATATTTTAAAAAATATAAAATTTTTTTAGGATAAGGAACTTTAGTGATATCAAGATCGTGTCTGCCTGAATAGTTCTTCTCGTTTGTTCCTATATAAAATAAAATATATTGTGATTTAAAATTTTCTATTTTATTAAACCAACTTTCAAAATTCCAAATATGTCCAAAGGTAGATTGTCCGTCTATTCCAGCATTAACAACATCAATATTAGCCCCTTGTTTTATAAATAATTTTTCTAATTTTTCAGCCCAGGTACTTTCTAAATTTATATATCTTTCATCTGTTGTACTTCCACCAACCACTAAGATATCAATTTCGTTAATTTTATTTTTTCTTCCTCTTAAACCAAAATTGTCTTTATTATATTCAATTTTAATCTTATCTTTCGTGTACAAAGTTGTAAAATAACTATATTTAGCATCACATAAAACATAAGAACATTTAAGGGTTCTCTTGTAAATCAAATCACCTGAAAATATTTCTATGATTAAGTAAAAAATAAAAATTATAATAAAATTAATAAAAATTACCTTGGAAATTTTTCTTAGACTCATAAAGTACTTTTGACTATTTAAAATTTAAAACTGTTGCAGGGTCTAATCTTACATTAAACCAATTAAGCCTTACGTCTAAATGTGGCCCTGTTGATCTGCCGGTTGAACCTACTGTACCTATTATTTCTCCTTGTTTTACTTTCTGGCCTTTTTTTACAAAAATTTTTTCTAAATGCATGTATAAAGTTGAAATTCCATGACCGTGATCAAATATTAAAGTTCCACCAGTGTAAAACAAGTCATCCTCGACCATAGTCGCTGTCCCATCTAACATCGCCTTAATTTCAGTTCCTTCTTTTGCAGCAAAATCTATTCCATAATGAGGCCATTTAGGCTTTCCATTTAAAATTCTTTGGCTACCATAAACTCCCGTAACGATAGCATTATCTAGTGGGTTTATGAATTTTTTTTTAAAAAATGTTAAATTACTTTCTACTGACCTAGCATCAGAAATTAATTTATTTTCTCTTTTAATTCTTTCGTAAACTTCTTTTGGAGGAGTAACTTTTTTTTCAGGTAAACCATCTATCCTTTGAATTTGATATTTTCTTTTGAAAACTTTTTTAACAACAACCTCTAATTTTTTGTCTTTTAAAATATGAAAAGTAATATCATTTTTTCTATCCCTACCAATCCCAAAGACAAAATACCCATCTTTTGTCACTTTCACTTTTTTTTTATCAATTTTTACTTTGGCACCAGGATCTGTTTTAGCCAAAATAAAAGCTCCTTGAGTAAACTTATTAGAGAACTCTAATGCAGATACATTAAAGCTAAATAAAAAAGCTACTACTAAATATTTAATTATCTTGCTGTCCATCCACCGTCTACTAACAACGAAGTACCAGTAATCATTGAGGCAGCATCAGACGCAAGAAAAACTACAGCTGAAGCTATCTCAGGTAATTCGGCAAATCTTTTTAAAGGAATACCAGCTAACATGTCTTTTTTAAATTTTTTATTTTTTAGAAATTTTTTGGTCATTGGAGTAACAACAAAAGTAGGACATATTGTATTCACCCTAATATTAAAATCTGCAAGCTCTAAAGCCATCCCTTTTGTTAAACCTTCCAAACCAAATTTATTCATACTATAAACACTTCTTTTTGGACCACTTACATGACCCATTTGTGAAGACATATTAACTATTGAGCCACCAATTTTTTTTCTATTTTTTAGCTTTATCATTTTTAAAGCACAAAGTTGAGCAAGGTTAAAACAAGCTATCGTATTAATTTTAACTAAATATTCCATGGTTTCTCTTTTTACTTTTGTAAAATGTTGAGGAATATTTGTACCAGCATTATTTATTAAAACATCAATTCTTGATTGTTTATTAATAATTTTTTTTAATTTGTTATAATTAGTAATATCGCAAACATAAGACTTACATTTGACTTTAAATTTTTTTGAAATTTTTTCGACTTCTTCAAGATCTTTCTTTGTTCGACTTATAATAATTAAATTAGCGCCAGCTTCAGCTAATGCTAAAGCACAGGCCTTTCCAAGTCCTTTTCCAGCACCGCTCACAAGGGCTGTTTTATTTTTTAAATTATATTTTTTTAAATACATTTAGATAATTAACTTTAAATCAGTATAGATCAAATCTAAAGCAACTGCTAGTATTGCTAATAGGCCAAGCCATGCTATCCATTTATATTTTTTGATCCATTCAGAAATCAAATTTGCAGCTGTTGCCATTAAAATTATTGACAGAACTAACCCAAAAATTAATAGGTAATAATGATCCTTAGCTGCACCAGCAACTCCTAAAACATTATCTAAACTCATAGATACATCAGCAATTATAATTGTAATAATTGCTTTAAACAAATTTGATTTATCAACCTGAATTTTCTTTTTCTCTGTAGATAAATTTTTAATAACATCAACATATAGTTTATAAACTATATAAAGTAATAAAATTCCCCCAAAAATCCTTAAACCTTTTATTTGCAATAAATAGGCAGTAAGTAAAGTGAATACGATTCTTAATACTATTGCTGCTCCTATTCCAAAAAAAATTATTTTTTTTCTTTGTTCTACTGGAAATTGAGATGCAACCATTCCAATTATAATTGCATTATCACCAGCTAAGACAAGATCTATAAAAACAATTTGTGAAAATATTATTATTTGCTCAGTCATTATTTAATATTATTTAAAATCATATCTGCTCCTTTTTCAGCTATCATAATTGTTGGAGCATTAGTATTTCCTGATGTTATATTAGGCATTATGGATGCATCTACAATTCTTAAATTTTCTATACCATGAGCTGATAATTTATCATTAACTACAGACTCTCCGTCTTTCCCCATTTTACAAGTTCCAACTGGGTGAAAGATAGTTTGAGTATGTTCACTTCCTGCCCTAACCAATTCTTCATCGTCTGTTATATGTATACCTGGTCTATATTCTTCTGGTTTATATTTTTGGAAAGTTTTAGTTTCAAGCATAATTTTTCTTACAATTTTTAAACCTTGAGCAGCAACATATCTATCATCTTGTGTTGATAAATAATTCATTTTTATTTTTGGATTAACTCTACTATCATTACTTACTATATTAATTTCTCCTCTGCTCGTAGGTCTAATATTTGCAACTGTTGGAGTTATACCTTCAAAATCATGCATTTTAGAAACACCTAAAATATCGGTACTAATTGGTTGTACATGAAATTGTAAATTTGGTGTTGATCTTGACGAATCACTTTTTGTAAAAGCACAAACTTGACTTGCCCCCATTGTCATTGGACCACTCTGTTTGAATATATATTCAAGTCCAATTAAAAAATTTCCGAACAGACTATTGATATTTTTATTTAGAGATTTCAAATTTTTAACTTTGTAAACGGGTCTAAACATTAAATGGTCTTGTAAATTTTTTCCAACACCTTTCGAATCTTGAATTATTTTTATTCCATATTTATTTAATTTATTACCGTCACCTATGCCAGAAACTTGTAAAATGTGTGGGGATCCTATTGAACCTGCAGATAAAATAATTTCATTATTTACTTTAACAGAGTGTAATTTATCTTTAATATAATAATTGACACCAATCGCCTTTTTTCCTTCAAAATTTATTTTTTGTACATGAGCATTAACTAAGATTTTTAAATTTGATCTTTTTTTAACTGGGTTGAGGTAACCTTTTGCTGCACTACACCTTAATTTTAATCCTATTTGATTGAAACTTGTAGTAAATTGAAAAAAGCCAACTCCATGATTATTTCCAGTATTAAAATCATTCGTTTTAGGTATACCATGTTCTTCAGCGGCATTTTGAAATTCATCTAACATTTTTAAATTAATTCTTTTATTAGCCACTGATATTGGGCCAGAGTCATTATGAAATTCACTTTTTCCCATTTCATTTTTTTCAGATTTTAGAAAGTAAGGCAGAACATCATCCCATCCCCAACCATTATTTCCCTGTTGACGCCAATTATCGTAATCATCGCTTTGACCTCTTATCCAAAGAAGACCGTTAATAGAAGAACTACCGCCAAGAGTTTTTCCTCTTGGATATCTTATTGATCTATTATTCATTGTTTCATCTTTTTCTGTATGGAAACACCAATCTACTTTTGGGTTATGCATAGTTTTATAATATCCTACTGGAATATGTATCCATGGATTATGGTCTTTACCCCCAGCTTCAATTAGTAAAACTTTATTACTTTTTTTTGCTGATAACCTGTTTGCTAAAACACACCCAGCTGAACCGGCTCCTATTATAATGTAATCAAATTCTTTCATATGCGAATTATACCTTATAGGTCTAAAAGACTTAATTGCCAATGCATCAAATTCAACCTGAAGTTTTATTACTATTATTTGACTCTATAATTTTAAAGAGGTTTAATTCTCAAATTATCAATAATCAAACGGGGGAATAATGAAAAAATTATTAACTGTTATTTTAGGTTTAGCAATGTTCATTGGTTTTTCAATGACTACTGCGAACGCTAAAACTTTAAAATGTCAGACCGTTCTTAACACTAAGGCGGACGAAGTAAAAATGTTAAAGGACTTTACTGACACTGTAACAGCATTAACTGATGGTTCGTTAAAATTTGAAATTTTACCAGCAGGAGCTGTTGTAGGTGTAAAAGAAACATTAGATGCAGTTGACAAAGGTTTAATCGATTGCGGATTTGCTTGGACTCACTATTGGTCAGGCGATCATCCAGCGGCTATGCTATTTGGTTCACCAGTAGCTGGCGGAGGAGTAGGTATAGATAATTTAGCTTTCTTATCATGGTTCCAATATGGTGGCGGTAAAGAATTATATGACCGTCTTTGGAAAGAAATGGGAAGAGACATAAAAGGATTTATGCTTCAACCTGTAGG
>MDTG01090504.1_pt1 | contig 19309 bp, 15 predicted proteins | sample 811421 | NCBI WGS metagenome assembly MDTG01 (sample SAMN05326645, study PRJNA326480) | marine metagenome | isolation source: seawater | place: Pacific Ocean: South East | collected 2011
TAGAATAAGCATTAGCCAATTGGAGAATTGTAGTTGTGATACCATGACCATAAGAAGAGGTTGCTAATTTACATTTTCCCCACTTAAAAGATAAAGGTACTCCTACTTCATCAATATCAAATTTAATTGAATTAATTAAACTTAATTCATTCAAAAAATTTATGAATAATTTAGATTTAATTCACCCAATTAAATTTGATATTGAAGAAACTGGAATACCAATTCCTTTCAAATGGGGTAAATGTAAACTTGCAACTACTTCATATGGTCATGGTATCACAACTACAATTCTCCAACTAGCCAACGCTTATTCTGTAATAACAAATGGAGGCTACAAAATTTATCCAACTCTGATTAAAAAAGATAATTACAGGAAACAAAAAAAAATACTAAATAATGAGGTATCAAAAAAAATTAATCCTATACTAAGAAAAATTGTTACCTCAAAAGAAGGTACAGCTTCGTTAGCAAACATTGAAGGATACGAAGTTGGTGGAAAAACAGGTACAGCTCAAAAAAGTGTTGATGGGAAATATTCTAAAAGTAAAGTTAATACATTTGCATCCATTTTCCCATCTTCAAACCCAAAATATACTTTGGTAGTTATGTTAGATGAGCCTAAAACCAACAATGAATATATATACCACTTAAAAGATGGATCAGGATTAAAATACAAAGGAACACCATTTAACACAGCTGGATGGACTTCAGTTGAAGTTGTAGGCCAAATTATTGAAAAAATTGGGCCTATTTTAGCCACAAAATATAATCAAGTTTATTAAAATGTATCTTGGAAATTTCATAAAAAATATAGATAAAAAATTATCTAAAGTAAAATTTACTGGTCTTGCTTTTGATAGCAAACAAGTGAAAAAAAATAATATTTTTTTTGCACTTAAGGGCAATAAATTTGATGGTAATAAGTTTATCTCAGAAGCAATTAAAAACGGCGCAAAAATAGTCATATCAAATCAAAAATCTAAATCTCAATATAAAAATGTGGTTTTTATCAAACATCAAAATCCGAGAAAATTAATGGCCGAAGTTTCATATAAATTACTTAAGAAAAAACCAAAAAATTTAGTAGCAGTTACAGGAACTAATGGAAAATCCTCTGTAGCTGGTTTTTTTTATCAAATATTAAATTTATGTGATAAAAAATCTGCATCAATAGGAACTATTGGTATTAAATTCGATAATAAAAATAAATCTATAGGAAATACAACATTAGATCCTTTAAAGTTGAGTGCAGTAATAGATAGTCTTACAAAAAAAAATATTGCAAATATTATATTAGAAGCATCTAGCCATGGGTTAAAACAAAATCGATTAGATGGATTACTATTTGATGTAGGTATTTTTACTAATCTATCTCATGACCATTTAGATTATCACAAAAATTTTGATGATTATTTAAATTCAAAATTATATTTATTTAAAAATTTGATTAAACAAAATGGTTATATAATTACTGACTCAACTATTCCACAATTTTTAAAACTTAAAAAAATTGCAGATGAAAAAAAATTAAAATTATTGACTATAAAAAATAGAAAGTCAGACTTAGAATTAGTTTCTCATGCGTATGATAGGGATATGCAAATTTTAAAAATTCGGGTTAAAAATGAAAAAAAAACTATTAAATTTAAATTAAATTTATTAGGAAAAATACAAATTAATAATGTTTTGATGGCTATGTTGGCTGCATCCAGATGTGGTCTGAATTTAGCTTCAGCGGCAAAGTTTATGAGTAAACTAAAGCCAGTGGAGGGAAGACTAGAACAAGTTGGTAAACTTAAAGATAAAAGTAGAGTCATTCTAGATTACGCACATACGCCGGATGCTCTCAAAATAATTTTAAACAATATTAAAGAACAATTTCCTTTTGCAAAGATAAGATTACTCTTTGGTTGTGGAGGGGATAGAGATAATGTCAAAAGACCTCAAATGGGTTTAATTGCTTCAAAATATGCAGACGTAATATATCTTACTGATGACAATCCAAGAGGAGAGAATCCAAAAAAAATTAGAAATGAAATTAAGAGAGGTATTAAAAGTAAAAAAATAATCGAAATTTCAAATAGAAAATTAGCTATAAATAATTGCATAAATGACCTGTGTGCTGGTGAAATTGCCATTATTGCAGGCAAAGGTCATGAAAAAACTCAAGAGTATCATGGTAAAAAAAATTATTTTTCTGATCGTATTGAAATTCTTAATTCAATTATAATTAAAAATAAAAAATTGTTCATAGATCAAAGATTAAATATAATTCAAGAAAAAACAAGATTACTATCTAAAAAATTAAAATTAAGAAACTTTTCAATTAATTCTAAAGAATTAAAAAAAAATGATATTTTTTATGCTATCAAAGGAAAAAAAAATGATGGTAGTAAATTTTTAAATGAAGCAAATAAAAAAAAATCTTCATTATTAATTACACATAGGTTAGATAAAAAAATTTCTTCATTAAAACAAATCAAAGTTAAAAATACTCTTAATTTTCTAACAGAGTGTGCAAAAAATTACAGAAGATGCATTGACACAAATATAATTACAATTACAGGAAGTTGTGGAAAGACTACTTTAAAACAATTGCTTGGAGAAAGTTTATCTAAAATATCAAGTACATATTTTTCTCCAAAATCATTTAATAATAAATTTGGTGTACCTTTAAGTTTAATGAATCTTAAACAAAAAAAAAAATTTGGAATTTTTGAAATTGGTATGGATAAAAAAGGTGAAATAGATTTTTTATCAAAAATTTTGAGACCTAACATAGGTATAATAACAAATATTAGTTATGCCCATTCTAAAAATTTTAAAAATATTCAAGGAATAGCTGAAGCAAAATCAGAAATTATTGATAATATAGTGAACGAGGGAATTTTAATAATTAATAAAGATGATAAATTTTACAAATTTTTGAACACTAAAGCTCTCAAGAAAAATTTGAAAGTATTAACTTTTAGTCTTAAAAATAAAAATAGTTATACGAATTTAAATAGAGTTATCAAAATTAGTAATAAATTCAAAATATACTTTTCAATAGGAAAAAATGAATATTATTATTATTCATATATTAATTCACAAAATCATATACAAAATTTATTGGCAACTCTGACAGTCTTAAGCATTTTTTTTGATTTAAGATATATTCCAAAAGATATTTTTTTAAATTTTAATTTTCCTCAAGGTCGTGGTGATATTTCAAAATTAAAAATTAAAAATAAGATAATTAATTTTGTTGATGAAAGTTATAATTCTAACCCCTTATCATTGAAAATTGCATTAACTAATTTTGGAAACATAAAACGAGAGAAAAATACAAAACATGTTTTACTTGGAGATATGTTGGAATTAGGTAAAAATTCAATTAACCATCATATATCTGTGGGAAAATTTATTAATAAGCTAGATATAGACCAAGTTCACATTTATGGAAAAAATATTAAAAAAACTTATGAAATATTAAAAAAAGATAAAAAAGGGTTAGTTTTGAATAATTTATCTAAAATTAGTGATTTGATTAATCTTAAATTAAAAAATAATGATTTATTAATGATTAAAGGATCTAATTCTACTGGTCTTTCTTATCAATCCCAATTATTAAAATTGAATAAATTTAATGCTATATAGTTTTTTATTAGAATTTGTTGATATTTTCAGTTTTCTAAACGTTTTTAAATATATTACGTTTAGAGTTGGTTTAGCAGTATTCACTTCTTTAATAATAGTTTTAATAGTTGGAGGTCCTTTTATAAAAATGGTTTCACAAAAAAAGATCGTTAACCCTATAAGAGATGATGGACCAGATGATCACATAATAAAAAAAATTGGTACACCAACAATGGGTGGTTTAGTTATTTTAATTGGAATTATTTTTTCTGTTTTAATGTGGTCAGATATTAAGAATATTTATATTTTATTTACACTTTATATCTTGATTTCATTTGGATTGCTTGGAGCATTTGACGATTATAAAAAAATTAAGAATAACAATTCAACTGGCGTATCTTTTAAATTTAAACTATTAAGTCAAATTATAATCTCAATAATTGGAATTAGTTTTTTAACTTATTATGTAGATTATCAAGATTTATCAAATCTGTATTTTCCATTCTTTAAAGATCTCATTATTAATCTTAGCTGGTTTTTCATTCCATTTTCTGTCTTTGTAATAGTTGGTGCCTCGAATGCGGTAAATTTAACAGATGGTTTGGATGGTCTTGCAACTGTACCAGTTATTCTAGTTGCTGCTTGTTTTGCTTTTATTAGTTATGTTGCAGGAAATGTTATTTTTTCAAATTATCTTCAAATTATATATATAGAGGGATCTGGAGAAATTGCTATTTTCTGTGGTTCAATTATTGGCTCTTGTTTAGGTTTTCTTTGGTTTAATGCTCCTCCGGCAAAAATATTTATGGGTGATACAGGATCTTTATCACTTGGTGGATCATTAGGAGCTATCGGAATAATTACTAAACATGAAATTGTCCTAGCAATAACAGGAGGACTTTTTGTTTTAGAAGCTCTCTCAGTAATTGTACAAGTTGTATCCTTTAAACTAACAGGTAAGAGAGTTTTTAAAATGGCACCTATTCATCACCATTTTGAAAAAAAAGGCTGGCCTGAGTCAACTGTGGTTATTAGGTTCTGGATCATTTCAATAATTCTAGCATTAATTGGTCTGGCTACTCTTAAATTAAGATAATGAATGAAAATTCAAATATTTTTATAAACAAAAAAATTCTTGTTTATGGACTTGGTAAAACCGGCTTTTCAGTACTAAATTTTTTAAAAAAAAAAAATAATAAAATTTTTCTTTATGACGATAACAAAAAAAACTTTAGTTCATTGATTCAAATTAAGAAAACTAAATTTGATGCAATAATTCTTAGCCCTGGAATAGATATAAATAAATGTAAATTAAGCAAATTTTTAAAAAAAAATTTAAGAATTATTTATACAGATTTAGATATTTTCTACTCATTTAACCATAATAAATGCATTACAATAACTGGAACTAATGGTAAATCAACTACATGCCAACTCCTTTATGAAGTTTTAAAAAAACAAAAAATTGACGTGAGGATTGCTGGCAATATTGGGTACCCAATTTTATCTATTAAAAAATTTAAAAAAGAAACTATTTTTGTTATTGAGGCATCATCTTATCAATTGGAATATAGCAAATTATTTAGTTCAAAATATGCTGTAATATTAAACATTGCTCCTGATCACTTAGAAAGACATGGAACTTTTAAAAAGTATATTTCTGCTAAATTTAAATTGATAGAAAAACAGAAAAAAAATTCTTTTGCATTTATTAATAAAAACGATGCTCATATTATGTCTAAAATAAAAGAAATAGATTTTAAAAGCAAAATAATTAAAGTTAATTCATCACTTTCTCACCACTTTATCAAAAAATTAGGAAATAAAAGTTTTTTATCTAAATCAAACTTAGAAAATTTATCATTTGTACTCAGACTAAGTAAAATTTTTAAAGTTAATAAAACAAGTTTAATTAAAGTAATTAAAAATTTCAAAGGGCTTATTTATCGTCAACAAATTGTTTATAAAAATAAACGCCTTGTCATAATAAATGATTCTAAATCTACAAGCTATTCTTCATCAATTGAAATATTGAAAGATGCAAAAAATATCTACTGGCTAGTTGGAGGTATCCCAAAAAAAGGTGATAAATTCAATTTATCTAAAAATTTCTATAAAAATATAAGAGGTTATGTTTTTGGAAAAAATCAAAAAAAATTTATATTGGATCTTAAAAATAAAATTAAGTTAAAAAATTTTTCAAATTTAAAAAAAGCTTGGCTTACTTTAATCAAAGATATCAAAAAAGATGAGATTGAAAAAATAACTATATTATTTAGTCCGGCAGCAGCATCTTTTGATAGTTTCGAAAATTTTGAGGATAGAGGTAAGTATTTTAATCAATTAATTAAAAGATATAAAAGTGTTAAATAATTTTTTTAATTATATATCTTATTACCAATGGTGGAAAAATTTAGATAAATTAATTTTTAGTCTTATTATAATTTTTTTTTCTATTGGATTATTTTTTTCCCTTGTTTCGACGTCATTAATTGCATCAGATAAACTAGACACAAATAGTTACTTTTTCTTCTTTAAACATTTAACGTTTGTACTAATTGGCTTCATTATTATCTTCTTCTTTTCTTTTATTAAAAAAAAAACTTTATATAAGATCTCAACTTATATTTTTTATGCTTGCCTCGTTTTACTGATACTTGTCCCAATAATTGGAATTGAAATAAAAGGATCAAAAAGATGGTTAGATTTAATTTTTTTACCAAGAATTCAACCTATAGAGTTTGTGAAACCTTTTTTTATCGTAATATTAGCTATAGTTCTTTCTAATAAGAGATTTCCAAATTACACCTTAAAATTTATTTTTTCTTTTTTATTAACTTTTTTTATTGTTTCATTGTTGATTATACAACCTGATATTGGTCAAACTTTATTGATATCTTTAAGCTGGATAACATTAATTTTTGTTTCAGGTATTAATTTGATATTCTTATTATCAATTTCAACTGTTGGAATAATTTCATTATTATATGTAGTTTTTTACATTCCAAAATTTGAATATATAAAAAGCAGATTATTGTCTTTTTTTGACTCAGAAAATGGATCTCACAATTTTCAATCAGATAAAGCCATTGACTCAATTATCAGTGGTGGATTTTTTGGAAAAGGAATTGGTGAAGGTACATTAAAGAATAGAGTACCTGAAGCACATACAGATTATATTATCTCTGTGATCTCAGAAGAATTTGGGGTTATAGTAATAATGTTAATATTAATTCTATTTTTATTATTTATTTACTTAATTTTTAAAAAGGTTGAAAATGAGTCAGATAGTATTAATAGATTAATTTTAATTGGTTTAAGTAGTTTGATACTATTACAAGCAATGATTCATATTGGAGTGAATATTAGATTATTTCCCACAACCGGTATGACTTTACCATTTTTAAGTTATGGAGGGTCATCAATTATTAGTGCTTCGATATTATCTGGTATAATCTTAAATTTGACAAAAAGAAAAGTTCAAATCAATTAGTGCAAAAAATTTTAATTACAACAGGTGGTACTGGAGGGCATGTAATCCCCGCAAAAATAATCAAAGAACATTTATCAACTGATTATAATATATATTATTCCACTGATGAAAGAGGATTAAAATATTTATCTACTGATATTGATAAAGTTTTCATGATTAATTCTCCAAAATTAAATTTTAGTTTTGATCTACCTTACAAATTATTAAAATTACTATACTTAATTTTTAAATCTACAATTTATCTTAAAAATAAAAAGATTAACAAGGTAATCTCAATTGGTGGATATATGTCTTTACCAATAATTCTCTCAGCTAGGATATTGAAACTGTCAATTTTTTTAGTAGAGCCAAATTTTGTTTTAGGAAGGGCTAATAATTTTTTTTTAAATTTTGCTAAAAAAATATTTTGTTATTCAAATGAATTACTAAATTTCCCAAAAAAATATATACACAAAATTGAGACTATTAAACCATTAGTTTTTAAAGAATTTTATAATGTACAAAAAAATAATAATATAAATGATAAATTTTGTTTTTTAATATTTGGTGGTAGTCAGGGAGCAAAAATATTTGATGATATAATCAAGGAAACTATTTTTAGTATTTCTAAAAGTTTTTCTATAAAAGTTGTTCAACAAACTAGTAAAGAAAATATTCAAAATTTAAAGAAATTTTATGATTCAAAAAATATAGAAAATATAATTTTTAATTATCAGGAAAATTTTATTGATTTATTAAATATTTCTGATCTTTGTATAACAAGAGCAGGAGCAACTTCACTTGCAGAAGTTTCATTTTTAAATAAACCATTTATAGCCATCCCTTTACCAACTTCCAAAGATGACCACCAAATGAAAAATGCAGAATATTACGAAAAAAAAGGATGTTGCTGGATTATAGATCAAAAAAAATTAAATCAAGAAATGTTGGTAAACATAATTAGACTAATTTTAAATGATAAATCATATTTAATTGATAAAAAAACAAATTTGCAAAAATTAAATTATGAAAATTCTTGGAAATATATTAATCAGAAATTAAAACAAATAATTAATGAAAATTAAACTTGCAAAAAAAGAAATTATTCATTTCATAGGAATTGGTGGAATAGGAATGAGTGGCTTATCTTTAATAATGAAAGGTCAAGGATTTAAAGTCCAGGGAAGTGATATAGATAATAATAAAAATATTGATCGATTAAAAAAAGAAAAAATAAAAATTTTTTTAGATCAATCAAAAAAAAATCTTAAAGATGCAACTATAGTGGTTGTATCTTCAGCAATTAAAAAAAATAATCCTGAATTTATTGAAGCTAAAAGAAAAAAAATCCCAATTATTAAAAGAGGAGAGATGTTAGCAAGTATTGTTTCACTCATGAAAAATATCGTAGTTGTTGGATCTCACGGGAAAACAACTACAACATCTTTAATTACCTCTATTTTTCAAGAGACCAAAATTGATCCAACTATAATTAATGGTGGAGTTATTAACTCCATTAAAAATAATGCTAAGCTTGGAAAAAGTGATTGGTCAGTTTTAGAGGCTGACGAGTCAGATGGAAGTTTTATACATATTTCACCCACATATGCAATTATAACAAATATCGATAGAGAACATATGGATTACTATAAATCGTTGGAGGATTTAAAAGATCATTTTGTTAAGTTCATATATAAAATACCATCATTTGGAAAATCGTTTATATGTATTGATGATAAAAATAACAACGATCTAATAAAACAAATAAAAAATAAAAATTTTTATACTTATGGTCAAAATATTAACTCAAATTTTATAATAACAAATATTAATCAAAGTAAATTTTTCTCAACATTTGATTTAAAGATTAGATTACCTAATAAAAAAAAATTAATTATAAAAAATTTTAAGATACCTTTATTAGGTAATCATAATATTAGAAACGCAGTAGGTGCAATAGGTGTTGCATTTACTATTGGAATTCCAATTTCAAAAATTAAGGCAGGATTAAAAAATTTTAAAGGTGTCCAAAGAAGATTTAATAGAGTATTTTCATATAACAACATTGATTTCTATGACGATTATGCCCATCACCCAACTGAAATTAAAGTTGTTTTGCAAGGAATAAAAAAAGTTTTTAGTAAATTTGAAAAAGTTTGTATTTTCCAGCCACATAGAATTTCAAGATTAAAAGATTTGAAAAAAGAATTTACTAATGCATTTAAAGATGCTGATACAGTTATATTGTGCCCAATTTATTCTGCTGGAGAAAAAATAAAATTAGGATTTAAATATAATGAATTTGCAAAAGAAATTATCAAAAATTCTGATGTTAAACTATTTATAGTTCAAAATAAATCTGAATTAGCTAAATATCTAAAACATAATATGTATGGAAAAAAAATAGTTGTTGGTATGGGGGCTGGCTCTATTTCTAATTGGATTAAAGAATTACCAAATTTAATGTAATGATTAAAAATAATTTAAAAAATTTGCTAAAAAAATTTGAAAAAGATATTACCTATAATGCTGATTTAAAAAAAAAAAATTGGTTTAACATAGGTGGAAAAACAAAAATCTTTTATAAACCAAAGGGCTTAAACGATTTAATTGAATTTCTTAAAATATTAAATAATAATGAAAAAATCTTTATTATTGGAGCAGGTTCTAACACATTAATCTCTGATGAATTATTTGATGGAGTTGTTATAAAACTTGGTAATAATTTTAACCATATGTCAGTCCTAAATTCTGATATTATTATTTCTGGTACTGCGGTAATGGATAAAAAATTATCTGAATTTGCTGCACAAAACAATCTTAGTGGATTTGAATTTTTATCTTGCATACCTGGTACAGTGGGCGGAGGTTTAAAAATGAATGCGGGATGTTTTGGAAATGAAATAAAAGATATTTTGATTTCAGTTCAGACAATTGACAAAAAAGGAAATATTTCAACAATACCTGCAATTGAAATTAATTTTGATTATAGAACTAGTAATTTACCTGAAGATTTAATTTTTCTGAGTGCTTCGTTTAAAGGAAAAAAAAAAGATGCTCGAATTATTTTAGAAAAAATGAAAGAGCTAAAAACAAAGAAAGACAATAATCAACCAAGCAAGATCAAAACTAGTGGAAGCACATTTAAAAATCCAATAAAAGAAACTAATAAAAAGGTATGGCAATTAATTAAGGAGTCTGTCCCTACCGATGTTAGATTCGGAGACGCATGTATTTCTGAAAAACATTCAAATTTTTTCGTAAATAAAGGTAATGCCTCGTTTAATGATATGAAAAAGTTAATTAATTTTGTTGAAAAAAGTGTATTTAATAAAACAGGTATAAGCATAGAAAAAGAAATTAAGATTTTAGAAAATTGAAAAAAAAAATTCTAATAATTTCAGGAGGTTATTCAAAAGAACGTGAAATAAGCCTTCAAACTGGTAATCAGGTTGCTTTAGAATTAAAAAAAAATGGATATAAGATCCGAATATGTGAGCCATCCCATAAGCTTTTTGAATTAGTTGCCAGTTTTAAACCAAATATAATATTTAATGCATTGCATGGACAATTTGGAGAAGATGGATACATTCAATCAATCTTAGAACACATTGGAATTCCTTACACGCACTCAGGTGTTTTAGCCTCTGCCATGGCCATGGATAAAGAAATTTCAAAAAAAATATTTATTAAAAATAAAATACTAACACCAAAATACATTAAATACTCTTATGACACCTCTTTTTCGAAAATTGTTATTAAGATTAAAAAATTCATTGGTTTTCCTGTTGTTATCAAACCAATAAATGAAGGATCGAGTGTAAATGTTTATATTTGTAAAGAAACAAACTTAAAGAATAAATTAAAAAAACTTAAGAATTATAAAAAAATTTTAATCGAACAATTTATTCCTGGCCGAGAAATTCAATCAGCTATCTTAGGAAAAAAAAAATTAGGAGCAATTGAACTTAAACCTAAAAGGGCGTTTTATGACTATCAAGCAAAATACAACAATAAAGCAAAAACTGAACATATTATTCCAGTTAAAATTTCTAAAAAGAAGTTGAATGAATTAATGAATATAACATTAAAAGTCCATAAATTACTTGGTTGTAGAGGAGTCTCAAGGTCTGATTTTAAATTTTATAAAAATAAATTTTATCTTCTTGAAATTAACACTCAACCAGGCATGACCAAACTTTCTCTTGTTCCTGAAATATCACATTACAGAGGCATAAATTTTATTAATTTAATTAAGTTAATTTTAAAAGATGCAGATACAAATAAGTAAAAAAATTATATTTTATTTGTCTATCTTATTGTTGTTAGGAACAATAAATAATAAGAAATTGTTTAAGCTTAATTTTAAAAAAGGTTATAACTTCAATATTACCAGTCTAAGTGAATTTGATGATTCTGAAATTATTAATAATTTAAGTTATTTAAAACAACAAAATTTATTTTTGTTAAAAAAAGATGAAATATTAGAGAATATTCAAAAATATGACATTGTAAAAGATTTCTATATTTTTAAAAATTATCCACTTGATTTAATAATCAAAATAGAGAAAACAAAATTTTTAGCAGTAACAAAAAAAAATGGATCAGATTTTTATATTGGTTCAAATGGTAAACTGATTAAAGCAGAAAGTGAGAAAAGTGATTTGCCATTTGTTTTTGGTAATATAGAGGTTATAGAATTTTTAAAATTTAAAAAGATAATTGATGGCTCAAATTTCAATTTTAATGAAATACAAAACTTCTATTATTTTAAATCAAAAAGATGGGATATAGAAACTAAAGATGGATTAATAATTAAACTACCATCAAACAATCTAGAAAAATCATTTGAGCTAATAACCAATATTATAAAAAATTCAAATTTGAAAAACATTAATTACTTAGATTTAAGACAAGATAATCAAATTATTCTCAATGGATGATTTTAAAAAATTCTTTTTTTTATTAATTAAACCAAAAATTATTGCGCTTTACGCTATTGATAACAATAATCAGGTTTTATTTGAGGAGGAGTCTTGTTTAAAAACAGAAATTACACTAGACAATGATTATAAAATTCTTGAAGATTTTTTAGATGAAAATATTTTTAAATTTGAGTCTAAATTTAATCTACATATAGAGGATATAAATTTAATAATCGATAACAATAATTTTGTTACAATTGATTTATCTTTAATTGAAAATTTTAAGAATAAATTGAAATACAATGATAATTTTTCAAAAAATTTTTCTAATATTAAATATAGCGTTTTAAAAACTAATGATAATTACAAGTTGATACATATGCTAATCAATAAATTTATTGTAGACAAAAAAAGCTTTTCGACATTACCTAAAGATGAATCCTTAAAAAAAAGCATCTTCTTTGAAATAAAATTTATATGTTTAAAAAAAGATATATTTAAAAATATTCAAAAAATATTATCTAGATACCAAATTTCTGTTAAAAATATTTCTTATTTTAATTATGTCTGCTCATTTGAAACTGAAGAAAAAGATAATATTTCTATAATGGCAAATAAACTAGCCCAAGGGTACAATTCTAAAGAAATTATTCTAATTAAAAAAAACCCGAAAAATCGTGGTTTTTTTGAGAAATTTTTTAAATTTTTTAGTTAATACTGTATTTTAACGTAACATTTGTTGTTTGTCATATTTACCATCTTTAAATTAGAAGTCCCTATGAGTTTGCTTACACAAAAAACAGTTAAAAACCCAATTTCATTTAAAGGCATTGGCCTGCATAGTGGTAAAAAAGTAAACTTGTGCATAAAAAGCTCTCAACCTGACACTGGAATAGTTTTTAAAAGAATAGATCTAGATAATAATAACTTAGTTTACCCAAATTTTAATAATGTTAGTAGCACATCTTTAAACACAACCATATCAAATCAATTTGGTATAAAAGTCTCCACAATAGAACATTTAATGGGAGCTTTATTTGGGTTGGGTATAGATAATGCTTTAATAGAAATTGATAATGAAGAGATACCTATTTTAGATGGATCTGCAAAACTTTTTATCGAAGAAATTTTAAAAGTTGGAATAAAAAAGAGTGATAGACCCATAAAGATAATTAAAATAAATAAAAGAATAGAATTCAAGGATAACAATAGATTTATCAGTATTGAACCATCAAAAATTAGTTTAGATATAGATTTTGAAATTAAATATCAAAATGCGAAAATTGGTGATCAAAGAAATAAGATTAATGCTTATGTTGATGATTTAAATGATGTGTTTAAGTCAAGAACATTTTGTTTATATGAGGATATTGAAGCTATTAAAAAATTAGGTTTAGCTAGAGGTGGAAGTCTTGAAAATGCAATTGTTGTGAGGGACAATAAAATTTTAAATGAAGAAGGGCTAAGAAATAATTTAGAATTTGTGAATCATAAAATCTTAGATTGTATAGGAGATTTATATACCAGTGGATATAGAATAATTGGTAGCCTTAAGTGCTCTCAGGGTGGACATTATTTAACAAATCAGCTTCTCAGAAAAGTGTTTAATAATAACGAAAATTTTTCATTAATTGAAATACATGAGAAAAACCTTCCTAATACACTAATAAATAAAAGTATACTTAGAGCTATAGCATAATTCAAATTTAGTATTATAAATAATTTAATGTTTATAAAACTAGATATTAAAAAATTTTGTCTGATTTTGCTTTTTGTATTTTTTTTTGAAAATTGCAGCAAAGATAAAGATGAATTAACCAGAACAATTGAAAATCAACAAGATCTAGAATTAGTCTTAACTTACAAAGAGGCCTTTACAGCACTAAATGAGGGAGATCCTTATTTTGCATCAAAAAAATTTTTAGAGGCTGAACTTCTTTATCCACAATCTAAATGGGCAGCAAAATCTGCATTGATGGCATCTTATGCCTACTATTTGCAAAATTATTATGCTGAAGCTTTAAGTAATTTAGAAAGATATTTAAAAACCTATCCCAATCATAGAGATGTGGCTTATGCACATTATCTGATTGCAATGTGTTATTATGAAACTATTGAGGATGAAAAAAGAGACTCGGCACCTTTGTTCAATGCTAGAAATAAGTTTAATTTTATTGTTAAAAATTTTCCAAATTCAGACTTTGCACTTGATGCACGATTCAAATTAGATTTGATTGAAAATATTTTAGCATCAAAAGAAATGTATATTGGAAGACATTATATTAAGAAAAAAAAATGGATTGCAGCATTAAATAGATTTAAGTCAGTCGTAGAGAAATTTGATCAAACAATTTTTGTTCAAGAAGCACTTCATAGATTAGTAGAAATTAATTATAATTTAGGTTTGATTGATGAGTCCGAAAGATATGCAAATGTTTTAGGCTATAACTATCAATCAAGTGAATGGTACAAAAAAACTTATAAAATTTTTAATAGAGATTATTCAATAAAGATTGATGAACCAATCAAAAAGGATAAAAAAAGTGTAATTGATAATTTTAAAAAACTTTTTGATTGAAATGAATAAAAAATTAATTCGAGAAGATTATAAAAAAAAGATTAAATTATTAAATAAATACAACAAAAATTATTATAATGATAATAATCCTATTGTTACCGATGAAGAATATGATCAATTAAAAAGTGAAATCTTATTTCTTGAAAAAAAATATATTTTTTTAGAGGATAAAAATTCACCATCAAAAACAGTTGGATACAAACCTTCAAAAAATTTTAAAAAAGCACTTCATAGAATTCCGATGTTGTCATTAGGAAATGTTTTTAGTGAAGAGGACTTAAAGAACTTTGAAAAAAAAATATCAAACTTTCTTTCACAAGACAAAGCTTCAGGTATTTCTTATACAGCTGAGCCAAAAATTGACGGTATTTCAGCTTCATTAACTTATATAAATGGAAAATTGGTTACTGGATTGTCTAGAGGAGATGGCAATCAAGGAGAAGATATAACTTTAAATCTTGCTACTATAAATGATATTCCAAAAATTATATCTTCAAAAAATTTTCCTAAAGAAATTGACATTAGGGGAGAAGTTTTTATCCAAAATAGTGATTTTGAACATTTAAAAGAAAATTTTGCTAATCCAAGAAATGCTGCATCAGGTTCTTTAAGACAAAAAAATCCTAATGATACAAAAAAAATTCCTTTGAAATTTATTGCATATACATTTGGCTATGCAAATAGTTTGGAAGTAAATAATCAATTTGATTTTTTAAAAAAACTAAGTGAATGGGGATTCAGAACTAATCCCCACAATAAATTAATAACTGGTATAGAAAATTTAATTGAAAATTATAAAAAACTTGAAAAAAAAAGAGCTAGTCTAGATTTTGATATAGACGGTATTGTGTATAAGGTTAATGATTTTAAATTACAAAAAAGGTTAGGTTTTGTCGCTAATGCTCCAAGATGGGCTGTAGCGCATAAGTTTTCCTCCAACAAGGCAATCTCTGAAATTTTAGATATTGATATCCAGATAGGAAGAACAGGAGCTTTAACACCAGTTGCAAAAATTAAACCTATCAATATTGGAGGTGTATTAGTTTCAAATGCTACTCTACATAATGAAGATGAAATAAATAGAAAAGATATTAGAGTTGGTGATACTGTAACAGTTGAAAGAGCAGGCGATGTAATTCCTCATATTCTATTAGTAGATATAAAAAAAAGACCGAAAATTTCAAAGAAATTTATTTTTCCAGAAAATTGTCCCTCTTGTGGATCAAAAACTATTAAGGAATTTAATTTGATAACTAAAAAAAAAGATGCTGTAAGAAGATGTTCTAGCGAAGGGTACGATTGTGATAAAATTTCCATAGAAAAATTAAAACATTTTGTATCAAAAGAAGCTTTTAATATTGATGGTTTTGGGAAAAAGATTGTAGAGAGTTTTTGGAAATTAAATTTAATTAAGTTTCCTCAAGATATATTTAAATTAGATTATAAAATTATAGAGAAATTAGATGGTTGGGGCAAATTATCTGTAGAAAATTTAAAATACTCTATTAATGAAAAAAAAAAAATTTCTTTTGAAAGATTTATCTATGCTTTAGGCATAAGGCATATAGGATTAGAGAATGCAAAATTATTATCAAAATATTTTGGATCTTTTGCAAAGTTTAAAGATTTATTAAAAAATAAAAAATTTAATGATCTAACAAATATAGATGGCATTGGAGAGACTCAAGTTAACTCTATTAGAAGTTTTTTTTTAAATAGAACGAATTTAATGATTTTAGAAGAATTAAATAAAATCTTATTCATAGATAAAGCAATATCTAAACAAAGAAATGGCATATTAAATAATAAAACTTTTTTAGTGACAGGAAAACTTAATGATATTAGCAGGGCAGAAATAAAATCCTTAATTGAAAAAAACTCTGGAACAACAGTAAGTAGTGTGTCAAAAAAATTAAACTATTTAATTGTTGGTGATAAACCAACAAAAAGAAAAGTTTTAAGTGCAAAGGAGCTTAAAATTCAAATAATAAATCAATCTCAATTTTTAAAAATGTTGAATAAAACTAGCTAACCATTTTTTTTCTTTAACATTTAAATATTTTGAAATATTTGAATATACATTTAAATGATATTTAAATAAATAATTCTTCTCAGACAAATTTAAAAGATCAAAATTTATCAAATCTTTTTCAATAGGTACTAACGTAAGATTCTCGAAAAAGGTTTTATTTTTGTCTTTCTTAACAAAAACTAAGTTTTCAATTCTAATTCCATATTTATTCTTTTTATAATATCCTGGCTCATTACTTAAAATCATTCCCTCAATTATTTTTACATTATTTGACTTAGAAATTGACTGTGGTCCCTCATGAACATTTAGAAAAAAACCAACTCCATGACCAGTTCCGTGAGCATAATCTAAATTGTTTTGTTTGAGGTATTTTCTAGCTCTAACATCAATTTTTTTTCCTGTATTAAACTTATTTAGATCAGTTGTTGCTACTGCTATATGACCTTTCAACACATAAGTATAAATATTTTTAATATTGAGATTAGGTTTTGAAAAACAAATTGTTCTGGTTACATCTGTTGTGCCATATTTATATTGGCCTCCAGAATCACATAAAAAAATATCCTTATTTCTTATAAATTTACAATTTTTTTTATTAGCCCGGTAATGTATTATCGCACCATTTTTTCCTGATCCGGCAATTGTATCAAAGCTTGGGTAAAGAAAACTATTATTTATTTTTCTAAATTTTTCTAATTTGTTTTGGGCGTCAACCTCAGTAATTCTTTTTTTATTGACATTCTTTATCCAATAAATGAATTTTGTTACAGCTACCCCATCTATTAAGTGAGCTTTTTTCATATTATCTATTTCTGTTTGATTTTTTATTGATTTTAAAAAGTAGGTTGGATCTTTTTTTTTCAGAATTTTAAATTTAGATTTAATGATATCTTCATAAAAAATAGAACATGAATTTTGATCTATTATAAATTTTTTACCTATTAAGTTAGAAATCTTATTCGGTAATTTATCATTATCAATTAATTGACTAAATTTAATAATTTTATCTTTTATAATTTTTTTACATTTTTTAAGTTTACTAATTAAACTTATTTTGCCTTCTTTGCTTATAATTAATCTACAGTTAGGTATAGGACTATTAGGGCTATCACTTCCTCTAATATTTAAAATCCATGCAACATTTTCTGGAGCACTAATAAAAATAAAATCAGCATTATTTTTCTTCAAATATTTTGTTATTTTATTCAATTTATATTTGGAGCTTTCTCCAACCACATTTTCATTTAATGAAAAAAAAGGAGCATCATCTTTTATTTTTTGTCTTTGTATTTGGTCAATTAAATTTTCATTAATGAGTCTAATTTTATTATGTTTTAGAAAATATCTTTTTATTTGATTGTGTGTAAAAAGCTTAGGATCAATTCCAAGTGTAAGATTTTTGAATAAACTGCACCCTAGTAGTTTCTCAGAACTTATAATTTTAAAATTTTTTCCTGATTCAATTTGACTTTGAATTGTGTATCGTCCATCAGTGAATAAATAATTTTTTTTTTTTAAAATAACAGCAAGTCCAGATGATCCACTGAAATTTGATATTATAAATAACCTATTTATTTTTGAATATTCAGTGAAATAATCGTCATTTTTGGGAACAATATATCCGTCTATATTATATTTATTGAATTTGTCTCTTAACTTCTGGATTTTACTCATTTATTTTATTCTCTTTTGATACCTTATCCATCCAGGGCTTCTAGTTTCGTTTTCGATTTCAAAATCTTGATTAAATTCGAAATCTTCAATTTCATTTTGATCTTCCTCAAAAAATGAATTTTTTTCAAGAAAATCGTTGGGTAATTCATCAATAAATCTTGATGCCATGCTATCAATCCAATCTCCTTGATAAAATCTATTCATTGAAAACGATATTAGAGCTTTTTTTTTTGCCCTTGTAATTCCAACATAAGCAAGTCTTCTCTCCTCTTCCAAACCGTTTTGTCCTTTCTCTTCAATCGATTTTTGATGAGGAAACAAACCTTCTTCCCAACCAGGTAAGAATACAACATCAAACTCCAAACCTTTAGCTGCATGCATTGTCATCATATTTACTTTTTCTCCGTCCCAGTCCTGATCAATTGCTGTTGCTAAAGAAACATGTTCCAAAAAACTCTCGAGATTATCAAATTCTTTCATTGCACTAAGCAATTCTTTAATATTTTCAAGTCGATTTTCATTTTCTAAATCTTTTTTATTTTTCAGCATAGCTGAGTAACCAGATTCATCTAAAATTAATTGTAATAATTTTACATGATTAATTTTTTTAAACTCTAAATCATTTCTCCACTTCAAAAGTAAATTTAAAAAAGTTGAAAGGCCCAATTTAGTTTTAGGTTTAACGAGATTTTTCTCAATCATTTTTCTTGAGGCATTTTCAAGATAAGTTGAGTTTTTTTTCGCAAACTCATGTATCTGTTTTAATGAATTTTCCCCTATAGATCTCTTTGGATTATTTACTATTCTTTCAAAAGCAAGGTCATCTTTTTGCTGATGAACTATTCTCAAATAAGAGACACAATCCTTAATTTCAGCTCTTTCATAAAATTTTGTACCTCCTAAAATTCTATAAGGTAATCCAATTTTTAAAAATCTTTCTTCAAATTCACGTGTTTGAAAAATTGCCCTTACAAGTATTGCAACATTATTTAATGAATATTTTTTCTTAA
>MDTG01125890.1_pt1 | contig 19308 bp, 17 predicted proteins | sample 811421 | NCBI WGS metagenome assembly MDTG01 (sample SAMN05326645, study PRJNA326480) | marine metagenome | isolation source: seawater | place: Pacific Ocean: South East | collected 2011
CGGCGAGGGAGCCTATCGGAGTTCGGACGGCACGCTCCTCTTCGTGAGAGTGGTGGATCGACATGTCCTCCTCGCGCCACGACGAGATCTCGTCGACGGCTGGCGGCCGGGGAACGGGGGTGTCTCCCGGCTGGAAAATCGTTTCGGCGAATCCGCCCTCATGGAGATGCGGGGATCCGATGCTCTGCTGAGGATCTCCGGCCCTGCGATGGCCGGGATGGAACGCATCGCGGGCGATCGGTCGCCCGATTCCGTGGTTCCCGGAGATTTCGCGGCCGCGATGCCGGTCGACGCGTCGGCCCTCGCGGAACGATTTCGCGAAGCCGCCGGTGGCGCAGATGACATCGTTGTGGGCGTGGATGCGGATGCCCTCGCGATCGGACTGAAGGGATGGACGGCCTACGCCGAGGGAAGCCTGGTCGCCACCTCGGCCGCCGCAGCCCGGAAGGGGGGAACGCCCCTGGCGGGGCTTCCCGCTGGACCGTACTACTTCGCAATGGGGATCGATTTCGCGGGCCTTGGCGGGAAGATGGCCGCCGACGCGATTCGAGGGATCGTCGGGGATGATTTCGCGGACCTGAGCGCATTCACCGAGCTGTCAGGCATCGTGGATGAAGTCGGCTTCAGCATCCGTCCCAGCAAGCTCGGGGTGGCGATGGGGGGCATCCTGAATGATGCGGCGGTGGTGGTTGGGACCGACGAGCCTGACCGGGTTGCCGCACTGGTGGCGGAGGCGGTGAAGTCACTCGATGGAGTCGATGGTGCGATCGAGCGGGAAGCGACCTTCGAGTCGGGGGTCGAACAGCGGAACGGCACCATCGCGGACGAGATCACGGTCAAGGCGGAGATCGCCCCCGAGAATCGACGTGAACCTGGATCGCGGGTCGGCGATGCGTCGATCGAACTCACCGCCACTCGAATGACGTTTGGACCACGAGGCTGGCTCGGTCTCGGTCGGGCGGCGGGGTCGGGATATCTGGTCACGTTCAGCCGTCGTCCCGATGTTCTCGCCCGCTACAGCGACGCGGAGGGCCTGCATGAGGATCCGGTGATCGCGGCGATGGGTTCCTGGATGCCTTCGGATCCCTCGATGCAGGCCTTCATCGACGTGGGGCGTCTGGCCATGCTCGCACGACAGGTGGCCCGACTGGTTCCGGGAGGCGAGGACCTGGTGCCCGAACTCGACGACACCATGCCTCCGATCGGTTTCGGACTCGGACTGGTGCCGGAGGACGACGGATCCGCTCGTCTGGAGTGGGGCCTCGTGATCCCCAGCGAGGTCGTGGGCACCGCCATCGGACTTGGCATGGACCGGATGTTCGAGATCCCGGGAGGGTCACCCTTCGGGTCCGACCAGGATGGTGAGGATCGGTGAAGGGATCCGCGGAACGAGTCTGGTGCTGCGCCGAGAATCGACAGCTCGACCTGGATCCATGGTGCCTGATGGGTGTCCTGAACGCGACTCCCGACAGTTTCAGCGATGGAGGCAGGCACCTCGACCCGACCATGGCCGTGCGGGCTGGGATCGCGATGGTCGAGGATGGAGCCCGGATACTCGATGTGGGGGGCGAATCCACGAGACCGGGCGCGGATCGTATTGATGCGATCGAACAGATCGGGAGGGTGATCCCGGTCATCGAGAAGCTCCGTGCTCATGAGGTCACGAGATCGATCGTGATCACCATCGACACCACGCTTGCCGCAGTCGCGGAAGCCGCCCTCGATGCGGGAGCGGATGGAATCAACGACGTCTCCGCGGGGAGCGAGGATCCGGGGATCTTCGATCTGGCCGCGTCCCGGGGTGCGGGCCTGGTGCTGATGCACCGGCTGAGACCTCCGGATCGAGACCAGTACAGCGATCGGTATCTCGAGGCACCCGTGTACGAGGACGTCGTGGGGGACGTGATCGCCTTCCTTGATGAACGAGCCTGCAGAGCGGAGGAGGCGGGGGTACGGCCTGATGCCATCGCCGTCGATCCGGGATTGGGATTTGGAAAGTCCGTGAGCCAGAATCTGGAGTTGATCCGAAATCTCCCTCGAATCGTCGCGAAGGGCCGTCCGGTTCTCGTCGGAGCGAGCCGGAAGAGTTTTCTGGGAGCGATTTCCGGGGAGCCGGAGCCTGAGGCGAGACGGTCGGAATCGATCGTGGCCGGCATCGAGTCCTGGCGTAGGGGGGCGGGGATTCTCCGGGTCCATGACGTGGAGGAGCACCGCAAGGCCTTGGCCATCGCGGTCGAGATCGCAGGATCCCGGCCCCAATCCTGATCCGGTCTCGGCGTCCTTCGGAGTCCCTGCGGACGGGTCGGAGGGGAGTCCCATCAATCTCGGTGCAAGTTCCCATCCGGGGAGGCCATGAACCGCTTCTCGCAGGCTACGATTCCCGCTCGCACTCGCAGCGATCACTCCCGTCCCCGTCATCGAAGGAATTTGAAGATCATGGCCAGCAACGCCGTCCACGAGTTCACCGACGCCAACTTCACCGCCGACGCCATGGAAGCCGATCAGCCGGTTCTGGTCGACTTCTGGGCTGAATGGTGCGGCCCCTGCCGAATGCTCGCTCCGACCATCGACGAACTTGCCGGTGATTACGAGGGCAAAGCGAGGATCGGGAAGCTCGACGTGGATTCCAACCGCGAAGTGGCAACCCAGTTCGGCATCATGTCCATTCCGACGGTGATCATCCTCAAGAACGGCGAGCTGGCGAAGAAGTTCGTCGGAATCGCCAGCAAGGAAGACATTGCCGCAGCCATCGATGCCGCCATGTGAATCAAGGGGGGCGGTTCTTCGTCCGCGTTCGGCCTGGCAGAAGCCCGTCACAAGGGTTGATATCGGAGCCACCGGATCGACCTCCCGCCCGAATCGGTGGATTCCTTGCCCATGATCGAAGGCGGAGGTATCCTCCTCGACCCGCCCGTAGTCGGGCGTTCCAATCCGACCCAGATCACGGGGCCGTAGCTCAGCTGGGAGAGCGCTTGCATGGCATGCAAGAGGTCGTCGGTTCGATCCCGATCGGCTCCACTTGGCACCCCGCGAATGCGGGGTGCCTTTTTCATGGCCGCCGAGGAATTGATGCGTTCAGGTTGCGGGTGCGGTGGGGGGGGTATCCTGAGAGTCCTCGAGATCCACCTGGAGATCTCGTTTCGATCACTGGAGCAGCAGTCATGAGCGAAAGCGGTTTCGATCGTCGTGAAGAGGGTTTCGAAGGCAAGGTCCATGCCGACGGCGAACAGAAGTTCCGCCTCGAGATGCGTCGTGACAAGCTCTTTGCACGATGGGCCGCTGCAAAGCTCGGCAAGGACGGGGATGCGATCGCCGCCTACGAAAAGGAGGTGGTGAGGGCCGATCTGAAGGAGCCCGGCGATCAGGACGTCCTCGGAAAGGTCCACCTCGATCTTCAGGCCGCCGGAATCGAAATCAGCAGCGAGGAACTCCAGGCTGAACTCGAGCGCTGCCTCAATCAGGTCACGGCCGAGGACGAGTGAGCACCATCCCGGTCAGGCGATCACCTGGTGGATCGGCCTGGCGCCTTCGACACCGACCAGCTTCTTGTCGAGCCCGGCGTGGAAGTAGGTCATGGTGTTCGGGTCGAATCCAAGCTGGTTGAGGACTGTGGCGTGGAGGTTCTTGACGTGGAACCGGTCTTCCACGGCCGCGGATCCGAGTTCATCGGTCTGTCCCACGCTCGTCCCACCCTTGATACCCCCGCCGGCCATCCACATGGTGAATCCGGCGGAGTTGTGGTCGCGCCCGGTGCCCTCCGCGTACTCCGCGACCGGTTGTCGGCCGAACTCCCCACCCCAGACCACCAGGGTCTCGTCGAGGAGGCCTCGCTGCTTGAGGTCCTTCAGAAGTCCGGCGATCGGCTGATCGGTCGCTCCGGCATGCTTGGTGTGATTGAAGACCAGGTCTCCGTGGGCATCCCAGTTGGCATCGTTGTGGTTGCCGCCCGAATAGACCTGGATGAAGCGGACGCCTCGCTCCACGAGTCGGCGAGCGAGCAGGCACTTGCGACCGAATTCACGCGTCCGATCGTCGTCGAGACCGTACAGATCCCGCATGGAACTCGATTCGGTGGAGAGATCCACCGCCTCCGGAGCCGTCGACTGCATTCGATAGGCGAGTTCATAGCTGGCGATCCGACTCTCGAGGTCGGGGTTGCCCGGGTTGCGTGAGGCATGGGCGTCGTTCATCGCCCGGAGCCGGTCGAGAAGTCGTCGTTGAACCGAGCCTCGTCGCGCCTCGTCGGGAGCAAGGTCGAGGATCGGCTCACCCTTGGGGCGAAGCACGGTGCCGGCGTGACTGGCAGGCATGTAGCCGCTCGACCAGTTCTTGGCACCCGAGATCGGTCCTCCGGTGTGATCGAGCATCACCACGAATCCCGGCAGGTTCTCGTTGACCGAACCGAGGCCGTAATTGACCCAGGATCCGAGCGCCGGGGAACCGGAGAGGATCTGGCCGGAGTTCATCATCAGCATTGCCGAGCCGTGCAGCGGGCTCTCGGCGTACATGCTCTTGATGAAGGCCATGTCGTCCACGCAGGTGGAGAGGTGAGGAAAAAGATCGCTGACCCACGCCCCGCTCTCCCCATGCTGCTTGAACTTCCACTTCGGACCGACCACCCGGCCCTGGCTGCGGGTCCCGCCACGTCCCTTCACGTCGACGTCGATGGTCTTTCCATCGAGTCCGTAGAGCTTCGGCTTGTAGTCGAAGGTGTCGACCTGGCTTGGCCCGCCATACATGAACAGGAAGATCACCGACTTCGCCTTCGGTGTCCGGTGGGGCTGTTTGGGGGCGAGGGGATTCGAACCGTCATCGAAGGAGGTGGTGCCGTCGGCGGCCACGGCCTGCCTCGCGAGGAAGCCGTCCTGGGCGAGCAGGCCGGCCAGTGCGACCCCCGTGAAGGATCCGCCGGTCTCCCAGAGAAACTCGCGACGGGTGCGTCCGCAGAAGGTGCCGGGGCGATGTGGTTCGGACATGATCGGGGCTCCTGTCGGTTCAGCCGACGTGGAGGAATTCGTTGAGGTTCAACATGAGGACGCAGGCGGCCTCCAGCGACTCCGACGGATCGAGTCCGTCGAGGGACTGGAGTTCCGCCACCAGTTGGAGGAGTCCTTCGATCTCGGCTCCGGTCGGCGGTCGGCACAGCACGAGATGCAATCCCCGTGCGATCTGGGCTTGAGGGTCGTCGGGACGCTCGTCGCGAAGTCGTTCCGCGAATCGCGCCGCCTGGCGGTCCATGAACTCGGAGTTCATCATCATCAGGGACTGGGTCGGCACGGTCGTGGCGAATCGGACCGAACAGGGCTGATCGGTGTCGGGCTGATCGAAGCCCTCGAGGAATGGATGTCGCAGGGATCTCTTGAGGAACACGTAAAGGCTTCTGCGTCCGGCTTGAGCGTCGTTCGCCCGGCCCCAGGCCTGATCGGGACGGGAGGCGGTCTCCAGGACGGCCCTGGGCAGGGGCGGGTAGACCCCGGGGCCCCGAAGTTCCGGATTGAGCTGCCCGCTCATGGCGAGGATCGAGTCGCGGAGCTCTTCCGCGGACAGCCGACGCAGATCCCTTCGCCAGGCGAGATCGTTCAAGGGATCCTTCAGGTAGGAGTTCTCGTCGAATCGATTGGACATGCGATAGGTGCTTGATTCCAGGATCAGCCGCATCATTTCACGGCGGGAACCGTCCCGACGGCCGAACTCCCTCGCCAGCCAGTCGAGAAGCCCGGGGTGCGTCGGTCGGGAACCAAGGGAACCGAAGTCGTCGCTTGACCGCACGATCCCGCGCCCGAAGAGGTGCTGCCAGAGACGGTTCGCCGCGACGCGCCAGGTGACGCGGTTGTCCTCCTCGACCAGCCATTCCGCGAAGGCCAGTCGCAGTCCGCTGGATTCGCCATGGTCCGGCGGATTCGTCTCGAAATCCATTCCTCCCAGTACCGCGGGGATTCCGGGATTGACCTGCCTTCCGGGGCTGTGCGCATCGCCACGGATCAGGATGTTGGTTGCAGGGGGGAACTTTCCCTGGGATCTCGCGCAGAGGACGAGCGTCGTCGCCGCGGATGGGGGACGCATGTCGAGCAGCTGGTCCCGCTTCTCCGTGAATTCGGCGGCTGCAGATTCGCCCCGTGTGTCACGAATCGCATCGACGACCGCGTCGTCGAATCTGGTCTGGAAGGCCAGAGAGGCGATCTCGGTGGCATCCAGGGGTCGATCGTGGATCCTGATCTCGTCGAGGGTGCCGTTGAAGCCGCCGGAGCCCGGCAGCATCCGGCCGATGGACAGTTCCCGGATCGCATCGAGCGACTGGGTGCCACCCTTCGCGGAGTCGACTTCACGACCATCCATGTAGAGGGCGATTCGTCCGGTGGTGGCATCGCGGGTGAAGGCCACGTGATGCCATTCGCCATCGTTGAAACCGGGCGGTGAATGGATGAACGTTTCGGGATTTCCAATCCCCGCGGAGATGATGCCCGATCCGATCATGGAGAGGCCGTAGTCGTTGACGATTCCCGGCACTTCCCCATCGACGATTCCCGAGCCCTGGAACCAGCGTGGATCGCCGTCGGGACCCCGGCCCTGCGATTCCGTCTGGAGCCAGAGGCTGATAGTGAAGGAATCTCTCGCGACGTTTGGGATCATCGCTCGGTCGTCGCCGCCGTCGAACCCGAGGGCGTCTCCCTCCAGTCCGATCCGGCCGAGGCGTGCGTCGAGGAGGCGTCCCGGATGTCGGCCGGTGGCGTCGGTGAGCACACCCTTCGCGATGTCGTCGAGAGGGTAGTGGGCGACGAGTCCCGCATCGATGGGAGACGGGCCGAGGTCGCCGGTCACTGAGCGGGTCCGTTCATGGATCTCGACCATCGCCGCAGCGAAATCCGAGTCATGTCTCCGCTTGGCCTCTTGGAAGGCGGCTTCGCCCTCCGAACCGAAGTGATCGGGAACCCGACGGGTGACGTTGTTCGCATTGATCGCGTTCCCCATCTGCTCCTTGTACGGCTTCAGATCGCGGAATATCGCGGCGAGTCGGTAGTAGTCGCCCTGCAGGATCGGATCCCGCTTGTGCTCATGACACCTTGCGCAGGCCACCGACATTCCCATCATGCCCCGGCTCACGACGTCGATGATCGAATCCATGTCGTCGTTCTTGGCGACTTCCACATCGGTCGGCTCGTCGTCCCAGACCCCCAGTCGATAGAAACCGGTGGCGGTGAGGCTTGCCAGGTCCCGATCCGGCATCTCGTCGCCGGCGATCTGCTCGACCAGGAATCGATTCCAGGATTTGTCCTCGTTGATCGCGTCGACCACCCAGTCGCGATACCGCCAAGCCTCGGGCTTCTTCCGATCCCGCTCGTAGCCGTCGGTGTCGGCGTACCGCACCGCATCAAGCCAGTGGCGGGCCCATTTCACGCCGTGCTGAGGTGATTCGAGGTATCGATCGACCATCCGTCGATAGGCATCGGGACGTTCGTCACTGGTGAAGGAATCGATCTCCTCGGGGGTGGGCGGAAGACCGGTGATGTCGTAGGCCACCCTCTTGACCAGCGTCTGCCGGTCCGCCTCCGGAGCCGGTGTGATCCCATTCCGCTCCAGCCCGGCGAGGACGAAGGAATCGATCGGGTTTCGAACCCAGTCCTCGTCCCGAACTTCGGGGACTTCGGGATCCTCGAGCGGTTGCCAGGCCCACCAGTTTCCGCCATCGGGAACGCCTTCGGCCTCGAAGGCTTCCGCCGGCAGATCGGCTCCGATGCCATCCGCCCAGGTGGCTCCTTCGAGGATCCATTCGGTGACGATCGCGATCTCCTCGTCGGTCATCCGCCCCTTTGGAGGCATCTGGTAGTCGTCGGACTCCCAGGAGATCATCTTCAGGATCAGGCTGTTCTCGGGATTGTCGACATCGATGGCCGGACCGCGATCGCCTCCGCGGACCAGTCCGCCTCGAGCATCGAGTCGGAAACCACCCCTGATCCGATCACCGCCTCCATGACATCCCAGGCACTCTCGCTCGATGATCGGCCACGCCCGGGATTCGAAGAACTTCGAAGACTGCACCATGCGTTCGTGATCGTCCTCGGCCCGGCTCGATGGCGACATCCGGGCCAGCGACGGGAGACTCACCGCTGGAAGCAGGCCCGAGAGGATGGCGTACCGAACGAACCGGGACATGGGGGGCATTTCTCCAGATGGACAGGACTCCGTCATTGTAAGGAACGGAACATGTTTTTCGAGGCCAATGCGGTCAGGACCCGCGATCGGCGGCCCGGTGTTCAGATATTCGATCGGTTTGGCTGTCGACGGTGACGGCGCTCCGGACAAGCGACGATCTCCCGGGTGGCCAGGGCCTTGACCAGCGAATCCAGAGGGATCGGATGGTTGCTCCAGCAATCCACCCCCACGTCGGTCTCGCGGCCAATCTCCTCGAGCCTTCCGTGAGTATGGCCATGAAGATGGATTGAACCGTTTCGGTTCCCCTGCCAGCCGCGAAGCGGGTAGTGGCAGCAGACGACCCGGTTCCCCTTGGCCGGCCAGCGGAAGGTGAGCAGGTCATGAACCGAGGTGAACAGCCTGTCGAAGTCGCGGTCCTTCGGGTCGTGATTGCCTCTTACCAGCACGATTCGATCGACCTCGATCCTCGCCCGCACCTCGTTGGCCACCCGAACCTTGGTCTTCTTCGATTCCAGGTCGCCCGTGAAGTCGCCCAGGTGGAGAAGGAGGTCCTGAGGACCCAGGTGCTCGTTGATCGAATCGATGTAGGCGGTGTCCATCGCGCTGGAGTCGGCGAAGTCACGGTCGTAGTTCCCGACCGCATCCACCTGCCCGAAGTGCGTGTCCGCGGTCACGAAGACCCTGCCCGGCGTCGCGAGTGGATGGTCGGGCATGCGGTTCAGTCCCCGGACTCTTCGTCGGGCAGTCTCCGAAGTTCGATCCCGAGGATGTTCGCGACGGCATGGCGTGGGTTGGCCGCTGGTTCAAGTCTCACGGTCAGATCCCCGGATTCTCCGACCTCGATGATGCCGAGATCGAAATCCTGGAAATCCTCCCAACTCCTGGTTCTCTCGATCCGGCCTTCGGCGGAGGCTTCGCCGATCTTCAGCCGGATCGGGGTCCCCGCGTGGCGTCTCGGACAGGCACTCGTCACCCGGACCTGCCAGCGGCCCGGACGATCGACGTTGATCGCCCATTCAAGCGCATCGTCGACATCCATCCAGGAACCCCAGGTGGTTCGGCCGCCAGGCCCCAGTTTCTCTCTTCGAAGGATGTCTCCATCCGGAAATGCATCCTCCGCATCCAGCCTGATCACGTCCTCCTGATCCGGCGTTGCGACCACTCGATAGCTGCAGAGTCGATTGTTGACGTTCCTTCGATCCGGTGATGCTGGATCTTCGAGTCGATCGATCGATTCGATCACCTTCGTCCAGGGGACCACCACCATCGAAGTCCTCGAGCGACGGGCTGCGAGCCAACCGGCAATCCGTCCGTCGGCATCGACGACCGGTCCTCCGATGGTGTCCAGAGCGGCGTCCGCGTCCACCAGGTGAATCGAACCCATGCCGGTGGAGAGGCGGCTGGTTCCGATCGAGGTGTTGCTGGCCATTCCGGAGCGGCTGGAGTCGGGCCGCAGACCGAGGTCGACTTCTATCTGGAGAGTGTCGCCGTCGCGATCGAACTCGATGATCAGCCCGTCCCCGATGCCGAGATCGGCAATGGTCTCCACGAGGTCGGCGGTACGCTGGACCGTCCGGCCATCCGCGGTTCGGATCACGTCGCCGACCTTCAGGTCGGTACGCGCCGCTGCGGTGCTGGCGACGATTCGAATCACCCGCAGGCCTCCGTCCTCGCTCGGCGTCGTGGCCACTCCCAGGAATGGAAGGTCGTCGCGAGTGTCGCGGGATGCGATCTCGTCCAGGTTCCTGGCCACCACCGCGATGTCGGATGCGCTTCCATCCGATCTCGGGATCACGAGCATCGAGCCTGATCGAAGGGGATCGTGGCGCGTCTCGGGAAGGGGCGCTACGATCTGTTCCGAGAGACCGGGGACTTCGAGGAGCAGGAGGTCGAGGTCGGCATCGAGCCCGATGGCTCTGGCCTGGAACTCGATCTGCGGCCCGTCATCCGTGCCGGGGCGGATCACCCGCGGGGTTCGAACGTGCCTGGCGAACTGGGAGGCCTTGGTGATCACGCGGTCGGGGGCGACCATTGTGCCGTGGGAGACGAGACGGTCACCATCCCGGATCTCGACCAGAAGGTTCGATGCCCCCCTGGTCGTGGACTCGAGGCTGGCGAGGAGATCTGGATCCCTTCGACTGCCCACGGGTGATCCTCGGCGGGTCTGGCCTTCCCAGTCGTCGACCGAAGGTGGATCCACCTCCGGGTCCATGAGATGCGGCATCCATGCGTGAATCGCGTCGATCGAGGTCGCGAGGTTCTGCCAGGGGAGGTGCCCGCAGCGACTTGCGATGCCGACGATTCGACCTTCCAGATCGAGGATTGGACCTCCCGAGTCCCCGGCATCGATGGGACTGTCCATCGCAAGCTCCGCTCCCTCGATGCCGATGACGCGGCCGATTCGAGTCGCGGGTTCTCGGTTGTCCCCGGTGCTGATCGCGGCGGCATGTCCGAGCGTGACGATCCACTCGCCTCGCTCGAGTGAGCCTTCGGGGGCCAGAGGGGAGAAGGGCCAGCCCTCTCGATCCTCCTCCTGCTCGACGATGGAGATGACGCCGAGATCGACGTCGTCCTCGAAGAATCCCGAGAGTACTCGTCCCCGGCGACGGGTTCCATCCGGAAAAACGATCGTGATTCTTCGGGGTCCCTCCCGGACCACGTGTCCGGCGGTGAGCACCAGGCCGGATCGGTCGAAGACCACCCCCGTGGCCATGGTGCCCGATCGTCCCCCGGAGGTGAGCCGCACCACGGATGGAAGCGCTTGATCAACCACTTGGATGACCTGTCCCTGCAGAGTGTGGAGATCTTCCTGCGGAGAGACTTCCTGGGCCGAGGCGAGGGCCGGTACGACCAGCGCCATCCATGCCGCGAATGGGTGGATCATGGATCGGAAAGTGGGATTCAACCCGGTCATCGGTTCTCCCGCTGTTCGTTGGAGGGCAGGTCGCTGGTTGCCATTTGAACCAATCTCGGCTGGACTTGTCGACACCGAGGCATTCTCCGGAACCGTTCGTTTGATTCGTCGCTCGGGAGACGTATGTTCTTCAAAATTCGCCTCATGACCTGGGTTGCCGAGGTGGCTGTCTGGGGTTTCCCCGGTTGGAATCCCTTTGGCGACCTCCTGCTTGCTGTTTCTGGGGTCCGGCGGTCAGGTTGTCCGGTCCGGACAGCTCGATGGGCCATGCAGGAGGGCATCGGGGGGGGCTCGCTGGCCCCTTCGGATTTCGTCAGGAAGATGATCGAGGTTTCACCCTTCCGATGATCGTGATCCGCCTACGACCCTGATTGAGGGTCGTGCTCAACCTCCACATCGGACACTGTCCCTAGTGCCGCGGGGTCGAACTCGGGTTCATCGCCGAATGGCGGACGCTCAGAGCGCTCCGAAGGTTGAAGTCCGCGTCGTTCGATTCCTGATGCGAATGAGACATCGATCGAGCGTGAACCCAGGCATGGATCCCCGGGGATGGATTTCCGTGCGGCCTGAACATCGCCCGGATGGGCGTTAAGGTTCCATTCATGGCTCGAATCACATCCGAAGCATGGTCCCGACCGGTTCGAAGGGTGGCCTTTCTCTTCGCCATGTCCGCGGAGGGAATGGGGTTCGCCGATCGTCTGGGGCTGGTGGATCGGGGAGACTTGGATCCCTCCCTGCCCGCTCACTGGCTCTCGGGGACATACCCATTCACGGATGGCGGATCGGTGGAAGTTGCGGTCGGATTCGCCGGGCGGGATCCCGAGCACCGGATCGACCGCGTGGGCACGGTGCCGGCCACGCTCGCGGCGCACCTCCTCATCCGTCGCTTCGAACCCGATCTCCTGGTCAACGCGGGAACCTGCGGAGGCTTTCAGGCGAGGGGAGGCCGAGTGGGCACCATCTACCTGGGTTCCAACGCCTTCCTCTTCCACGACCGAAGGATTCCGCTGCCGGGATTCGATGAATTCGGAGTGGGTCGCATTCAGGCGGGCTATCCGAAGGATCTCCTCGATGTCATGAATGCCGAACCGGGTGTGGTCTCCACGGGTGATTCGTTCACGCCCTGCGCAGAGGAGCTTGCCTTCTTCGAAGCGGAGTCGGTTCATGCGAAGGAGATGGAAGCCGCGGCGATCGCTCGTCTGGCGGAAGATCACGGCCTTGCGTTCCTCGCGGTCAAGGGCGTGACCGACCTGATCGATCACCCGGAGCCCGAGCAGGAGGCGTTCATCAGGAATCTCGAGCGGGTCAGTGGAGCTCTCGAGGAGCGGTTGATCCGGCTTCTGAACTGGCTGCCGTCCCATTCGAGGCGCTGAATCCTCGGTTCCGGATATCGATCGATGCCGCGCAGAGTGAACACGGGTCACGGATTTCCTCGAAGGGCGAGCGTTGCATCTTGCGGCTGATCGATGTGGCGACAGGTTGAATCCCGTGCTTGGGCATGGAGAGCCCTTCCCGGAGCCGTTCGGTCATGACCTTCCCGCGAGTACCTCATTTCGGACTGATGATCATGTCCCTGGCCCTCGTGGTCATGAGCCTGATTGCAGGACTCGCTGGGGAGTACGACCATCCGTTGGAGTGTTTACCGCATTCACAAGTGGATTTTCAGCACGATGTGTTTCCATTGAACGATCGGCAGATCGGGATGCTGGTCATCCCGAAACCGAGGGATCTGGTCAACGGATGATCGCCTCGATGCGGGCCTTCGATTGCTCGAACCGACGTCCGGTCCATAGTCCCGTCTGAATAGGCCTCAACCCCTCAGGCGATCCCGGTCGATCGCGTCGACCCAACCCAACCGGATCCGCGAGTCTTCATGTTCGTGTCCTCTCCACACACATCCCTGGGGCAGCCAGAGGTTTCGATCGTCGTGGTCTCTCACAACACCCGCGAGATCACCCTCGAGTGCCTGGGGTCGATCATCAGCGAGACGCCGGATCCCACCTTCGAGGTCCTCTTCATCGACGACGATTCCAAAGACGGATCCCGAGAGGACGCAGTGGTGGGATTCGAGGCACGTCTGGTCCGGAGTTCTTCGGGTTCGCTTCGAGTGGATGCCCGGCTGAAACTCGGCGATCCTCATCAGGGCCCCGGAGCCTGCCTCCAGAAGGGGAGAGGACTCCGACCTCGATTTACAGATTACGGTTCGGAGAGCCCAGTACCGAATTCCTGCCGTTGCCGCCTCCCTGCAGGCCCGGACATCGACTGGAGTCTCCTTGGGCCGATTGGTCCGATATCCCCCGGGAGTGATTGATTTGGAATCCTTCTCCGAGGCGCCGTCTGGGGCTATTTCGCCAAGCGCGGCCCCTTCGAGTGCCGATGATTCGTGGCTGGGATCGCCTTGTTCACCAAAGGCGACGAACACGAGTCTCTTGTGGCTCGAATCAGTGATTCTCGACCAATCTCGACACGTTTCGTGTCGTTGACGGGGGCGAAGCCCATCCGCGGTCCTGCCGAAGGGTTCGTACGGCACGATCCATCGCTCCCAGCGAAGATGCATGCCCATCGAATCCAGACGAATGCAACTCCATCGAGTCCGCCCCGGACGCCTTGCACGGATGCTCTTGAGCGCGGTACTCCCGATTCGATGTTCGATGCATCGGATGAGCCTGGATCACGGTCGAGTAGCAGGCTTGGGCGGCGCACACATCCACACGGCCATCCAGTACCCGGCGGGGGTGTGGTGACCCCTTGGATGGATCGTTCACATGAACGATGACGCGATGGTGATATCTGATCCAGGCCGGACAACGAAGTCGTCGGAGCGGCTCCTCTCGATGGTCGCGATCGCGGTGCTCATGAGCACTTCGGCCATGCTCGCGTCGTATCCGGCCTAGTCCCCCGGGGAGGATCTCGTGATCCAGCGCCACGATCCGGATGTGGAATCGTATTTCACCATCCTCGACGCCCGGCGTCCGGTCATCGTCGAGGTCGGCCCGGATTCCGAGTCGGGAGGGCCCTTGGTTTCCGGGGACGGCCTGAACCATGTCGAGATCGAAGCGGCGGGGAATCCGCAGCGCTGCTTGACGCTTCGCTCCAACGGGGTCTCGCTTCGTTTCTCGGCTCCGCCCAGAACGACACGGATCGAGTTGCGAACTCGCGGGGGTTCGAACATCGGGGATAGCCGCGAGACGTTTCTCTCCGCGATGGTCCATGCACTTCTGGACGAGGTGGATGATTCACTCCCGGACACCGCCACGTCCCTTCAGAGTCTTCCCCTCGAAGGCGGATCCAGGAGGGTTTCCGAATCCAACCGCAGGTATCTCGCGGTCGTCGAATCCCTCGAAGCCCTCGTGATGACTCGAACCATTTTCCTCCTGATGAACGGTTCGTAACCCCGCGGCCTCGGTCGGAAAGCAAGGGAGCACGCATCCATGGAACGAAGAGGGATCATTCTGGCAGGGGGTTCGGGCAGCAGGCTTGAACCGATCACGCGCGGGGTAAGCAAGCAGCTTCTCCCGGTCTACGACAAGCCGATGATCTACCATCCGCTGACGGTGTTGATGCTTTCCGGAATTCGGGAGATCATGATCATCACCACTCCTCACGAGCAGCCGATGTTCAGGTCCCTGCTGGGTGACGGTTCGAGGTGGGGGATCCAGATCGAATGGGCGGTGCAGCCGTCACCGGACGGACTGGCACAGGCATTCATCATCGGTTCGGAATTCGTGAGGGATCGCCCCAGCGCTCTGATACTCGGCGACAACATCTTCTACGGGGCGGACCTGCAGAATCGACTTCGATCCATCTCGTCCCGACCCGGGGGGGCGACGGTGTTCGGACATCGGGTCCAGGATCCGGAGCGATATGGAGTGGTCGAGTTCGACGCCGAGGGAAGAGCGATCAGCATCGAGGAGAAGCCCGACGTGCCGAAGTCGGGCTACGCGGTCACAGGCCTCTACTTCTACGACGAGCAGGTAGTGGACATCGCAAGGTCCGTCCGTCCTTCGCGTCGCGGGGAATTGGAAATCACTTCGGTCAATCAGGTCTACCTCGAACGGGGGGAACTTTCGGTGGAACGACTGGGTCGCGGATCGGCCTGGTTGGACACCGGCACCTTCGAGAGCCTTCTCCGTACTGGACAATTCGTTCAGAAGATCGAGAATCGCCGGGGAATCAAGATTGCATGCCCGGAGGAGATCGCATGGTGCAATGGATGGATCGACGACCAGCAGCTCGCGAACCTCGCGGATGAGATGTCCAAGAATGAATACGGTCTCTACCTCAGGCGTCTGATCGAATCCGCCTGAACTGGCGTGCAGCCCAAGCCACTCGAACCGAATCGTCGTCATGAAAGTCACCGATCTCGATATCCCGGGCGTGAAGTTGATCGGATCATCCGTGCACGGGGATGCGAGGGGTCACTTCAGCGAGATATTGTCCCCCTTCGCTGGCATGGCCCGCACTACGCCTCGTGGAATAGGAGAGGGGGGTACCCATCACCTCGCCGGTCGAGGAGTGGCGATCGGGTTCGATCTCCCGATCGCCATCCGCGACATCGGTCTTGATCCCGGTCTGCCGGAAGGAATCTGCCACGTTCGAGATCGCAACCGCCGGCTACCCTGTCGTGCCTCGTGATCCTTCTCTTCGGTGCTCCACGGGAGTTCTGCGTTCGTGGCGATGGAATGGGAGACTCCGGATTGGCGGGAATGTCTCGGCAGGTTTCTTGTCGAATGCCGTCGGCTTTGATCCGAGTGTCAATCGATCGTTGGACGCCGGATGGAATGGAGGACTTACTTGCACAACCTTCTGGTGACGGGTGGAGCCGGTTTCATTGGCGTGAACTTTGTGAGGCGAATGCTCGCCGAATCCGACGCCAGGGTCGTGGTGCTGGATGCCCTCACCTATGCGGGCAACGGGTCGAGCCTCGACGGTCTGCCGGCGGATCGATTTCTCCTCGTGCACGGCGACGTGAGGGACACCGATCTGTCCGAACGTCTCCTTCGGGAACACGAGTGCGGAGCGATCGTCCATTTCGCGGCCGAGAGTCACGTGGACCGGTCCATATCCGGACCCGACGCCTTCATATCGACGAACGTCATTGGAACTCATGCCCTGCTCAAGGCGGCCCGTCGAGTCTGGCTGGATGGCACGGGGGTTCCGCATCGTTTCCACCACGTCTCCACCGACGAGGTCTACGGATCGCTCGGACCCGGCGATCTTCCTTTCGCCGAGGAGAACCAGTACCAGCCGAATTCACCCTACTCGGCAAGCAAGGCGGGCAGCGACCACCTCGTCCGGGCGTATCACCACACGTTCGGACTCGATGTCACGACCACCAACTGCTCGAACAACTACGGTCCGCATCAGTTTCCGGATAAGTTGATCCCCCTGATGATCGTGAAGATCCTCCACGGCGAGAAGCTTCCGGTGTACGGGGATGGGATGCAGATACGCGACTGGCTCTACGTCGAGGATCACTGTCGTGCCATCGAATCGTGCCTTTCGCAGGGTGTCCCCGGCGAGGTCTACAACATCGGGGGGGACAATGAACGACCGAACATCGAGATCGTTCACGAGATATGCGATCTGCTCGAGGCGCGTTTCGCCGCGTCTCCGGAACTCGCCGCCTCCTTCCCCGACTGTCCTGCCGCACGGGGTGCCTCCAACCGGATGCTGATCGAACATGTCGCGGATCGCCCCGGGCACGATCGCAGATACGCGATAGATTTCAGAAAGGCGACCGCCGGTCTCGCCTACCGACCCCGTGAGACCTTCGAGTCGGGAATCGCGCGGACCATCGACTGGTATCTGGAGAATCAGCTCTGGTGGCGTGCGGTCCTGGACGATTCGTATCGAAAGTGGATCGCCGAGAACTACTCGGGGCGGTGAGCGGGCGATCGACTGAAGTGAAACCGGCTACAGATCAATGCTCAAGACGGATCAAATTCCTCGGGTGAGATCATGACCACGCATCCGAAAGTGGTCATCCAGGGGGCCGCCCCCTTGGCCACCAACATGGGTGTCTCCGCGTTGTTCGCCGCCGCCGTCGCCGGAGTCCACCGAAGATGCCGGGAGGCGGCGATCATGGTGATCGCCGGCCTCTCTGCCTGCACCGCCACATCCACCGTGCCCTATTCCGACAAGGCGTTGGGCGTCAACGAGAGTTGCGGTCTGGGGAACGAGGTCTCCGATCCTCGAACCATGGACACGGAATCGTTCGTGTGCGCGATGATTGAATCGTATCGTCGGCGGGATGATTCCCGTCGCATCCTCAAAGCGAGGATCCCGGGTCTCAAGTCGACCGCGGATCGTCAGATGGACGACATCGTGGAGATCATCCGCCAATGTGCGGGGGAAAGGCGAGGTGGCGGCCATGGCTGATCGAGTGCTGGTCGGCGTGGTGGGTCTGGGATTCATGGGCCGAACCCATCTCGCCGCCTTCTCACGGGCCGCGGACTGCGAGGTCGTCGCGGTCGCGGATCGGGATCGGGATCGTCTCACGGGAAAGGCCGGCGAGGCGGGGAACCTCGTCACCGGGGAGATGGAGAAGCTCTTCGATCCGGCCCGGGTGTCGACCTGCGAGGACGCACTGGAACTGATCGATCACCCGGACGTGGATCTCGTCAGCATCACCACCCCGACCCCCACGCACCACGGACTCGCGCGGGCGGTTCTCGCGTCGGGTCGGCATCTCCTGCTCGAAAAGCCCGTGGACCTCAGTTCCTCGGTCATCCGCCAACTCGCGGCGGACGCGAGATCGGCGGGGGTTCTTGCGATGCCTGCTCATTGCATGCGTTTCTGGCCGGCGTGGTCCTGGATGAAGGATCGTCTGGATCGAGAGGTTCATGGGCGCTGCCTCAGAGCTTCATTCATCAGATCCGGCGCCGTGCCCGACTGGAGCCAGGATTTCTATCTCGACGACAGCAAGAGCGGAGGGGCGATCGTGGATCTCCACATCCACGACACCGATTTCATCCTTCACTGCTTCGGGACTCCGGTCGCCGTGACTTCGACCGGCAACCGGCGCTACGTGACCACCAGCTACGAGTATCAGGGTGGACCCGAGGTCGTCGCGGAAGGAGGCTGGATCGATGAGCCGGAGGTCGAGTTCCGCATGCAGGCCCGCTTCGAATGCGAAGCGGGGGTCATGACCTTCGACATCACCCGCGACCCCGAGGTCGTGGTCGAGCTTCCCGGCGCCATCGTCGAACCCCATCCGGAGGCCAGTGAGGGTGGGACGGGTTACGACGGCCAGGTGCGAGCCCTCCTCGATGCGATTTCAAGTGGAGCGGAGGTCCCTCCGGTCACCTTGGACGACGCCGCGGAAACCGCCAGGGTCCTGGAGGCGGAGATCGCATCGGTGTCCGCAGGAGGGGAGAGATGTACGCTCTAGACCGGTCCGACACCGAGGATGCGAACGAATCGACGCCCCGCACTGTCAGTGCGGGGCGTCGATTCGTTTTCGACCTTCGATGAACGTCTCTTCAGGCCGCCCGTCGGATCCCGTCCTCGATCTCGATCTCCGCGATCGAGCCCGTGCCGGTCTCCAGGAAGCGTTCGACCTCCTCGATCGCGGCCACGCCATGCCGGTAGCTGGAGACCGCGTCCGGATCCGTCCGGATGGGACCGTCGCTCTTCCAGTCCTGTTCGACCTTCGCCCGAACGGTGGTCTTCACGTGAGCGGAAGAGACCCCGCCCCGGGCTGCGAGTCGGTCCGCGTATTCCTGCTCGATCGCGATGAAGACCTGGTTTCGTTCCACCTGGTCTCGCCACTTGTCCAGGGTGAACACCACGGTCCTCTGAAGGCGGTCGTTGGTGCGTCGCAGTCGCTTGATGTCCTGGACGGTCTTCGATCGTTCCCGCAACCACCAGGCGGCGATCGCCCCCCAGCCGCTGAGTCCGGCCACGATCGTGGCGATCATGAATGCGATGTTCAGGGTGCTGGTCATGGGGTCTCCTCGTCTCGTTGAATCAGGCCGCGGAGAGGCATCCGACCCGCTGGACCGCGGGAAGGTTCACGGTGGGAATGGATTCTCGAAGTGGGCTCGTCCCGGAAATTCCCGGCAGATCGAGTTCCATCGTCTCGAGCATCATCTCGTTGGTTCGGTGTCTCAGGTCCCGGATCCCCGAGGGAGTGGTGACCCTGGTGATCAGTTCGACATCGCCTCTTCGTCGGTCCATCACCGCCGCCCGGGCACGGGATTTCTTGGTGACCGCCTTGCCGCCCTGGGCCGCGGCGAGTC
>MDTG01395429.1_pt1 | contig 19307 bp, 25 predicted proteins | sample 811421 | NCBI WGS metagenome assembly MDTG01 (sample SAMN05326645, study PRJNA326480) | marine metagenome | isolation source: seawater | place: Pacific Ocean: South East | collected 2011
AAAAACCATCATGTGTAAGTTTGCTGCCATGTTTTTTATAATTATTTTTAGACCACAATGCCGCAATTTTTTTCTTACGTGTTTTTATAACAGCTGTGCTTGCGTTACCTAAACCATCGTCATTAAATAAAAACAGTGTTAATCTAGGAAACAACAATGTATTGTAATAACCTAACTCTGAATCATTCGTTCCACGTAATATACGAATGATCAATTCATCGGCGGTAGTCTGCCATGCTAATTTACGTTCGTCATAAAAACTATGTTTATACACTGACATTTATATTAATATGGTACTATATATTTATACGATATTTATAATAAATGGTAGAAATTATAAATTTTGAATATAAAGATTACAATGAATATTATTTAAAAATTGGAAATGACTCTTTTAATTATAGTGTATATTCCGGCGTTACATTAGATAAAGAACCCGATGATAAAACTATTGAATATTATTACAGGATAAAAAATACAGATGATTACTTTAAAATTGATGAAACGTATGGGGGAGATGCAAGTATAATTAATAAACAATATCAAAGCATTGTTGATAATGTTAATCTACTTACAGGCAGTCGGGGCAAAAGTTATTTTAAAGAGATACCTAATAAACATGTTATTTTGTATATGGAAACGGACCATTTACACGAAATTGGTAAATACATGTTAAATAAAACTTTTCGAGAACGGTTTTCACCAATTAATTTTATTAATAGTAAAGTAAACAATAAAAAAGATGTTTCCGACACAATACGTAATAATTTTTTATGGTTAAATAAATCATTCGAGGGTATTGAAGAAATGTATAAAAATATTAAAAATGAAAAAGGTTCACCATCAGATATAGATTCGTCTTTACAACAACCATTAGAGCAGGGGATAAATGAAAAAGGTTCACCATCAGATATAGATTCGTCTTTACAACAACCATTAGAGCAGGGGATAAATGAAAGATTTGATATATTAGAACAAAAAATAGAAAATAATCGAACTAATATGGACAATGGGTTTGTAATGTTAAAAAAATTAATAAATAAAAAACACGAAGAAACGGTAAATAAATTATCGGATACTTTAAATTTAAATTTTAAAGTATTGAAACAATCTGTTCGGAAGGATATTAATAGGATAGAGAACAAATTAACGGACATGAAAAATGATTTACTTAAGAATTTCGAAAAAGAAAAGATAATTTTTCTGAAAGCACAGGAAAAATTTTGGAACCAAATAATAAAAGAAGATGAAGAGAATCACATTAGTAAAAATTGGTTTATAAAATCATTGAAAAATAATAAAATAAAAAAACCATCGTTCGAACAAGCAGAGAAGATTATGAATACATATTTTAATATAAACACTGAGATTAGGAGTGACACTGCAACGATGGCGGGCATAAAACAGGTGGAGGCGTTTAATCGGGGAGATGGTAGTTCAACCAGTTCTAACGCATCTATGGAAAAAATAAGTCAAAATTATATTAAGTATATCCGAAAGGAGGAAATTAACAAGAAAAACATGCTGAAGGAACTTATATGTATTATATTTAAATACGAATCTACAGATGAATTGCATGTTAAAGTCAATGAATGGATAGATAAAGAAGATGAGAAGATGACGAAAAAAATAAATGAATGCAACCCACAAGGAAATGAAGAAGAAAAAGAAAAAGCTATTAAAACGAAAAAAGAAAAGATACTAAACGACAAAAAATATGACATGTTTAAACTATTATCAACATTCATGGATCAAATAATTAACATTGAAAATAAGAGCGGTCGAAAATCACCCACAAGTGGTCGAAATTCACCTATGAACGGCCGAAATACACCGACAACACAGGAGAACATTATTAGGGGGTTGGCGAAAATAAGTCGAAGGAACACCATGCCGCCCACTCTATCCAATGATAGAAAAGAAGTATATAAATCCCCTCTTAAGTTTTAAATGAACGCTATTGAATACGCAAACGATTTAATATCGTTGTCACGTCGTCATTCTACGCTCATGGATAAGGTCATCGAATACGATAAGCGTATTATACCACATCGTTTTGATATACGTGTATACTGTGCATGGGAAGAAGATAGGGACCGTAAAATAGGCCCGTGGACGGTGGCAGCTCCCTGTTCATGGCGTATGACGAAGGACGAGCCGGGATTGATAGTGGGTTGGAAGACATTGGATGACGAATGGGACAATGTGTTGGTGTGGTATGAAAAGATAAAACGTTGGGCTATTGTGCCTATGTCAACCGTGGATAAAGATATGACAATGGCAGAGTGGATTATGTCCGAGCCGTGGAGATATAGAGACAATCCGAATTTGGATATGAAGCAGCTTATTCGTTTGATGAGTAGAGATTGTTTAGAGAATAAATTATGGAATATACAATATTATTAACAGCAGCAATTAAATATACACCTTGACCTTCTTTTATCTTTTTTCTCTATGTACATTCTTCTTTTCGTTGCGAAATGGTGGGCCAATTGAAAAAAATATTGTTCCAATGTTTTTATATGCGGCATGACGATGGCTGAAAATGCTGACGGGTCGTAACTGGTCAGTGCTTTATTTTCAAAGTCTTCTAAGCGGTCCATTGCGCCTTTAAATAATAAATACCACGGCATGGTATATTTTACCATTTTGGTGGACGATTGTTTCAAATATTTATATTTTTGATGTTCGAATGTATTTTTTAACAGTACCAAATGTTGACGATACAAACCCGCATGGTTTAACCACATGTTTTCTGATTTTATATCCAATGGTTTTAATTCTACACATGCTCTTAACATCTGTTCTGCTTCCAGTAGAGTTGTAATATTCATACTGTTAAGATAGTAGACTTTTTTATAGTTGGTTTATGATAAAGAAAAATAGCTGTGAATATTAACGTTGCACCAAAATAAAAATGAAAAGGTGGTTTCCAATAATATATAACCTTAGATACTACTATTGCTATTAACATGGATAAAGAATTAGCAACACCTCTGGTTACATTGTCCGCGTATTTCAAAACAAACGGTATAATAATTGAACCCAATGTTTGTAATGTAATAATAGTAATAACATACCAATTAAATCCATAAAAGAAATCGTTTTGGTTTAATATTAGAGCAATTAAATTACTCATCACACCCAATGACGATAATTGCATTTGTTTCATCCATATGCTCGATGCTGGTTCTTTTACTATTTTTTCAATTTTAGTAGAGGCAATTGCATCCGCGGCAGTTCCCATCAGTGTAAAAATAATACCTTTAAACTGTGTGGATTGTATGGATATATCATTGTCGTATAATATCGATACTAGTCCTAACGTCAACATGATAATAGACAGATGTTGTTTCTTTGTTAAATGATGTGGTGATAAAATGGCTCCGAATAATATATGAAATTGATAAATGATTTGAAAGGTGGTAGGTGGTAAATATGTCATACCATAGAATAATGTATTATGTTCTATAAACCCTACAAAAGCCGGTATAATAATTTTGTCCCATGATTTAGTTTGTTGGGGTTTATTGTTATAATATAATAAGTATATACATGTAGAAACCATCATCCGTGATAATTCCGAAATGAGTAATACAGATATAATATTGAATGATATATGTCCTTGATACACTATAATGTTATAAATAACATTTTGTATGGCTAGAATAAATAATATTTTATATTTCATATATATTATAATTATTAATATTTATATGTCTTTTAGCACATGGATTTTACCCATGTTTTTCTCCACTCACAAGATCGATGACAAGAAGGCAATGTACCGGCTATAGATGGTATAATACACTTTGGTGATTGTTTATTTGCACAATCTGAAAATAATTTATGGTATCTAGGTCCTTCTTCCGCAAATAATTTACTTTTTCTTAGTAGGGTCAGTGAACTTTTTAAACCTCTATGAATATCTGTTGCTGCTAAACATCCTCTATTGTATTTATCATGTTTTTTAGCACATTCCCATACTTTTTCCATTGAAATGTCGCATTCAGCTTTCGAGGTCTTCAGAATCGCTATCATCTGTATCACTATTACTAATATAACCGTTATCTTCGAATTCTTCATATTCTATAATACAACACATTTGTCTTTTATACATGAATTTTATCCCATTTATGATAATTTGAATAACTGTGTGAACTAATACAGCATAACATAGATGAATAGCATTCAGAGGGTTCCAATATTCGTCGCCTTCAATTTCAACGCCATTATCGTATCTATAAAATATAACCTTACCGATATAACCATATAAAACATATAATCCTAGCCACAATATAGCACGTCCCATAAAATATGAATTATACGTTCGACGATTAACATAGGTTCGCCTTATTACTAGTCTACGTTGTTGTTGTGGTTGATGTATAGGTAAGGTGGTATATTCGCCTTGACAGACAGAACATTTGTTTCTGAATTCACTATTTTCGGATACTCTTCTAAACTCGTTCATACACTGTTGATGGACCGGTATTTTGCATTTACATGGTGACAATTCGTCTGGGCAGTCTTCTTGACATATGTAACATATTTCATTTGATTCTAATAATGACATTTATATATAAAACTATATATTTATACATTTTTTTTATTGCTCTTCATCCGATACATATTGACAAACTTCTGAAACAAATAAATCATCTTTTACATGTTTCTGTGAAAAAGGTTCATTACAAATAGGGCATTTTAACGTGGCAAACAAAGCCCAGTTGTTTAAACATTCATTGCTCCATTCTGGAAACTTTTTAACATGATCCATTAAACATTTCTTATGAAATCGATGGGCACAAGTCGATATGAATGATATTGGCGCACTTCTAGGACTCGTAGTACGACATAAACACAATGGACATTTAAATGTTTTACCTTGAAAACAAAATAATTTCGTGATAATATCATTTACAATGGGGGTTTTATCCACATGCTTCAATAAGATAGACAATATTTTTTTCTCGCACCATATTTTCCTATCATTTATATCATCTATACAATGAGTTATTATTTCAAATATATCATCGGTATCCTTATTGTATGCTGTTATATCATGTAATATATCTTTCACTAACGCTGGGATATTGGTTTTCACAATATTGGTCCAATCTTTATTCTTCATAATATTTTTTATAATTTTGCAACATATTTCTGGACGTTCAAAATCAATGGAACAGTAATAAATTTTATTTTCGCCAGTTTTAATAAACATTTCATCCCCAGTTCTATATATAATATCCGTAATGGTGTTTGAGCATAGGTTTATTTTGGTATATATTATATTCATATATAAATTATATATGTAAATGTATCCCGAATCATCGCCTATGATTACATTCAATTCGTCACTATCTAATATTTTTATGGCTGTCAATGGGCAGTCGCCACATTTCGTTTCATAAAGTTTTTCAATAGAATTATCTATTTCATATGAATATAGCATGCCAAATACTGAACCTACTAAAAAGGTGTTGGTCGTCTTTGCCAATGTAAATGAGCTTATTCGAATATTATTTATTTCACACGATGTTACTTTATCGTTCATGTATATAAATAAACCACGGTCGCATATGATTAGACTTCGGTCTCTAGTGGGCATGTGCATAGTGATAGGCATGTTTAAAATTGGTCGGTGTAATGTATAATTATAACTTTCCATTTTTATATTCAAATGACATGTATTTGTTTTCCAATACCATTTTTTAAGTATTTGACCTTTATCAATCGATAATATAAAATCTCTATTTATAAAATAAGCTTTCTCGACACCACTAGTATGGCCTTTTAAAACATTTAAACATTCATTTGCATTTCTATCCCATATTCTTATTTCCCTGTCAGATGAAGACGTGACAAATAAATTACTGTAAAATTGTATAGAACGAACATCCTTCCAATGTCCCTTGTATGTTTGTGTTGTTTCTAGAAAATCCTCATAGGTAAGCATAATCACTAGACCAGACCGAAACCCCAACCATAGATTTTTAAATTTATCCATGTTAATAGTTGTAATTCCCGATATATGACCCCACGATGTTTCTACGTTGAATACCGTTGGCCTTAAACATTTAATCATTGTTTTTTTATATTCTGTTGGAATATGTATATTTTCTTCTTGACTAACAATATGTTGAATCCAGCTTTCAGCTTTATATTTAATAGCTGGATCAATATAATATTTCCAGTGATGACCTTCTATTTTCCAATGTGTATCTAATTCGGCTTTTTCCCCATTAGATAATCTAACCTGTTTATTAAAATCTATTACAATGCCATCGATACCTTCTGGTGATTTTACTTTATGACCTATGGGTATAAATTGATTTTCGTATAATCCCATGTGAACTTCCGGACACCACACATCTGTATCCAGTAGAAACAATGCTCTTTCTAAACTATTGCGCGGTGTTTTTTCATGTTGTACCCATGTCATTATATCGGAAGAAGATGCCGTTTTAATTTTACTTGCCCTGTATATTACATCTTCCATTAAAATCCAATCTTTATTGTTTATGTCTGTGAATTTTTTATATTTCCATATACCATCGTTATCATTTGGGTAATAAAACATTCTTAATGTATTAATGTTTAAACAATTTTTAACAATGGTTTTGAACACTTTATCAAGATGTTCTGGATAAAAATCGTATTTTTTTTCCTCATCAACTATCAAGCGTTGGAACAATTCTATCCATTCGTTCAATAGATTCGTTTTTGATGTAGATTCAATAATTCGTGTATCTATAATTTCAAATACATGTTTATTTTTTATAAATACTTTCATATCTTTAATATGATTTTGAATCTTAATAAATATACATTTTACATCTAAAAGATGTAGATTATTATTAAAGATGTCTAATAAATGTGGTTGACAAAATTTATCATGTTCATCATCATCCATAATAATATTCATAAACATGAAATCAAATTCTTCAGATGGTAAATCAATACTATTGAAGATGTTATCATATTTAAATATATCATTCATTTTTATCGCATAAATAAAATCTACCAGCAAATGTAAACAAGAAGATGATATATTTTTCTGTTTATACATATTTATAAAATAGTCTAACAGAAATTTTTGTGTCGAATCTTTTATATGTTGATAATTTACATTTAAAAATATAACATCAGTTATATTATTAATGCCGGGTTCCCATGTATTCGTATTCAATTCGTACGCTTCCAATATTCTACCAAACCATGAAGGAATCGTTTTTTCTAAGAAATGAATAGATTTAGTACATAACATTTTTTTATCTAACATGTCTTCATCACCGTTAATCCAGTCAATTATGTTTAAAGGCCATTTGAATGCCGGTTGGTCTAACGATAAGTTGCTGTATATAACATGGTTATCATCTACCATGAAAATTTCTTGATTATCCATGTCATAATATGACGGTTTAAATTTCAATGGTATAATATGTATGATATATAAATTACCCGACGCATGGATATTAACTTTTGGGATTTTACGTTTACTATTGTAAGCCCATATAATAATATTACTATCTGATTGTGTTATTATATGTACAGCGTTCATGAGTTTTATATGTTTGGGTTTATGCCATGTGGGTAATTTAAACCATTTATCTTTAGAATACCATAGATTGTTCGATGATATTGCCCATATATTGTTATTATACATATCAAAATATATAGTTTTGACATCATATTTTTTTATAAAATCCCATGACATGGTATCATATACTTTTATTTCATTTTCAGTCGAATAAATCAATCTATCCGTGGATGTTACTGCGTGTAATGCTTCGTCTTTATTAAACATCACCGCGCTACTAACCGATTGTAATTCTATACTTATTTTGTAAATTCCATCCTTTGTAAACACACACACAATTTCTGTAGTGGGTATATTCAATATGAAAATCGGAATGATATCCGGGCAGAATGTTTTGTACAGATGTTCGGAATAAAGATACCAATTTTCATTGCTCCAGCCCAGATACGTATAATTAAAATAGATAGGCTGTATATCTGTTTTAAATTCCTGTTTTTTTATTCTATTTGTATTCACCTGCCATCTATCGACCTGATACATATGGTCATGGTCAAACACTGTATATTTCCTCGTAGTAATGGGTATAAAGAAAGTTATAAACGATTCATTTTTAAATAATATTTTCTTTTTTAATTCAATAATGGATTCTTCTGGTTCTATTGTATCCCAGTATTGGTATGCTATTTTCTTAGAAGTTAAACAATCGAACGTTTTATACACTGGATCATTCCCATGATATAATTCAGACATCGTTATATTTTAATAAATGTATTAAATACTTTTTTTAAATAAAACATCTATCGCTTCATTCCCAATATCAAATACTTTCTCTAATTCATATCCATTTTTTTTCATGAATTGTATTAAGTAATTTTTTCTTTTCTTCTGTGTTATGGTCTTTACATTTCTTTCAACTTGAATATAAGTAATATCGAACTTATCAAATCGAAATGTTTCTAAAATATCTATTTCCGAACCTTCCGTATCCACTGTCATATAATCTACATGAAACATATTGTTTTCTTCTAAAATGACATTCAAATCCACACATTTAACCTGATATGTTTTTTTAATCTGACGGTGCCATCTAGGATCATCGTATTTATCCACTATACCACTCCAACCACTTAGTTTAGATTCGGCGAACGTTATGGTATCAACGCCGGTTGGACATACAGCGTTATTATATATTATGGCATTTGGTCGTACGCGTTTCAAGCGTGAAATATACTTTTTTTCCACTTCTACCATAATACCTTTCCAATTATATGATTTTTCAAAAAACCAACTATTGCTATATTCATCACCCATGTATCCGCCAAATTCTACGAATACACCCGTGTTGATTTTTTTATCGATTAACAATTTATTAACATACTTGTCTTGACCAGCTTGTGCTATAAATTTGACGCGTGGATCTGCTTTCCCCATTATCTTTAACTTATCCTGCCGTGGCGTTGTGGTGATATATATTTTATTAGTATTAATTATTTTTTCTACAATTGGTACTAATTTTTTTGATTCTATAATCTTAACTTGTTCTATGGACGTTTTGGGCGGTGGAGGATGGCTGGATATATATATTACAGTGAAGACACAACAAAAAAATACAATTGAAATTCTATATGGATAAAGTAAAAATATATTCATTTAATATAATTAATTAATATTAAATACACCAAACGTAAAATATTAGGATTTTTAAGTATTTAAAATATATAAAAACTATATTATGTCTATTCCAACTGTTGCTTTATATGCAAGTGATAAAGAAATAAGTAAAGTCTGGAAAGATTGGTCATATTATAGAGAATGTACTAAATGTGGTAAATACTACAATCTTCTAGGTTCATTTGGTAAATGGGAATGTTCACAACATCCATATGGACCATCAACGCGCGTTATTAGTGGCAGGAATGGTTTTACGCATGATGAAACACGATATTGGCGATGTTGTAACATTTCTGTTATTCCTGTATGTAAATCATATGAAAATAGAATATGGGGGAATTTTACTTCTTCCTATTGTAATAAAACGTATTTACCTAAGATTCCAGAAATAAAAGGATGTTTACGTGCGGATCATACAACAATGACAGGTAATTATGACGATGGATGGCGCGATAAAATTTCTACATCACAATTGGCACCGCTAGGCGGTTGGAAATTAGGGGACAGTGTAGTGTTTAATGGTTCACCAAAAAATATTTTGGATATTAAATGGGATGGGTCAATGTCTTTAGCAGACGTGGACATGGAAGTAGCAGCGGCATCGGTAGAACCCACGGAAGATTGGTTGGAAACTTTCAGAGAAGAATGGAATGAAAAAAATACAAATGGAGAACCTCTTTTTTGCAATATAACCACACCGGAATCCGTAAAGTGTGAATTATTGAGATGGAACAATGATAATAATATTATCGTTCAACTAAAAGAAATAGGTACACCATTACATGGAATAGCAGCGATGATACCATTTATGGCGGAATCTGGTAAAGATGACCCCATGCAACGTCCGGGATTTAAGGAGGCAACAAAAGATTTCCCTTTTGTAACCAGAGTAGAAATGAGAGAATATTAAAAACATATGATAATATATATAAGTATGATATGATATTATATATAAAAAAAATGGAATATTATTTAACTACTTCCGGCACTCTCCATTATTTAGAAACATTTATGACTACAAAAGACCGTATCAAAATACGTTCTGTATCCCATAAGGCACGGTTGGCATTTGAGGACGATGAAATAAATAACAATCAATTCTTATTGGCGGACAAGATTCGAATGAATGCTTACAATTGGGGTATCTTTTTTTGTAAGCATTGTGATATATACAGGTTAGAATTACCCAATCCGTGTGGTTGGGAATATTGTCAAGGATGTGAAACCAGAATATGTAACAAATGTTTTTGGACGAGTGGACACGGTGATGAATGTTTTAAAAACAATACATTAATGTCTGGATGTAAGTTTTGTCCTACTTAACGTACCTTATGCCACATGGAAGGTATAGTGTCATGGCAATCCCATATTTCGAAACTATAATGTCTAGGATGTATATTGAAATCCAATGGTTCCACCATATCTATTTCTTCTCTTGTAAATTTACATCTAGTATTGTAAGCTAGAGAAATATGATAATCATGTAAATGATAGGAATAACCGTCTATACATAAATCTTGTTGTATCGCATGGAAACCGTTAAAAGTTGTTTGATATGGTTTGCCATAAGGTTTGAAAGTATAGTCGGCGTTGGGTTTATTACTGTGATATTCTAAGATGGCTTTATTTTTATCCATACTGTGTTTAAAGGTTATATGTGGGATAAAGTTAGGGGTATTGAATAATTCAGAATATGATGATACGGTGCTGTATAATGTATTATTTTTTAATATTCTATACCATAAGCAAAACTTAAACATTTATTAATAATTTTATTTATTTATACTATGATCTCCATCTATGTTTACATGTTTTGATAGTACATCTGGCGAATATGGTTTCGGGTTCGTCTGCCGATCTGGTCTGTTTGGTATAAAAATCCACCTTATATTGTTTACATTTCGGACACTGTAATAAAGACTGACCCTGTATTTCTAATGTTTCTTCTACTTTTGGAAAATAAGTCTGACGTTCTTTTTGCCAAATTATATCTATATCAGTTCCCATCCGCCACACTGAATCATCCCATACTATAATTTCGTCTATACTATTCGTCTTCAACACATCTGGCTGTATTTGAAGCCATTTATATAAATTTCTAACTTTTTTATTCAATATATTTTTATTTCTAATTATTTTTAATTTATTCTCTATTTGTTTTGCATGGGATTCAGATACAATATTATTAAAAAATAATGAAATATTACTATTCATTTTAATATAATATGTAATGTTTCCGATCGTTTATACCCACATTAAAATCCATACCAAAATAGTTCTAAATAATATTTGTATGATATCAAATTGAATTTCTGTTTGAACAAATGTTTGTTTCCCTTGTGCATAAAACAATTCGTTCAATACCATCAAAATTTGATATACGATGAAAATATAACTAGACGTATAACCTAGAAATGTCCATGGAATAATGCCTAAAATAATTATAACAAATCCATTTATGTCTACAGCATTTGTATTTCTACTTTGTATTTCATGGACACGTTTTAAATCTACATCAAAATCGTTAGAAAATTTTTCATGTACATTAAAAGCTACAGCTTTTGAAATTTCAATGTTAGCCATTATAAAATATGCGAACAAGACATTAACAGCTGCCCAACCAGAACATATCATGTTACATTGATATATTTTTGCTAAACATAAGACAATGAGTGGGTCAATAGACGATGATATGGTCCAGCGTAGTGTATTGTACCCATGCATGAACATGACACGGACATGACACCAAAATCTAGACTCTTCTCTCCCCCATCCACCATTAAACATGTTTAATAAAACAGCTACATATCCCATGAGTGGTATAAACAATGTTAAAATTATAATAATATATAAAAATAAATCCCAATTTGGTTTTATCATAGTTGCTAAAGAAATGAATAGCATGGTTTGTATTAACCACCCTACAATGCAATATTTTTTCCAGTTGAACAAAGTTAATTGACCCGATAGTAATTTGAAATGAATTATATTATTAAATATGGGTATGTAATTTTTTTCAACATTATCTATTGAGGAAAAGTTTTCTTCTGCTAAACCTTCTTCCATTTATCATATAGTTTTAAAATATATAGTCAAAAGATCCGTTAATGATCGTATAAGTATAAAAGTTGAATGAATAATATAAATGAATGTATTGTTTATAGGTTCTAAAAACGTAGGTAAAACATCATTAATAACATCATATAGTAACAAAAATATTTATGAAAATACGATTGGTGTGTCGTTTTATTCTATATTGATGCGATCTAAATATGACAATTTAAAATTAGTTAAAATAAATGAAATTGAAGGATATAAACATTGGAATGTCTATTTAGATGATTATATATCATTGTCTGATGTTGTATTTGTTGTATATGATATAACAAGGTATGAAACGTTTAACTATGCTAAATGTTTAATTAAAAGTATAAACAAACATGACATTCAAATTGTATTGGTTGGTAATAAAAGTGATTTAAGTCATATGCGTAAAGTAAAAATTTTCGATGTAAATAAATATTTATCAGAATGTTTTAATGATGGTAAAGTGCTATTTCATGTCGAAACATCATTGAATAACATTGATTCTTTCCATAGAACGTTTAATAAATTTTGTGCACCGCCTACCACAGAATATGAATCTGTAAATTTATTAAATAGCATGACGAAGGAAGAGTTTACAATTAAAAATATAACACAAAATACTGCTACGAAAAAGAATTTCATCGAATCATTCTTTGAATTATGGTGAAATCCATAATTTAATAAAAAAAGACTATTTAGAGTATTGTATGTATAATAAAATGAGTTCACAAACAGCAACAGCATCAGTAAACACTACACAACCAAAAATGACACTAAAAGAAAAACGCATGGCCCGCGAAATAAAAAAATACCAGCAGTATGCTAGTACCTTTCTCCCAGCAGCAACCTTTCGGCGTTTGGTAAGTTCTGTCACCGAAGAACAATGTGGAGCCGGCATTCGATTCAATAGCGAATCTATTAAAGCATTGCAAATGTCTGCTGAAGATGAATTGACGCTTGTATTTCAAGGGGCTAATATCGTTGCAAATGTAGCAGGTAGAGATACGGTTACACCAATGGATATTAAAACATTTCAAGTGTTGAGAAATATGTAAGAGTAAAGATAAGTATAAATTTAAAATATATTAATATAAAAATGCATGTTTTTTTCAATAATTATTGTCCTTTAGAAACCATTATTACTATAGAAGGAATATTTAGAATGAATTATCATCCTATACATTTATCTTCCGTCAAATTAAAACCTCCCGAATGGTCGCAATGGGTCTATGAATTTTTAAATTTGATATATTATGGACCTCTCTATAATAAACTTGAATTAACTATTCCACCACATACACAAATTAAAATTAATATAGAAAGTGAAAATCCTTTATCCGTTGTGTCGGGATTTAAAAATAAAGATATATCGTGGGGTCTTTTGAAAGAAGGTTCACATGAATTAGACACATCGAAAGGTGACATGGTGCTCAACATAGAAACAAAATTCGATGAATATATGAGAGAACATGCTGTTTATGGAAGACCCGCAAAAGTAGAGAATATTAGCATATTTACTACTATCAAATCAGATAATGACGGTTGGCATACCATCGAAGAACCAGTAACCATTGTATCATATCATCCGAATTTTAAAGAACAATTTTGGAAATCAGAAATAAATTCAAAGAGTATATAACATTTGTTCATAATAAAAATGCCAAAAAGAAAACGAAAAGAAGATTTAAGACCCACATTTAATTATAATGGAGAACCCGTACGTGCAGGTGGATGTCTTTTTTATGTAAACGTAAACAATGAAATATATTATTTGTTACGAAAAGGTAAACGAGACTGGGGTGATATAGGAGGAAAAACAGACGAAAAAGACACATGTATAAACGATACTATCATACGTGAAGTCGTTGAAGAAACCAACAATGTATTATTAAACGAAACACATGACATGGAAGAAGCAATCAAATCACTGACATATATTATCAACAACACATCGAAAAAAATTTTTTACAGTAACAAATCAAAATACATGCTATTTGTTATCGAACTTCCCAGTGAAATATATTACATGGACAATAAACGGTTCGGATTAAAAGAACATACGGACGGATGGACAATGAACCATTATTATTCATGGATTTCAAAGAAAAAAATAAATCGCAATTTATTACACGCGCGTTTAAGATTTCATAAAGATTTTTCTAAAATATTTTAAGTATATTTAAGTGTATTTTATTTATATAAATGGGTAACGCGGTAAATAAAAATCAATTTTACGTATATGCGCGTAGAAACGACAACACATGGAAAAGTAAATATTTACATTCGTTTATAGAGGAAATTAGCGCTTTGTCACATTTTAAACATATTGTTTGGAGATTTGCTCTACAACACGAAGACATTTATAAAGATTATACCACATTATATTTATATAAAGGTTCCATTCGTATAATAAAAGCTTCATTAGAAAGAGAAATAGATGGATTTGATAAATTAACATTAACTTTTTTAAATGATATTTATGCTGGAAACTGGGACACTTGTGAAGAAAAAATATTAAATCACGATATATTATGGAAAGAAACGTCTTTTAGTAATAAATTTGTTCCATTACAACATGATAATGAATGGACAAGGAAATGGTTATCCATTAAAGTTAGAACTAATTAGTATATACTTGTCATGATACATAACAAATGAATATTAAAGATATTCTATTTATGTTTATTATATCATGGATGTGGATATTTTCTTTACCACTATTATTATTCACCAGTATTATTTGGATACCTGTGGGAACGATATGTTTTGTCGTATCATTTATCGCATCCTTTTTCATCCAAATATATTTAAAAGATATCGTCATACATAAGTCACCGTTAAGAACGTTTATAACCAACTTAAAATTATACCTTTGGTTCTATACAAAACCAGTGACAGTACCGAAGAAACATATTATTTTAGCACATCCACATGGTATTTTATGTTGTGGTGTTATATCCATGATACATTTTGTTAAAAAATCAAATACAGTCATAGCAGTAGCTCCTATACTATTTTATATACCTATATTTGGCTGGGTGTTAAGATACATGGGTGCTATACCCGCCACCTATACTTGTATTAAAAAAGCGGTCAGAAAGAAATCAGTTATACTTGTATTGGATGGTATCGCTGGTATAGTAGGTATGGAAAATAAATCATTGTACATAGAAAAACGTTATGGCGCATTTAAAATAGCGAAAGAAACAGATACGCCTATTTTACCCATATGGGTTCATAACGAATACAAAACCTTCGACATAATAAAACTACCTTATATTAACATTAGAAAAAAAATATCAGAAAATATAGGATTTCCTTTAATGTTCCCATGTATTTTAGGATGGTATGGTACATGGATGCCAAAACGAGTTCGATTAACCATTCTTAAAGGTAAAATAATCAGTCCCCGTCAGCATTCAATAAAGCAGATGAAGAATTTACACGCTCAGTCAATTGAATCTCTTTCAAAACAGGTACATGCACTGGAACGTTGGGAAGAAGATGATAATCATCGTGAGTAATACGTTTTAATTCGGATTCGATATCAATGTCATCAAATGATATATTAGATGTATTCTCCATTATAATATCATCTATTTCGATTGCTCCCTCGATCATCTCGGAAAAATTTTCTTGTAATTGCTCAATTTTATTTATATCGTTTTCTTTCATGAATTTTTTAAATGTTTTTGATGTGGCATTTAATGCATTTAATTGAATTCTAGCTATATTCAACGATTCTAAATGATATTGTTTGCTCTGACATGCTATCATGCGCTTTTGTATAGAATGCCTGTGAAATTCTATTAACTTTATAGTTTTTATTAGATATATTTTTTTATTTTTATTCCCTTGCTTATTTTTACACAACTCTTTTATTTCTGAACGCTTTTCTTCTATATCTCGTTCGTATTTATTATCCAATTCTGTTAATAATTCTATTACGTGATGCAATTGGATGATAGAGTCTTGTATTGAAAATTTAGGACATATTATATCGGCGATGCATCCACAAAACATATATATAAATGTATAAGTTGGTATTTATAGGCCTTGACGTATTATTAAATGTCTAATATATGGGTTTCGTTTTTTAAACCCACGGGGTTATTTGAAGGTACTTTTAATCGGTTTGCTAGTTGGTGGACAGGGGGAGAGTATTGTCACTGTGAAATTGTTTTTGAAATCGAGCCGGCTATATTAATGGAGAGTGTTAAAAATAGATACGCTACTATTAAAAACGACCCAAAAGAGTTGCAATCTCAAATTTCGACCACGTTGGAAAAAATGTTTTTCGAATCAAAGGAAAATAGAAAATTACTACAACAACAAAAAACCGTCTTCCTATCTTTTTCATTGATATGGGGAGACCAGCTAAGATTGAGAATGTTAATGAATGTTCAAGATCCATGGTTTTCAACACCAGTTAATGAATTCGAAGGTATTCAGTGGAAAAAATTAAACAACATGCAAGAAAAACATATTAAAAGAGGTCTTGAGTGGTCCTTGAATGAAATATGCAAGCCATATAATACGACCGCTGCAATGATTTCATGGATACCGTCGTGGTCTAGAGACAATATCATACCAAAAGATTCTTATTTTTGTTCAGAATTCTGTGCAATGGTATTGATACACATGGGATATTTAAAACCCATGTCGGTTACAGATTGTACACCGAATTCATTGTGGAAAATATTAGATAAACATGACATAAAAGAAGAAGAAGAAGAAGAATCAAATATAGAAACATATGTTGAGTCTAGTTCAGATGAAGAAGAAAAATAATTATGTATTATTAGTAATTTTTATAGACGCTCCTAAAATATTCAAAGCCGATAAGAAACCTGTTACACACCCTGTAAAGAAACATAAACATAATAAAATAATTATTCTCATTTCTTTATGTGAATGACACATTAATAACAATAGAAATAGAATAACATAACTTGTCATGCCAATAGTAGACATTAATTGTTCTGCCATAAATACATCGGCGAAGGAACGGTCCACCAAAACAATTATCATCATCACACCGACGGCTAAAAATGCTAGTATTAACAACCAATAGAATTTTGAAATAAAACGTTCTAAATTTCTTAATTGTAGTAATTCTATTTCGGCTCGACGATTTAATTTTGAATTTCGTTGAAGAAATCCAGTTTCTTCGTCTTCATCATTGGATAGTTTACGACGTGCTGCCATATTATTATAAATGAAATATCTTATATAGGTAGTTTAAAAAATCATTTTAATCCTCTTCGTCGCCCACATCACACGGAGCAACCCACAATGTTATATATGATTTCTTCTCAGGGTCGAAATAACCAGTTACAGATAAAGGCATGTTTTCTTTAAATCCAATGTCTACACCCGGTGTACATTGAACCATTGTATCAATTGAACCCATTGATTTATCCGGAATAGTAGCAGAATGTGTTAAATCATCGACTGATTCAACTATAATAGCTGTTACAGAAGGTAAAGGCTGCTGTATAGTAACTGTACCCCATTCTATTGACTTAGCTATTACTTCGAAACGTGTTTTAGACGCATTGAAAGTTACCATGCCTTTAGTCAACGCTGTCTTATGACGCCATGAACGTATAACAGCTGTACCAATACGACATTTTATATCATATTGAATATTATCCGGTATAATTAATTCATCTTCATCCAAATCAATAAGACGCAAATCATATTGTGTCACCGTTTTGTTTTCAGAACCATCCATTACAATAATACTCATAATAGCACGATTAGGTTCTATATTCCATTGGAGTGTATCCTTTGGACCAACAGAACGCATCAAATGCTGTAGAGGCGGTATATGCAATCCAATCTTTGTTATAGTATCACAATTGTATGTTGTAAATAACTCCTTATCTAAATTTACATGAAGAAGATTTGTTTTGGTTTGATTCATGGACCTAATTACAAGGGCCGTAGGTTCAAATGTAAAATTAACCATATCCGTACCTTGACCAATAGTAGCAATTATTTTTTTAATTAATACGGGGTCGGAAAAAGAACAATTCATTTTTTTAAATTAAAATAATAAACTAAACTATAATCATATATTCTTTACTTATGCAAACCCATCCATCTCACCACATTTTGAACATTCTCTCGTTGTATGGTCAGGGCCCATCCCTCTATTTGTCTGCCAATCGTGTTTACATAGGTTTTCCTGTATGGTTTTAAACTTTTCATAGTCTTTCAATGATAATTTAAACTGTTCACCAAACCAATGGTCCTCAGGCCTCGAAGTAGATATTACCTCTACCTTAATATCATGTTTGAGAAATAAATGATACATAGTATATTTATTGACACATGCATAACCATTATACGCACCGAATCCCCTCGTCCACGACACATGGCCTTCCGAACCAGTGCAATTCTTCACCCATGGAAATTTTGTTAAATAATAAGTAGCAGACATCTTTTATCAGTATACAAATAATTATTAAATCATCAAATATGTTTTACTTATACAAAAAAAACTATATAGGTACGGTGTAATATAGTATATGCCTAGAGAAGTTACTATATTAACATTATTACAAGAAATTAAATATTTAAAATTAGAATTACTCAATCAACCGGAGTTCCATTTTGTGGGATGTCACCAGTTCTGGAGCAATCGACCCCCTTGTCCAGAAGGTGTATATACCAGTGAACCAGAACCACCGGATGCATACTACCCACCGGATTAGAAACGCGTTTTAATATTATTTGTATAAACATTTAGTCTATCACCATTTTCAGTTAGATAATTATGCTGACCACTGTCATATCCATGTAAATTTTTGTTTTCATATATATTTTTCATTTGTATATATTTTTTTTTCTTTTTCTTCTTTTTCACTATTTTTTTTTCCGGCTGAAACTTTCCTTCCTTCCTCTTATTTAATAATTTTAAATATACTAGCGCGAAAATAATAAATTCTTTTATAACTTGTACCAACAATACAGACAGAATCTGTGTATTTACAAACAG
>MDTG01414177.1_pt1 | contig 19306 bp, 12 predicted proteins | sample 811421 | NCBI WGS metagenome assembly MDTG01 (sample SAMN05326645, study PRJNA326480) | marine metagenome | isolation source: seawater | place: Pacific Ocean: South East | collected 2011
TACAAAAGCGGCTGATGCTGGTTTATCACAAGCAAATTTTAGATTAGGCTTAATCAATCATTACGGACAGGGTAAAGCTAAAGATCTAAAAGCAGCATATATCTATTATGAAAATGCTGCTAAGGCTAACAACCCAGAAGCTCAATTTAACTTGGGGCTAATGAATCGATATGGTATTGGTGTGAAAAAAGATTTTCATAAAGCCTTCAATTGGTTTACGCAATCTTCTAATAATCAATCATCTATAAATATAAATAATTGCAGAGAAAATAAAGTGGGTGTAGTTGAAGCACAATTTAATCTCGCTCAAATGAATCATTATGGGCTTGGCACTAAAAAAAATATGAGGGAGGCGGTTAAATGGTATAAAAAGGCTTCCGCACATAATATGAAGGAGGCACAATTTAATTTTGCCAAATTATTATTTATTGGAAACGGTATCGATTATGACCTTGATAAAGCAATCGAATATTATACTTTAGCAGCTAAACAAGGCTTACCTGAGGCGCAACTTAACCTTGCACAAATTTATCATTATGGCCCCAGCTTTGTTCAGAACCATATAAAAGCAAATCAATGGTATGTTAAGGCTGCAAACCAAAATATTAAGGAAGCATATTTTAATTTAGGGTTGATGGCACAATATGGGCGAGGTGTGAATCAAAATTACGTATCAGCAAGACAATATTATTTAAAGGCTATTTCAAACAAAATTCCCGAAACATATCTTAACCTTGGATTTTTATATCATTATGGTTTAGGGATTCCTGTTGATGATAATAAAGCTTTTGATTATTTTGATAAAGCAGCAAATAAAGGAATTGCACAAGCTCAATACCATTTAGGTATTCATTATAGGGATGGTAGAGCAGTGAATAAAAATATTACAATAGCAGATTATTGGTTTAATAAAGCAAATGCAAATGGTTTATTTAGTGACAAGGTAAAAAATGAAAATTTTGCTTTAAGAGAGCCTGTTGATGTCCATCTCTATGTCCATAAATAAAAATGAATAATTTAATAATTTTAAAAATGCTACTGTTGGTTATAGCATTTGTAGGTTTGATTGCAGTAGTTGATAATGGTGTTTCTGAGAGAATTAAAATAATTGAAGCAGTAAATATAAAAGCTTAGGAGATTTTATTTAAAACCTTCTTTGCTTTTATCACCACCATGAAAGATCTTTGGCTGATCTATGAACTTTAAATAATCACGGAAAATCTCTATATCGGTAGTATTATATTTTTCATATATATCTTCCAAAGGCAACTCATTGGTCACAATTACTGGACTACCTACCTGCCAATCGGCAGGAGTAGAAACTTTTTGTTCTTGTGATAATTGCAGGGCATCGATAATACGAAGAATTTCTTCAAAATTTCTTCCAATATTTTTCGGGTAAACCAAGATTGTTTGGATAACTTTTTTTGGATCAATAATATATACAGCTCTAATATTTTCTTTATTTGCATTTCCTAAAGAATTTGAATTCGGTTTAGCCTCTGGGTGATACATACCATACAGGGTTGATATAGAAAAATCTTCATCAGCAATAATAGGATAATTTACATCAGTTTCTTCACTCCAATTACTAATAATTTTAAGAAGACCTTTATCACGTTTTAAAGTATCTTTATAAGCATTAATATCAGATATCCACTCTAGATGATCTTTTAACGAATCCCCGCTCAAGGCTATTACTTTGACGCCTCTATTTTTAAACTTGGGCTGTAATTTTGCAACACTTGCTAATTCAGTAGTACAAACTGGAGTGAAATCTCCTGGGTGAGAAAATAAAATAGTCCATTTATTTTCCACCCAATCATGAAAAGTTATATCACCTTTTGTTGTTGTGGCTTTGAAATTAGGGGCAATATCTCCTATTTGAACAGCTAAAACATGGTGAGTGAAAAATAAACCACAAATAAAAAAAATTTTTCTTAAAATTAACATAATATTTTTATAAAATATGAGAATAACGTTTAATCACTTTGTTTTGTCTAGAAATGATTCAGATGATTCATAAAAAGGATAATCTGTATAACCCTTTTCACCCCCCCCATAAAATGTAGATGAATCTGCCTCACTTAAGGGTAAGTCATGTTCTAATCTGTATACAAGATCTGGATTAGCAATAAATGGTATTCCATAAACTACTAAATCGACTAAAGAAGAATTTTTTAAATGCTTATCATAACCATTATTGACCATACAACTTAAGCCGCCATTATCTTTAAATAATGTATAAAATTTATTATAGTCAAATGCATTATCATTTTTACCTCCTTCGATAGCGTGAAGGTAGCCTAAGCCTTTTTTACCAAGCTCAATGGCAATATGTTCAAATAAAGGTTGAGGCTCAGAATCGCTTATGTCATTAAAAGTGGATAGAGGACTTACTCTACAACCAATTTTATTTGGAGAATATATACTTGCTATAGCATCAACAATTTCTAATAAAAAACGAGTGCGATTTTCTATAGTTCCTCCATAGTTGTCAGATCTAATATTAGTGCTATTCCTAATAAATTGATCTATGAGATATCCATTAGCTGCATGAATTTCTACCATATCAAACCCAGCTTTTTTTGCATTAAATGCTGCTTGTCGAAAATCTTCAATAATATTAACTATTTCAAAAGCTTGCAATTCCTTTGGTTCAGACACCTTTTCTGAACCTGATTCTAGCCATGTTGAAGCTTCTGCTATTTTTGCGGATGGTGCAACAGGTGCTTGATTATCAGGTTGTAAATCTATATGAGAAATTCGTCCAGCATGGCATAGTTGAAGACATATTTTGCCTCCCTTTTTGTGAATATCAGCTACAATATCCATCCATCTATTAGTCTGTTCTTCTGTGTATATTCCGGGAGTTAAAGCATAACCTTGGCCTTGCTGACTAATTTGGGTTGCTTCAGCAATAATTAAACCTGCACTCGCCCTTTGGGAATAATATTTCATCATCATAGGAGACGGTACGCCAGATAAATTTGCTCTACTTCTGGTTAATGGAGCCATTACAATTTTATTGAATAAAGAAATGTCACCTATTTTTGTTGGACTGTAAAGATTTAAATTAGATTGAGAAGAGTTAGCGTCGAAATTTGGTTCTTTTTTATTAAATGCTATTTGTTTTAAATTTTTTGTATTATTTTTGTCTTCATCAATAGTGTCTGCCACTTTATGATTTATCGTTGCATGATTCATTTTATCCTTACTAATTAATTTAACTACATCAATTAGCTTTGCTCTTGAATCTAAATTCCAATGCTTGATAGAAATTTGAGATGCATTGATATTTAGAGATACATCATTTTCTAGATGTTCTAGGTAATTATTGTAATCTCTGGCAGATTCTTCTCGTGAATAGCCGATAAATCTGTGTGCTGTTCTTGGAAAAATTATATATAAAAATAAGTACAATATTTGGTAAGTTATTTGCCCAAAAATAATTAACAATTTTACAAACAACTTTGGTTGAATAATCTCGATAATTGTTATTAGATGAATTCTTTCGTTTTCAGCTTGATTTGTTAATATTTTAATCCAGTCACGATCATATTTGACTTTTTGTAAGCATTTTAGATGAATCCATTGGCTAGCAGCTGAACTTGATGAGCGTGCAAAAGTTTCTAAAAACAGCAAGTAATAAATGAAATATTTTGCAAAAACCTTTTTGGCACTAAAGCGAAAAGTTTTTGCGATATATAGCGCAACAAAATCACTAAATATTTTGGGATCTCTAAGTTTACTCATTCATATTCTTCAAAGGTATATCTATTTAAATGAAAATTTAAGGTTTTAATTTTTGGCTTTATCTTTACGTACATTATCAACAATAAAATTAATTAATTCGATAGTATTTTTTTCGCTTCCTGCCATAGTAGAAGAGGTTAGATACTTACCATCTATAATGATAGCAGGAACACCTGTAGCCCCCGCTGCTTTGAACATCTTATAAGAATTAGAAATTTTAGCATTCATCGAAAAGGTTTTGAATGCTGCTTCAACGTCCTTAATATCTTTTTTACTTGCAAGGGCAATCCATTTAATAGCGTTTTGCTCATCTCCAGGATCTACTATTTTAGTTTTATGGATAGCATCAAAGAGTTTTTCATGAAGTTTTTTATCAAGCCCAAGAGTTTCTAAAGCAAAATATGCTTTTGCCATAGGTATCCACTGCTTTCTGGGCACGGCAGGTAATTTTTTAAACACAACATCTTTAGGTAGATTATCTGCCCATTTATCAAGGTAAGGATCGATTTTATAGCAGTGAATACAACCATACCAAAACATTTCAATTACTTCTATTTTACCAGGAGAATCTGAAGCAATTTCTTCTTTTGTTTTTTTAAAATTTACCCCAAGTTGAGGTTCAACAGCCGTAGCCGCAAAAGTTATAAGTATGGAACAAATAAACAGTAATTTTTTCATGCAAAAATCCTTTTAAAAATATACTCAGTCTTTTTTAGGTTTAGTTAACTTAATTAAGTTCGCTTTAAATCCTTCTTTTACTAGTTTTTCCCTTGTATTTTTACTAATTTCATAGTTTTCATAAGGCCCAACACTAACTCTATGAAAGGTATTATTACCAATTTTAGCGGACATAATAACTGATTCAAAACCCATTAAGGCTAATTTAGCTTTTAAGTTATCAGCCGGCGCTTGTTTAGAAAAAGCACCTACTTGAATATAATAATCAACTTGCCTAGGAGTTTCTACTTTTTTATCAATTTCTTCGTTCGAGTATTTCGCAGACTCCTGAGGCAGAGTTTCGTAAAAATCAAAGGTTGTATCTTCATCAATATTAATAACATCTTCCTCTCCAATCGCAGAATTAACTTCTATGCATGAGCCTATCGTTTCTTTAGAAATGAATGGACTTTTGCCATTAGTTATAAAAAGCGTTATGGCAATAGATATTAAGATACCAAGCAATAAGCCAAAAAATAAACCATTAGTAAAGGGAGTGCCTTCTGCTTTTTTCTCTTTAATAGTTCTAAAATCTTCGGCCATAAGTAATTCCTTTTACATTTTATTTGGAGCGCTAATACCCAAAAGAGTTAAACCATTTTTTAAAACATTTTGTGTTGCGTAAATAAGTGCTAAACGACCTTTTTTTTCAATTTCATTTTCAACGAGAAATTTTGTGTCATTATAGTATGCATGTAAATCCCCTGCACAATCTTTCAAAAAATTTGCTATTTGGTGTGGGGCTAATTCTTTAGTTGCTTCATTGACTATTTCAGGAAATTCATCAATTTTTTTGATTAGTTTTTTTTCTAACATTGAATCGTAATTATATTGATGTTTTACTAATAGACTTTTCAAATCTTTACCCCATTGATTAAGTACCCCTTGAATCCTTGCGTGCGCGTATTGAATATAATATACCGGATTATCATTATTTTGTGTTTTTGCTAAATCAATATCAAATACTAATTGAGAGTCAGGTCTTCTAGCTATGAGAAAATATCGAGTTGCATCACAACCAACTTCATCAATTAAGTCTCTCAAAGTAACATAGCTTCCGGCTCTTTTTGATATCTTAACTTCAACGCCTTTTTTTAAGACGGTAATCATTTGATGCAGTATATATTCAGGCCAATTTGTAGGAATGCCTTTACCTAAACCCTGAAGCCCAGCCTTAACCCTATTGATTGTGCTGTGATGATCTGCTCCTTGCTCATTTATAGCCCGAGTAAAACCTCTTTCCCATTTATCAAGATGGTATGCAACATCAGGAACAAAATAAGTATAGCTACCGTCTGTTTTTTGCATTACTCTATCTTTATCATCACCAAATAATGTTGTTTTTAACCATAAAGCACCATCTTTTTCATAAGTATGCCCATTTTTTTTTAACTCTTTTACAATTTTAAGCACTTTTCCATTTTTATAAAAAGAGGATTCAAGGCTATAAATGTCGAAACTAGTTTTAAATGCTTTTAAATCTTCATCTTGTTCTTTTCGGAGATATTGAATACCGAAGTTTTTTATTAAATCTTCGTCTTTAATATCTGCATTTGATTTAACTACTTTATTTTTGTAACTTAAAGATGTTTTAGAAAGATAAGCTTTAGCTATATCATTTATATATTCACCACGGTATCCGTCTTTGGGAAACTTCGCATCATCTGGTTTAGTATTTTGGCATCTAGCAATAATAGATTGTTTTAAATTATCTATTTGTACACCTGCATCATTATAATAAAATTCTCTAGTAACATCCCAACCGGAAAATTCATGTAGCCGAGCTATACAATCTCCTATAGCAGCACCTCTTCCGTGACCAACATGTAATGGACCAGTGGGGTTAGCTGAAACAAATTCAATTTGAATTTTTCGTTTATTGCCATGATTACTTTTGCCATAAGCTTGATTTTTTTCTATGGTATTTTTAATTATTTGACTATTGGATTCATTGCTAAAATAAAAATTAAGAAATCCTGCTCCAGCTATTTCTACCTTTTTGAACATATCATTCTTTGGAAAAAGATTTACTATTTCTTGAGCAATATCGCGCGGTGTTTTTTTAAGATCTTTTGCTAATATCAATGCGATATTGCATGATAAATCACCATGTTCAATAAGTTTTGGTCGCTCAATGATAATTTGTGAGGATTTTATGCCAGATACTATTTTTTTAACAATTGACAAAAGTAAATCGGTAAGGTGAGCTTTCACAAGGTTACAATAAATATTTTAAAGTGATATTTTACCCTATCCTGTAATTTACTTCTCAGGGAATATGTACATTTACATGAATGAAGATAAAAAGATACTGAAAGTTGCATTGGATGTTCCAATTGATCAATTATTTGATTATTTAAATAATGGTTCAGTGAATTCATTAGGACAATATGTAAAAATATCTTTTGGCAATAGAATATTAACCGGGGTTGTATGTGGTTTTGAAAAAAAATCTTCTTTAGCAAATAGTAAGTTAAAGCAAATAATTAGTGCTGATAAAGAAATTATATGCGACGAAAATTTGCTTAAATTACTAAAATTTAGTGCTAATTATTATCATCACCCCATTGGTCAAACAATTTTATCAGTGGTTCCTTTGCGAATTAAACAAGATAAAAATAAAATATTTTTAAAAGAGTTGGCTTATAGAGCAACTCAAGATTTGTCTTCGGATTGGATATCAAATATTGCAAGAAGACAAAGGACAAAAAGAAAGATTGCGGAAATTCTTTTAAAAGGGGTAATAAGGCAAACAGCATTAAAAAATATAGCTTCTAATGCTCCTCAGGTAATTGATGAATTAGTCTCTATTGGTATTTGTCATGTTGAAGAATGGGTTCCTGCACTTAAAGAGCATACAGACAAAATACCAATATTAAATAATCAACAAGTACATATTATTAAGAAACTAAATGAATGCAAAAAATTTGTACCGTGGCTATTATATGGCGTCACCGGTAGCGGCAAAACAGAGATTTATTTAAATTTGATTGATAGTTATTTAAAGATTAAGAAAGCACAAATTTTAGTACTTGTACCTGAAATTAATTTAACTCCTCAGTTAGAAAGTCGTTTTCGTATTCGTTTTCCTAATAAAAATTTAGCTATTCTTCATAGCAACCTTAATCCATCGGAAAGATTAAATAATTGGCGTAACTCTAAATCTGGCGAGGCACAGATTGTTTTAGGAACTAGATTAGCAATATTTACACCAATAAAAAATCTGAAATTAATTATAATTGATGAGGAGCATGATATTTCATTTAAGCAACAAGATGGATTTAAATATCATGCCAGGGATATTGCATTAGTGAGAGCAAGAAATGAAAATATACCTATAATTATGGGTACGGCGACCCCTTCTTTAGAAAGTTGGCTGAATGCTACAGGACAAGTTCCAAAGTATAAGTTACTTAAATTAGATAAACGAGCTGTGCCCAATGCTTCATTGCCATCTATAAATATTATTCCAAAAAGTGATAATAAACATCCTATTTCATCACTAATTATTAAAGCGATTCAAACGCGTATTAGACGTAATGAACAATCCCTAGTCTTTATAAATAGACGGGGGTATGCACCAGTATTAGCTTGTGCAAGTTGTGGATGGACTGCAAGTTGCCATAGATGTAGTTCTAAATTAGTCGTTCATTTGAATAAAAAAAGAATGAAATGTCATTATTGTGATTACGATAGATCTATATATGTTCAATGCGAAGCTTGCGGAAATACAGACCTTCATCCAGTCGGTGTTGGTACCCAAAAGATTGAAAATCATTTAAAAGAATTATTACCATCAGCAAGTATCGTTCGAGTTGATAGAGATAATATGCGCAAAAAAAATGCACTAAATGAGCTATTCGATAAAATTCATCTTGGTAAAGTAGATATTTTAGTGGGCACACAAATGTTATCCAAAGGACATGATTTTCCTAAACTGACTCTTGTAGTTGTATTGGATGCGGATAATGCCTTATATAGTATAGATTTGAGAGCATCGGAAAGACTATTTTCTCAGCTTATGCAAGTTTCAGGTAGAGCTGGAAGAGCGAACCTCAAAGGTGAGGTACTTATTGAGACTAATTTTCCTAAACATCCCATTTTTCAAGCTGTAAAATCACATAATTATGAAGATTTTGCAAATAATCTTTTAAACGAACGTAAACTTTTATCATTACCACCTTATGCATTTAATGCAGTTTTAAAAGCAGAATCAACTAAAATAGAATTAGTCGAAAAATTTACAAATGATATTGCTGAATGGGGAGATACCATCAGCCCAAAGGTGAATATTTTTGGCCCAGTCAGACCTCCTATTGAACGTATTAAGGGCTACGAAAGGGTCAATATACATATTCAATCTGTAAAAAGAAATCATATTCAAAATATGTTAAAAATTTGGATTAATCAGATAAGAAAGCATCCATCTGCAAATAGGATAAAATGGAGCATTGATATTGACCCTATGTAAATAATAAAAGCTACTTTATGATAGATAAAATTCCGAAGGTGCTGACTTTTTCTGCTACAGATCCGACATTTGGAGCTGGAATGCAAGCTGACATTATTACCTTATCAAGCTTGGGCTGCCATCCCCTAACAATTGTTACTGGTGTTTCAGTTCAAGACACAATCGGCGTAGAAAGTTTAACTGCAATTAGTGAAAAATTAGTTAATAGTCAGGCTAGAACTATCTTAAAGGATATGGAGGTGTCTGTTTTTAAATGTGGCGTCTTGGGAAGTGTTGAAAATATAAAAACAGTTGCAAAGATTACCTCAGATTATCCAGAAATACCCTTAATTATTGATCCAGTGTTGGCCTCAGGACGAGGAGATAATTTTGCCAATGCTGAAATGATATCTGCTATGAAGGAACTTTTGCTCCCTAATACCTATCTATCAACTCCTAATAGTAATGAAGCAAAAAAATTAGTAATTCAGGCCGAAGAAAATTTAGAAGATTTAAGTATTGATTTATGTGCAGAGAGATTAAAAATCATAGGTTGTAAAAATACTTTAATTACTGGAACCCATGAAAATACTAGTAAAGTTGTTAATACTTTTTATGAGAGCTCTGGGGAAATATATCCATTTTACTGGGATCGTTTAAAAGGTAACTATCATGGATCTGGTTGTACGCTTACGTCAGCAATTTCAGGATATTTAGCACAAGGATTAAGTTTAAAAATTTCGATAGAAAAAGCTCAATATTTTACTTGGCAAGCATTAAAAAATGCTTTTAAACCAGGGAGGGGGCAATACATACCGAATAGAGTTTTTTCATCAAAGATGATTTAAAACATGGAAGATTTAACAATAATTAAAGGTTTGTATGCAATTACACCTGATCAAAAGGATAATGATTTATTAACCTATCAAGTTGAGCAGGCAATTAAAGGGGGAGTTAAATTAATTCAATACAGAGCCAAATCAATTGCGATAGAGCAAAAAAAGTTACAAGCGATAGCAATAAAAGATTTATGTGATAAGTACTCGGTTAGATTAATTGTAAATGATGACGCAAAATTAGCTTCAAATTTAGATGCTTTTGGTGTGCATTTAGGAAAACAAGATGAAAATATAGACAACGCTAGAAAAATACTTGGTCCAGATAAATGTATTGGTGTTTCTTGTTATGATTCTATAACTAGAGCAAAAAAATTATGTAAGAAACCAATAAATTATATTGCTTTCGGAGCATTTTTCCCCACTACCTCAAAGCCTAATGCACCCATAGCTGCTCTTGATATTATAAGTAAGGCAAGAAAATTTTGTAATTTACCCATTGTAGCTATAGGCGGTATTACTTTAGATAATATTTCAATTTTATTAGATAATAATATTAAAGCTGTAGCATTAATATCCTCTATTTTTAAAGCTGATAATATTGAAATTGCAACTAGAGAATTTTGTAATATTTTAGAAAGAGGAATGCATGAATAAAAATCAAAGTTTATTTGAAAAATCACAAATTTTTATCCCTGGTGGAGTTAATTCTCCCGTTCGAGCATTTGGTGCTGTTGGAGGCACTCCTATTTTTTTTAAAAAAGGATTAGGAAGTAGGCTTTGGGATGAAGATGGAAAAGAATATATTGATTATATTAACTCGTGGGGGCCCATGATTTTAGGACACGCAAAAGAAGAAGTTTTGAAAGCTATACATGATGTATCTTTAAATAGTTTATCTTTTGGGGCACCAACAGCAAGGGAATTAGATATTGCAGAAGAAATTGTTAAACTTGTGCCAAGTATAGAGCAATTAAGATTAGTAAGTAGTGGTACAGAGGCTACAATGAGCGCCATCAGAGTCGCAAGAGGATTTACTGGTAGAGATAAAATTATAAAGTTTGAAGGGTGTTATCATGGCCACGCAGATTCTTTATTAGTTAAAGCAGGTTCAGGAGCATTAACGTTTGGGCAACCAAGTTCAGCCGGAGTTCCTAAAGATGTAGCTAAACATACCCTAACGCTTCCTTACAATAATATACAAAAATTAGAAGATCTTTTTAAGTCCTCAGGAAGTGAAATAGCATGCGTCATAATTGAACCAGTTGTAGGCAATATGAATTTAATTATTCCCCATATGGATTTTCTTCAATCTTTAAGAAAATTATGTTCACAGCATGGCGCAGTATTAATTTTTGATGAGGTAATGACTGGATTTAGAGTTGCATTAGGTGGCGCTCAAAAACTTTTTAATGTAATACCTGATATGACAACATTAGGTAAGGTAATTGGAGGTGGTTTACCACTCGGTGCCTTTGGTGGCAAAAAAGAAATTATGCAACAGTTAGCTCCATTAGGCCCAGTTTATCAAGCTGGAACACTATCAGGCAATCCAGTTGCAGTTGCAGCAGGATTAAAAACGTTAGAATTAATTCAAAAGCCTAAATTTTTCGAAACTTTAACCATTACAACTCAGTCTCTAGTAGTAGGTTTAACTGAATTGGCTAAAGGTAAAAATATAAATTTTTGTGCACGCAATGTTGGAGGCATGTTTGGTTTGTATTTTAGTAAAAATCCTCCTAATAGTTTTGACGATATTATGGAATCTGATCGTAGTAAATTTAAAAAGTTTTTTCATCTAATGTTGGACCAAGGTATATATTTTGGACCTTCAGCTTTTGAAGCAGGTTTTGTTTCTGCCGCGCACACTAAAGAGGATATTGATAGAACTATGAAGGCTGCAAATAAAGCTTTTGATTTAATTGTTAAGTAAAATTAACTAACAAAAAAATATATTGATAAGTTTAAAGCCAAAATAAAGTAAATCTCTTTTTATGGAATCCCAGTGTTTCCATTCGCTTTAATAATAAAGTAATTTATAATATCTATTGGGATGATTACAAAATTGAATATAAAAAAACCAACTAACAAAATAGAGAAATCAATTTCCTCTAGTTTGAAAAATAAACTCATTAATAATAATGAGTATGGGCTTTATGATCCTAAATATGAGAAAAGTAATTGCGGAGTTGGTTTTCTTACTAGAAAAGATAGTCTTCAAACTCATGAATTGATGGCCAAAGCACACGAGGCTTTATGTGCAGTTCCTCATAGAGGTGGTATGTCATCCGAAGGAGTTGGAGATGGAGCTGGTATTTCTATTGATCTTTCCGTTGAATTCTTTAGCAAAATTACATCTAAAAAATTAGAAATTGGAAGCTTTGGAGTTGGTAATTTCTTTTTACCTAATGATGCTAATTATCATCGTAAGGCTGAATTATTAATAGAGAAAATTTTAAAAAAAAATGGGTTACATTTATTAATATCAAGAAATATCCCGGTAGATTCAGCAATTTTGGGAAAAGTAGCAGAACAATCGCAATTACTCATCAAACAATGGGTATTTGATATATCTGATAAATTAGAAAATAAAAATATTGAGCAAATAATTTACCGTGCACTTTTAGAAATTGAAGCTAGAGCATTCACAGAAAAAAAATTTACAGGATTATATCCTCTATCTCTTTCAAGCAAGATACAAGTTCTAAAAGGTAGGTTAAATTCAAACGAACTAATTCCTTACTTCAAAGACCTTATGGATGCTGATCATAAAATCCATTCTTTTTATTTTCACACTAGATTTTCTACTAATACAGATCCTCATCCCTCTATGGCACAACCATTCAGAATGATGGCTCATAACGGAGAATTAAATACTGATAAAAAAAATAGATTATCTGAGAATGCAGTTTCAAGATCAAAAAATAAAAATATTATAAGACCTTATGGTCAATCTGATAGCTGCAGGTTTGATCAAACATTACAAAATAGAATCATAGAAGATAAATTAGATATAGTCACTGCAGTAGTATCAATGATGCCCCCAGCATGGGAAAATGATAAAAATCTACCTAAAAAAATTAAAGAAATGTTTGAGTATTTTTCATTATACGAAGAAAAAAATGATGGGCCTGCAGCATTGATATTTGGTGATGGTGATATTATTGGTGCTAGATTAGATAGATTGGGGTTAAGGCCTTTAAGAACTATTGAAACTAAGAATTATATAGGCGCCATGTCTGAAGCTGGTCAGATCAAATTTCCGGAAGATGAAGTTATTGGCAGAGGAAGAATCGAAGCTGGTGGAATTTTATATTATGATCATAATAAAAAGAAAGCTTATAAAACAGAGGACACATATGAGTTATTAGCCAAACAAAATGATTACAGCAGGCTTTTGCAAGAAAATAGTATAAAAATCAATGATTTAAAAAGTAATGAAGTTATTCAGGATAAAAAATTATTTCAATATAAAGGTGATTTAAATTTTTCATCACGATACGTTGCATATTTTCATAATCAAGAAAGCTTTAAATTTTTAATAGACCCGATGCTGGAAAATGGAGCAGAAAAAATATCTGCAATGGGTTATGGCAATGCAATTAACGCATTATCTGACAATGAAGGTGGTGTTGCAAAGTACTTTTCTCAAAGGTTTGCTCAAGTTACCAATCCGCCTCTTGATTCTATAAGAGAATCAGATGGAATGACCTTAAGAGTTGCACTAGGAACTAAGGCAGGCATTAAAAAAAATTCATACCCTCAAATTATTGTTGATTCTCCAGTCTTAAGTCAATTAGAGATGGCTAAGATTGCTAATCAAGATACTACGCCAATAGTTTTCTTTGATATTTTATACACACCAGATTATAAAAATAAGAAAAAAAATGAAAATAATATAGTCCAGCAAATTAAAATATTATCAAAAAATATTGAAAATTTTGCAGCAAAAAAAGGGGGAATTATTATTCTCTCAGATAGAAATATAAGTACAAAGAAAGCAGCGATGCCAATGATTATGGTTATGTCTGCTATCAACCAAAGCTTAATAGAATCTGGTTTGCGGTTGAATGTTTCTATAATTATGGAGAGTGGGCAAATTTCATCATCTCATCATATAGCATGTGCATTAGGTTTTGGAGCATCAGCTGTGTACCCAATATGTGCTGAAATGAGAGGACAAGAAAAATTTAGTAATGAACCTTTAGAAGCATTTAAGAAATTTATTAAAGCGGCAGAAAAATCTTTAATGAAGATAATGGGTAAAGTAGGTTTGTGTACGGTTGAAAGCTATTCTGGAGGAGAATTTTTTGAGCCAAACTATTTAAATACATCAGATTCAACTATAAAGAAATATTTTCCTAATATGATTTCACCTGTTGGGGGAGTAGGTTTTAGTGTTATTGCAAAAAGTACTGCTGATTGGCATATGCGATCAAAAATTATAAAGCAAGAGAATGATATTCCTATGCTTGGATTATTTAAAGAGAGAGCTGAGGGAGCAGGACATTCTTTTGGTATTTCGGCAGTTAGGGGTTTTGTAGAAATGACTGAAGAAAGAATAAAATTTCAGTTAAAAGAAAATGATTATGAAGAACAATCTGACAACATGAGACTTTTAACTCTAAATAAAATGTCAGAATCTTTTGGAATAAATGACAAAGGTTATGAAAATACAAGTTTTGAAAAGCTTTCTAATAATAAAATTAATAACTTTATTATTACTCCTGGCTATAGAGCTTTTGCAGACTTAATAAAAAGAGAAAGAGAAATTCGTCCTGCTGCACTTAGAGATGTTCTGAATCTTCCTCTAAATATAGAGCATTGTTTAAAGGACAATAATGTATTCTTTGAAAAGTTCGTGTCCCTAAGTATTGAGGGAAATAATAGTATTTGTATTAAAGGTCTAGTTGTTAGCGTTTTATCTGCTAACAATTTTAAACTATGTTTTAAAAACAAAAAAATTAACACAAAAGCAAATTTGAAAGTTCTCAAAGTATTTCTAAATAGAGTATTTTCATCAGCTATCAGCAAAAGTTTTATTAAAAAAGATAATCTTCATATTAAAGCACTTAGTAAAGCTAATACTTTTTTATCAAAATTAGAATTAGCTCCTAAGACAATATCTATTAAAAGTGTGCAATCAGCATCAGAAATTACAAAATGTTTTGCATCTGGAGCTATGAGTCATGGAGCACTTGTTGCCAATGCCCATGAAGCAGTCGCACATGGTACAAATATGGTTGGAGCCATGTCAAATAGTGGCGAAGGCGGTGAGCATATGTCTAGATATGGAACTATTAGAGCCTCAAGAATAAAACAATTCGCTTCTGGAAGATTTGGTGTGTGGGCAGGATACTTAGCAGATCCTATGCTCCAAGAAATAGAAATTAAAATTGGTCAAGGAGCAAAGCCTGGCGAAGGCGGACAACTTCCTGCTCCAAAAGTCAACGTAGAAATTGCCGCGGCAAGAAATGGTGTACCTGGAGTTGAATTAGTCTCACCTCCACCTCATCATGATACATATTCTATTGAAGATCTTGCTCAATTGATCCATGATGCAAAAGCGGCTCGGGTAAGAGTTGTTGTTAAGCTTGTCTCATCATATGGGATTGGAACTATCGGAGTAGGAGTTGCAAAAGCAGGAGCAGACGTTATTAATATTGCTGGCGGCACAGGCGGCACAGGTGCAGCAGCAGTAACATCACTAAAATATGCAGGTAGATCAGCTGAAATTGGTATTGCAGAGGTGCATCAGGCTCTTTGTGCAAACAATATCAGGCAAAAGGTTATATTACGATGTTCAGGTGCGCATCAAACCGGAACTGATGTTGTAAAGTCAGCATTATTGGGTGGAGATAGTTTTGAATTTGGTACAACAGCGATGATGATGCTCAAATGTGTTATGGCAAAAAATTGCAATATTAAATGTCCTGCTGGACTTACTACCAATCCAGAAATGTTTGATGGAGATCCAAGGGCTTTAGCTCAATATTTTTTAAATATCGCTCATGAAACAAGAGAAATACTTGCTTCAATTGGTCTTACATCTTTAAGAGAAGCAAGAGGAAGGTCAGATCTTTTAAATTTAATACAACACAAAACATCAGTTGGAGACATTGATTTAAGAGCAATGCTTAAATCAGTTAAAGAAGTAGAAATAAATAACCCTATTTATATGGAAAAACAATTTAAGAATGATGATGAGCTTTTCCCTCTAATAAAAAATACTTTGATAAAAAATAAGAAAAGTTTCACCAAGCCAGGTAGTAATTTAGTGTTAAATAATAGGGACAAAACCTTTGGAGGCCAAATTGCAATTGACCTTGAAAGAATGCTTAATTATGATTCAAGCAAAATAAAAAGCCCTTTTATATATAATTTAAAATCGAAAAGAAGATTTCTTGATAAAGAATCAGTTGTAATTTCAACTAAAAGTTCTGCAGGCCAATCTTATGGAGCTTTTTGTAATGATGGTATGCAACTTATACATTCTGGTACCTGTAATGATGGGGTGGGTAAGTCTATGTGTGGAGGCGAAATAATAGTTAAATCTCCTTCTGACGAATTAAAATCAGCAAATCAAAATGTACTTATAGGTAATTTTGCTTTATTTGGGGCTACTGGTGGTAGATTATTTGTTGAAGGGCAAGCTGGAGATAGATTTGCAGTAAGAAATTCAGGAGCTTCTGCGGTAGTTGAAGGAGTAGGAGATTACTGTGCTGAATATATGACAAATGGATCAATTTTAAATATTGGTACTTTTGCTAGTGGAGTTGGTAATGGTATGTCGGGAGGATTTGTTTATCAGTATGATCCAGAAAATAAACTGCAGGATTCGATAAGTCATGACTCTGTTTTATTAGGATTTATTAAAGATGATGATGAATTATCAAAAATTCATTCTGAAGCAATCTATGCAATGCTTAATTGGCATTTTCAAGCTACGCAATCCAAAAAAGCTAATTTTTTAATAAATAATTGGGCAAAGGAAAAAAATAATTTTTCTTATGTTATACCGAAAGCATTGATGCAGTACCAGGATTATGAGGCAATATTCCAGGCAAAAACAAGAAAAGATTTAATTGAGGAATTAGCTATTGGAACAGCTTCTTTCCAGATTGAAAAATTTAAAAAAATGTGGAAATCTGGCAAAAGTATCCAGCTTGGGAAAATACCTACTGACACAAATAATCATCAGGGAATGTATGAACTTTTAAATAATTGGACAGTTTTAAATGCAGCTCAGAAACTTGCTTTAAAAAAACCAAATAGCCCGAAAAGTATAAATGATCCAATCATTACTAAAATTGCAAAAAATTTAATACTTACAGAAGATTTTAAATTAATGAGTTATCTATTGAAGCACTCAAGAGAAGCCATTACCAAGTATAATGACAAAGAGCTTGCGGTCATGGTAGCAAATAAGCGATTAAATGATTTCAAAAAATCTTTGAGCCTTCGTAATGTTTTATCAATGGATAGTCTTGGGACATATGGATGGATCATATACCAGCAAAGAAGAAATTATTTGGAATTGGAAGAAATTCCAAGTTATGAAGAACTATTTCATAAAGAATCTATCTTAGAGACATTAGTTTAAATTCAGAGTATAAAATAAAGTATGAGTAATGTTTTTCAAAAAGTTAAAAATTGGTTAAAGCAAGATAACAAGCAACCTGGTAAACCTTCTATTTCAGAAGATATATTAAATGATTTACCTTTTATACCAAATGAAGCTCCCTTTTCAGACGATCAACGTTTTTGGATATCTGGATTTGTTGCTGGAATAAAACAACAAGAGAGTTTGCAAAATAAAACTGTCGAAGAAAACTCATCGGTTGCAAAAACATTAGTACATTTCTTATTTGGTACTCAAACTGGAAATGCTGAAACAGTTGCAGAAGATGCTGCACAAGCAGCACGTTCGAGAGGTTGTGAAACAAAAGTGAAGGCTCTAGATGATGTTTCAATGGATGATTTAGAAAAAATGGAAAAGGTTGTCGTAGCTGTTTCAACTTATGGCGAGGGTGAAATGCCAGATAATGCTGAATTATTTTGGGAAGCTTTATCGGCCTCAACAGCCCCAAAGCTTGATAAATTACAATTTGGAGTAATTGCTTTAGGTGATACTGGATATGATCAATTTTGTAATGCTGGAAAATTAATAGATACCAGATTTGAGCAATTGGGAGCAAAGAGACTTTTAGATAGGATAGATTGTGATGTTGACTATGAAGAATCAACTGAAGCATGGGTATCTAATTTCCTTCCACTAATAAGTGATGGAGAAATTAAAAAAATAGAAGAAAATAAGATAGATAAAAAATCAGAATGGACAAGGAAAAATCCTTATCCTGCAAAAGTTCTATTAAATAAATTGATGTCTGGTAAAAACTCTCAAAAAGAAATAAGGCATTACGAAATTGATTTGGATGATAGTAATATTTCATACGAAGTTGGTGATGCATTAGGTGTTATGCCAGTAAATGATTTAAATTTAGTTAAATTAATAATTAAAAGAATTGGTTCAAAGAATAATTTTATTCCATCAAATAAAGATGTTTCATTAGAGCATTTATTAACGTATGAATATGAGATATCAACTCCAAGTAAAGAATTTATTCTAGAAATTAGTAATAAAATAAAAAATAAGGAGTTATCTAATTTAATTTCTAGTGAGAATAAAGAAGGTCTAGAATCATTTTTATGGGGAAAAGACATACTTGATTTGTTAAATGTTGACATGAATTTAAAAATTAATGCAGATGATTTTGTAAAGCTTTTAAAGCCTCTTCAACACAGAGCTTATTCAATATCCTCTAGTTTAAAGGCTCATTCCAATCAAGTTCATTTAACAGTTTCTTCGGTAAGGTGGGAGAACGAAAATAGAGAGCACAAGGGAGTTTGCTCAACTTTTCTAGCTGATAGGTATGATCCAAAAAATAAGGTAGGTATATTTGTTTCTCAAAATAAAGCTTTTAGGCTTCCAGAAAATAAATCTTTACCAGTAATAATGGTTGGCCCGGGTACAGGGGTTGCGCCTTTTAGAGCATTTTTAGAAGAAAGAGAAAATACCGAGGCAACAGGTAAAAATTGGTTATTCTTTGGAGACCAAACATATAAAGATGACTTCATTTATAAAACAGAGCTTATAAATATGCAAAAAAAAGGATTAATTGATAAGCTAGACCTTGCGTTTTCTAGAGATCAAAAAGAAAAAATATATGTTCAACATAGAATGCTTGAGTCAGGAAAAGAACTTTATGAATGGTTAGAAAGTGGCGCTTATTTTTACGTATGTGGCGATGCTACAAAAATGGCAAAAGATGTAGATCAAGCACTTCATACTTTAATACAAAAGCATGGTAATTTGAACACTGCAAAAGCAGTTGAATATGTTAAAAATTTGAAAAAAGAAAAACGATATCTACGTGATGTTTATTAAAATTTTTAATTAACACCTTTATAATTTTTTTCGCTAAATATTTAGTAATTGAGTTAATAGTTAAATAAGAATAAAATTCAATATCTAACTCAAATCATA
>MDTG01425451.1_pt1 | contig 19303 bp, 18 predicted proteins | sample 811421 | NCBI WGS metagenome assembly MDTG01 (sample SAMN05326645, study PRJNA326480) | marine metagenome | isolation source: seawater | place: Pacific Ocean: South East | collected 2011
GACCTCGACGAATCCGAAGCCCGCGCGGGCGAGCCCCGGGAGCGCCTCGGCGTTCTTGTCGAAGCCCGCCGCCAGCCCCAGCGGGTTCGGAAGGTCGAGCCCCGCAACGGTGCAGCGCAGCCGGTCCGAGGTGATCCGCCCGGGGGAGGGCGCCAGCCCCGACTGCAGGGCCTTCAGCGCCAGCCCATGCGCGGCTTCCGGGTCCATCCGTCGCAGGAGCGCGAGGCCCGCCCGCTCGACCAGGCTCATGTCATGTCATCCGGGAAGACGTGTCCGCCGAGCCCCATCTGCAGCGGCCGCGACCAGCGCACGTCCGACAGGCGCAGCGGCCCGTAGAGATGCGGGAACAGTGCACCCCCGCGCGAGGGCTCCCATTTCAGCGCCTCGCCAAGCTCGTCGGCTTCGAGCGCCAGAAGGTAGAGCCCTTCCTCGCCGGCGAAATGCTTGGCGGCGGTCTCGCGCACCTGCTCGAGAGTCGAGAAGTGCACGTAGCCGTCGGCCTCGTCGATCGGCGCGCCGGCGGTCTCGCCGTCGCGCTTCAGGGCGGTCCATTCCCCGGACCTCAGGATCTTGTAGATCAGCATGTCTCACCAGATGCCGGGGAACGCGCGCCCGGTCAATCCCCGTCGCGCCGAAGGCGCGCTAACCAGGTGCGGTCGAAGGCGCGCCCCCGTGGCTCGCGAAAGGAGTGCGCGCGGCCTGCGGTCGGAATGAGCGACACGGTGCCGCGCCCGCTCCCGGGCGTTACGTCAAGTGAAGCAAGGCTTTGACAGGTTCCCGCCCCCGTTGCACCATTCCGCGACAAAACGCCCACAGAGAGGTTTCACCATGTCCTTCCGTCTCCTGACGAGTGCCGCGGCGCTTGCGCTCAGCGCCGGCGTCGCCAGCGCCGAGTATTCGCTGACAATCCTCCACACCAACGACTTCCACGCCCGCTTCGAGCCGATCAGCAAGTACGATTCGACCTGCGGCGCCGAGGCGAATGCCGAGGGCGAGTGCTTTGGCGGCTCGGCGCGGCTGGTGACGGCGATCGACGAGGCCAAGTCGCGCAGCGATAACTGGCTGCTGGTCGACGGCGGCGACCAGTTCCAGGGCACGCTGTTCTACACCTACTACAAGGGCAAGCTTGCCGCCGAGATGATGAACAAGATGGGTTACGACGCGATGACGGTCGGCAACCACGAGTTCGACGACGGCCCCGAGGTCCTGAAGGGCTTCACCGAGGCGGTCGAGTTCCCGGTGCTGATGTCGAACGCCGACCTCTCGGGCGAGCCGCTGATCTCGGACGCGATCATGAAGTCCACCGTGATCGAGAAGAACGGCGAGAAGATCGGCCTGATCGGGCTGACGCCGCAGAACACCGACGAGCTGTCCTCGCCCGGGCCGAACGTGGTCTTCACCGACCCGGTCGATGCGGTGCAGGGCGAGGTCGACAAGCTGACCGGCGAGGGCGTGAACAAGATCGTCGTGCTGTCGCACTCGGGCTACGGCGTCGACCAGCGGGTGGCCGAGAACACCACCGGAGTGGACGTGATCGTGGGCGGTCACACCAACACGCTGCTGGGTGACATGGACGATGCCGAGGGCCCCTATCCGACCATGGTGGGTGAGACCGCCATCGTATCGGCCTATGCCTACGGCAAGTTCCTGGGCGAGCTGAACGTGACCTTCGACGATGAGGGCACGGTGATCGAGGCCAGCGGCGCGCCGATCATCATGGACGCGGGCGTGACCGAGGACGAGGACACCGTCTCGCGCATCTCGGAGGCGGCGCAGCCGCTGGACGAGATCCGCAACGAGGTGGTGGCCGAGGCCGCGGCGCCCATCGAGGGCGACCGCGGGGTCTGCCGGCACGAGGAATGCGCCATGGGCAACCTCGTGGCCGAGGCGATGCTCGACCGGGTCCGCGACCAGGGCATCCAGGTCGCGCTGAACAACAGCGGCGGGCTGCGCGCCTCGATCGACGAAGGCGAGATCACCATGGGCGAGGTGCTGACGGTGCTGCCCTTCCAGAACACGCTCTCGACCTTCGAGGTGACGGGCGAAACGCTTAAGGCGGCGCTCGAGAACGGCATGGGCCAGTTCGACGATCCCGAGGACGACGGCCGCTTCCCGCAGGTTGCCGGCCTCAAGTTCGTCATCTCGCCGGATGCGCCCACGGGCGAGCGGGTCTCGGAGATCATGGTCGAAATGGACGGCGAGTGGCAGCCGCTCGACCCCGAGGCGACCTACGGCATGGTGTCGAACAACTTCGTGCGCAACGGCGGCGACGGCTACCGGATGTTCGTGGACGCCGCGAACGCCTATGACTTCGGGCCCGACCTGGCGGACGTGACGGCGGAATACCTGGCGGACAATTCGCCCTACGAGCCCTATACCGACGGCCGCATCACCTTTTCCGAGTGATCCTGTCCCACGACCACCGCCCGGGCGCGCCGGCCTGACCACGCGCCCGGGGCTTCTTCTGGCCTCAAATATTCCCGGGGGAGTCGCGCAAGCGACGGGGGCAGCGCCCCCACGCGCGGGCCCGGGGCCCGCGCCAGGCCGGGCCTCGGGCCGTCCCTCTGGAAAATCGCGGCCGCCCGCGGCATGCTGTCTCCGACCCAGCCGGAGGACGCCATGAACGGGCGCTGCACCTGCGGAGCGATCCGCTTCCACCTGACCGACACGCCGCTCATCATCCACTGCTGCCACTGCACCTGGTGCCAGCGCGAGACCGGCTCGGCCTTCGCGCTCAACGCGATGATCGAGACCCGTTGCGTGGCGCTCGACGCGGGCCGCCCGCACGATGTCACGCTGCCCTCGGCCAGCGGCAAGGGGCAGATCGTGGCGCGCTGCCCGACCTGCGAGGTGGCGCTCTGGTCGCATTACGCCGGCGGCGGGCGCGCCTTCGCCTTCGTGCGCATCGGCACGCTCGACCGCGCCGCCGAGCTCACCCCCGACGTCTTCATCTACACCGACACCGCGCCGCCCTGGATCACCTTCCCCGAGGGCGCCCGCGTGTTCCCGGAGTACTACCGCCGCTCGACCACCTGGCGCCCCGAGGCGCTCGCCCGCCGCGAGGCCGAGCTCGCGCGCCAGGCCCGGCAGCACGAGCAGCAGCAACAGCAGCAACAGGAGGCGCCGGAGCGATGGACCACCCTCTGATCGACCTCATCAACGCCCGCATCCGCAAGGCCGAGGAAGAGGGCGCCTTCGAGAACCTGCCGGGCGCCGGCAAGCCGCTGCCGCCCTCCGACGACCCGGAGAACGTGGTGCTGAACCGCATCCTCAAGGACAACGGCGCGGTGCCCGAGGCGGTCTCGCTCATGCGCGAGATGGCCCGCCTGCGCGAGGAACTGCGTGAGACCGCCGACCGCAGCGAACGGCGGCGGATGATGACCGAGCTCTCGATGCTCGAGGCCCGGCTCGACCGCGCCCGCAGGGACCGCTGAGGCTTGGACATCCCCCGCGCCGCGTGCGACTGTCGCGCCGGTCGAGAACGGGCAGGGGGTGCAGGCCATGGTCACCGTGAAAGAGCAGTACGAAGCCTATCCGTATCCCGAGCGCGATCCGCAGGACGAGAAGAGCCGGCTCATCACCGGCTCGCCGTCGCACCCGCTCGAGATGGACCACTTCCTGTGGAAGGGGCAGCGCGACTGGTCGCGTCCGCTGCGCGCGCTGGTGGCGGGCGGCGGCACCGGTGACGGGCTCATCCAGCTGGCCACGGTGATGGCGCAGGCGGGGCGTCCTGCCGAGATCACCTATCTCGACCTTTCCACCGCCGCGCGCGAGATCGCCGAGGCCCGCGCCGCCGCACGCGGGCTCACCTCGATCACCTTCCGCACCGGCAGCCTGCTCGAGGCGGCGACGCTCGGCCCTTTCGACTACATCGACTGCTGCGGGGTGCTGCATCACCTGCCGGACCCGGCCGAGGGTTTCCGGGCACTGCGGGCGGCGCTCGCGCCCGGTGGCGGCATGGGGTTCATGGTCTACGCGCCCTACGGCCGCTCGGGGGTCTATCCGCTGCAGGAGGCCTTCGGCGCGCTTTTCGAGGGGATCGCGCCCGAGGAGCGGCTGGCACGGGCCAAGCGGCTTGTGGCCGACCTGCCCGAGGGGCACCCGTTCGCCGCCAACGTCAACCTCGGGGACCACCACGAAAGCGACGCGGGGTTCTACGACCTGCTCCTGCACGGGCAGGACCGCGCCTTCTCGGTGCCCGAACTGCTGGGAACGCTCGAGCAGACCGGCTGGGCGCTTGCCAGCTTCACCACGCCGGCGATCTACGACCTGGCGCGCATCACCGAGCCGCCGCAGGCCATGCCCGCCGCCGACCGCATGGCCGTGGCCGAGAAGCTGCGCGGGACGATCCGCATGCACGTGGCCTACGCGGTCGCGGACGGCAGCGGCCCGACGGTCGCGCGCGGCACCAACCGGCAGCTCGTGCCGCACCTGCGCGGCGTGAAGCGGCAGGCGCTGGCCCGCGCGGTGGCGCAGGGCCGGTCGCTGCCGTTGCGCATCGGGCGGCTCGACGCCGAGCTGACGCTCCCGCGCGAGGCGGCGGCGGTGCTCGCCGGGATCGACGGCCGTCGCACGCTCGACGAGATCGCCACCGGCGCACGGATGGACCCGCTGACCTTCGGGCGGCTCTGGGCGCGGGTCGAGGCCGAGCTCGCCGACTGGGGTCTGCTGCTCTATTCCGGCCTCCTCAGGAGACGCGCCGGCGCGCCCCGAAGCTGACTTCGCGGCACGTCCACCCCTTCCGGGCCGCGGGACGTTGCGTCGCGAGGCGGCTGCCGTTACGTCGGGAACTCTTGCGCCTCGGGCGCGTCCTTCTCAGACTGGCACACGGGGAGACGACCCCCGGGAGCGCCATGCGAGCAAGTGTTCAGGCGCAGGAATCCCGGGCGATCAGGGAGGAGCGACGACCATGACTTTCGCGTCCGTGGGCGACCGGAATGCCATCGAGGCCGAAATGCCGTGGGAGGCACGCGATGTGCCCCCCACGCTCTACGGGCAGCTGTGCCGGACGGCCGAGGCCTTTCCCGACCGCCCGGCAGTCAGCTACCAGCTGCTCTCGGGGCCGCGCGACCGGGCCGAGACGCTCACGTGGTCCGAGCTCAAGGACCGCACGACTCAGGCGGCGAACCTGTTCCGCAGTCTGGGCATCGGCGAGACCGACACCATCGCCTACGTGCTGCCGAACGCCAACGAGACGATCTGCACCCTGCTGGGCGGTGCCGTGGCGGGGATCGTGAACCCGATCAACCCGCTGCTCGAGCCCGAGCAGATCGCTGCCATCCTGCGCGAGACCGGCGCCAAGGTTGTGGTAACGCTGAAACCCTTCCCGAAGACCGACGTGGCCCAGAAGGTGGCCGAGGCCTGCCGTCATGCGCCGGGCGTGAACTACGTGCTCGAGGTGGACCTAAACCGCTATCTGAGCCCGCCGAAATCCTGGATCGTGCCCTTCCTGCGGCCGAAGGTGACGGCGAACCCGCATGCGGATGTGCTCTGCTTCGCGCGCGAGATGCGCAAGCAGCCCACGACCCTCACCTTCGAGGACAGCCGCGGCGACCGCGTGGCGGCCTACTTCCACACCGGCGGCACCACGGGCATGCCGAAGGTGGCGCAGCACCGATACTCGGGGATGATCTACAACGGCTGGCTCGGGCACCAGCTGCTGTTCACCGAGCGCGACACCATCATGTGCCCGCTGCCGCTGTTCCACGTCTTCGCGGTGCATGTCATCCTGATGTCGGCGCTCTGCTCCGGGGCGCATGTGGTCTTTCCGACCCCCGCCGGCTATCGCGGGGAGGGGGTGTTCGACAATTTCTGGAAGCTTTGCGAGCGCTGGAAGATCAGCTTCGTCATCACCGTGCCCACCGCCGTCTCGGCGCTGATGCAGCGCAAGGTCGACGCCGACATCTCGTCGGTGAAATATGCCTTCTCGGGCTCCGCACCGATGCCGCTGGAGCTGTTCCGGCGCTTCGAGAGCGCCTGCGGCGTCACCATCTGCGAGGGCTACGGGCTGACCGAGGCGACCTGCCTCGTGTCCGTGAACCCGCCCGAGGGCGAGAAGAAGGTCGGCTCGATCGGCATTCCCTTTCCCTATTCTCACGTCAAGATCGTCAAGCAGACCGCCGATGGCCCGCGCGAATGCGACACCGACGAGGTCGGCGAGATCTGCGTTGCCAACCCCGGCGTCTATGCCGGCTCGACCTACACCGAGGTCGACAAGAACCATGACCTGTTCCACGAGGGTATCTACCTGCGCACCGGCGATCTCGGTCGGATGGACCCCGACGGCTACCTCTGGATCACCGGGCGGGCGAAGGATCTCATCATCCGCGGCGGCCACAACATCGCCCCCGCCGAGATCGAGGACGCCCTGCTGGCGCATCCGGCCGTGGCCTTTGCAGGGGCGATCGGCCAGCCCGACGCCCACGCCGGCGAACTGCCCTGCGCCTTCGTCGAGCTGGTCGAGGGAGCGGAGGTCACGGAAGAGGCGCTGATGGCCCATGCCAAGGTGCATATCCACGAGCGCGCGGCCTATCCCAAGCACCTGACCATCCTGCCCGAGCTGCCCAAGACCGCCGTCGGCAAGGTCTTCAAGCCGGCGCTGCGGATGCAGGCGATCGAGCGGGTCTACAACGCCGCGCTCGAGGCCGCGGAGCTGCCGGCGCGGGTCGTCTCGGTGATCGATGATCGGCGCCGGGGTCTTGTGGCACAAGTCGAGCGCAACGGCGCCGACGAGGACGCCGTGTGTCACTGTCTCGGGGCCTTCACCCGTCCGTGGGAATGGGCCGCCAGCGAGAATGCCGGAGGCTAGGGACAGTGTCTTGATGTCAGGGGTGAAGCGGGGTTTCGACCCGCTGGGTATCGGGACAGGGCGTGAACCGACACGCCCGACCGCGCCTCCTCAGGCTTCGTTCTGCGCGCAGAAGATCTCGTAGAGCAGGCCGATCACGCGCGACGTATCGCCGTCGGAAAGGCTGTAGTAGATCGTCTTGCCGTCGCGGCGGGTGCTGACGAGCCCCTCTTCACGCAGGCGGGCGAGCATCTGGCTGACAGCCGCTTGCCGGGTGCCGAGCAGGGTTTCGAGTTCGCCGACCGACTTCTCGCCCGATCCCAGGTGGCACAGGATCATCAGTCGGCCCTCGTGAGCGAGAGTCTTGAGGTAAGCGGCAGCGTTGCGCGCATTCGCGGCCATTTCCTCGGGTGGAGCAATCATCATATCGTCGTTCACTGGTCAGGGCCTTCTTGAATTGGATGCCTCATATAGCACCTTCCGAGAGATTTGCGACATCTTGCCACTCGTTTGCGGCGCGCAAGATCATTCACAATAACGCGCATTACGGGAGCTTGGTTCCCGCAGCGTTCAGCTTCGCTCCGATCTCACCGCCTTTGCAAAGCGGCGCGCCTCGTCCGGCGCGTCGCCGGTGCCCCCGGGCGTGCTGCGCAGGCCCGTGGCAAGCGCTTGCGCGCGGCTCAGCGCCGCGTTGGCACAGAGCAGGAGCTGCGGCAGGGCCAGCCGTTCCGCAAGTCGTGCGACCTGCGGCTCCGGGCTGGCGTTCACCACCGTCAGCAGCGCCGCGGCCTGGGGCCTGAGCGCCTCCAGCGCGGCGGCCGGAGGCGTGGCGGTGGCGTCCGGACGGGCCAGTGCGGCAAGCGCGGTGACGAGCCGCGCAGACCAGCCGGCAATGTCGCGCAGCGGGGCGCGGTCGTCCCGCCAGCCGCGTCCCGGATCGGTGAGGTTGAGCGCCTCGGCCAGCGCCGCGCGCAGGCGTTCGTCGGCATCGGAGAGCGCCACCGGCAGCGCCCGCTGCCGCAGAAGCGCAAGTTCGTCGCGCAGGGCCAGAAGCGGCCAACCCGCGCGGGCCGCGCGGGTGGCGGAATCGGGGGCGTGCCCGCCGCCGGCCACCGCGCCGAGATCGTCGAGAAGCGTCGTGAGGCCCGCGTCGGCCTGCGCCAGCACCTGCCGCATCCGCAGCATCAGGGCGCTGTCCTCGATGTCATCGGGCGCGGTCTCGTGGCAGAGGTAGGGCACGTACTCGGGCGCCTGCATCAGCGCGCCGAAGGAGGCCACCACCGAAGGCACCGGGGTTCCGTCCCGCGCGGTGTCATCGGCCAGCCCGCCCGGGTCGATCTGCAGTTCGAGCGAGGCGCGGTGGATCGCCTTGCCGGCAGTTTCGGGAATGAGGCCTGATGCGCCCTGCACCTTGGCCAGTGCGCCGAGCACGATCATCATCGCGCGCACCTCGGCACTGTCGGTGAACAGCTTCGCGGCCTCACCGGTGGCAAAAAGCTTGTGCAGGTAGGCGCTGTCGAACGGGGTGGCGGTCATCGCGGGCTCCTGTGACGTGGCGCGGCCCGTATAGCGCAGGGGCCGCGCCGGACGCCAGCCCGTCAGCCCGCCGCAATATCTCCGAGCAGGTCTGCGAGCGCCTCGGGCGCAGAGAAGAAGGGCGAGTGCGACCAGGGCCGCTCGTGGACGTCGCCGGGGGGCAGGGCAGAGGCCATCCGGCGCTGGTCTTCGGGTGGAATGGCGTGATCCTCCGTGCAGAGGATGTAGCTGCGGGGCACCTCGGCGATGTCGCCGCCGAGCGAGACAGGGGTGGCCTGCGCCACGACGGGTTCGGGGGTGAGCCGGTCGAGCGCCCGTGCCACGGTGTCCGGTGGGCAGCCGTTGTAGAAGAGCTCCGGCGCCAGCTCCGGCGCGAAGGTGAAGCTGTCGCGGTCGGCGCCACGGCGGATCGCGGCGCGCAGCGGCTGCGTGGCCTGCGCCTGCACCAGCGAGCCGACGCTGGCGCCGTCCCCGGGCAGGTAGGCGCAGAGATAGACCAGCCGCGCCACGCGGTCCGGGGCGCGGTCGGCGGCGGCGGTGGCGGGAACGCCCGCCATGGAATGCGCGACGACGATGGCCGGCTCGCTCAGCGCTGCGAGGATCGCCGCGACATATCTGTCGAGCGTCGCCTCGGCGGGCGGCGTGGAATCGTCGCCATGGGCGGGCAGGTCGATGGCGGTGGCCTCGTGGCCCCGCGCGACGAGCGCCGCGCGCAGGGCGTCCCAGCACCAGGCGCCGTGGCTCGCGCCGTGGATCAGCAGGAACCGCGCCATCAGCCAGCGTGCCCCTGCGCCGTGAGGAAGTCGGTCAGCAACGCCGCGTAGGCGTCCGGGGTCTCGATGCAGGGCAGGTGGCCTGCGCCGCGGATCAGCTCGAAGCGCGCGCCGGGGATCAGCTCGGTCGTCTCGCGCACGAGATCGGGCGGGGTCGAGCCGTCGGCGCTGCCTGCGATGCCCATGGCCGCCAGCCGCAATCCCGATGTCGGCGTCATGAAGTCGGTGCCCGCGATGGCGTGGCAACAGCCGACATAGCCGGTCCGGTCGGAGCGCTCGAGCATGTGGCGCCAGCCGGTGATCTCGGGCGTGTCGTGGAATGGCGGCGAGAACCAGCGTTGCAGCGTGCCCTCGGCCAGCGCCGCCGTGCCGCCCTCGGTCACCGTCGCGATGCGGTCGGCCCAGATGTCGCGGGTGCCGATCTTGCAGGCGGTGTTCGACAGCACCAGCGCCCGCACGAGATCGAGCCGCTTGGCCGCGAGCCCCTGCGCGATCATGCCGCCGAGCGACAGCCCGACCACGACCGCGTCGCGCATGTCCACGTGCTCCATGAGCCGTTCGAGGTCGCGCACGAGCGAGCCCATCGAATAGGGGCCCTCGGGCGCATCCGACAGCCCGTGTCCGCGCGTGTCGTAGCGCAGGATCCGCAGGGAGCCCGGAAGCCGGGCCACGACCTTGTCCCATATCCGGAAGTCGCTGCCGAGCGCGTTCGAGAAGACCAGCGGCGCGCCGTCTTCCGGCCCGTCGAGGCGGTAGTGCAGGCGGATGTCGCCAAGGTCGGCCATCTGCATCGCGGTCGCTCCGTTCGTTCGTGTCTTGCAGGTCGTCCCGACCGTAACGCCGCGCGCGGCAGGACGGAAGCCGAACCGAAAAAGACCCCGGCGGCCACAAGGGACGCCGGGGTCTCGATGTTCAGGGCGGCGCCATCGCCGCCGGGGCAGGACGGATCAGGCGATCTCGACCAGCTCGATGTTGAAGGTCAGGTCCTTGCCCGCCAGCGGGTGGTTGGCATCGAGGGTCACCTGCTCTTCGGTCACGTCGGCCACGACGACCTGCACGGTCTGGCCGGTCGGCGTCTGCACCTGCAGCTGGGTGCCGAGGTCGAGCGGAATGTGGTCCGGAATCTCGGTGCGCGGCACGTGCTGGCGCGCTTCGTCGTGGACCGGGCCATAGGCCTCTTCCGAGGGCACCTCGACCGTCTTCTTCTCGCCCGGCTCCATGCCGGTCATCGCCTTGTCGAGGCCCGGGATGATCTGGCCGGAGCCCACGGTGAACTCCAGCGGGTCGCGGCCCTGGCTGGAGTCGAAGGTGGTGCCGTCGGCAAGGGTGCCGGTGTAATGAATGCGGACGGTGTCGCCGGATTTGACCTGCGTCATGAGTTGCTCCGTTCGTTTGGGGATTGCTTTGCGTGAATTGACGAGGCCGCAAATGGGCGGGTTCTCGTGTCGCTCTCCCAAAAGGTAGCGATCCATGTCGCCGATTGCAAACATCCGAGGAAAATTTGGGGTTCCAAGGCATCGGCCGGCGTGCCAGTCTCGCGCGCGGGAGGTTCCGCGCATGGTAATTTCAACCTGTATCTTCGATGCTTACGGCACGCTGTTCGATGTTTCGGCAGCGGCACGGTCCCTCGCGGCGCAACCCGGACAGGAGGCGCTTGCGGCGGTGCAGGGGCCGCTGGCCGAGGATTGGCGGCGCAAGCAGCTCGAATACTCCTGGCTCAGGGCGATCACCGGCGAGCACCTGCCGTTCTGGCAGGTCACGCAGGACGGGCTCGACTGGGCGATGGCCCGCCACGGTTTGACGGACCCTGTTCTGCGCGAGGACCTGCTGGCGCTCTACTGGCAGCTCGCGGCCTACCCGGAGGTGCCGGAGTTGCTGGCACGGCTGAAGGCGCAGGGGCTCGCCTGCGCGATCCTGTCGAACGGCTCGCCCGACATGCTCGGCGGGGCTGTCGAAAGCGCGGGCGTCGGCCTCTACCTCGACGCGGTGCTCTCGGTCGAGGAGGTGGGCGTCTTCAAGCCGGCGCGCGCGGTCTACGACATGGTCGGCGCACGCTTCGGCACCGATCCCTCCGAGGTGCTGTTCGTCTCGTCGAACGGCTGGGATGCCGCCGGTGCCGCCGCCTACGGCTTTCACACCGCCTGGGTGAACCGAGCCGGCCTTCCCATGGATCGTCTGCCCGGCACACCGGAGCACGTGCTCACCGACCTTTCCAGCATCCCGGAGCTTCTCTGATGCCGCGATTCACCACCTCCGACGGGCTGTCGTTGCACTACGACGACGCGGGCGCAGGCACGCCGGTGCTGTGCCTCGCGGGCCTCACGCGCGACGGGCGCGACTTCGACTACGTCGCGCCGCATCTCGACGGGGTGCGTCTGATCCGCATGGACTACCGCGGTCGCGGCCGGTCGGACTGGGGTGACCCCTCTTGCTACACCATCCCGGTAGAGGGCCGCGACGCGCTGGAACTGCTCGATCACCTCGGGCTTGACCGCGCCGCGGTGCTCGGCACCTCGCGCGGCGGGCTGATCGCCATGGTGCTGGCGGCGACCGCGAAGGACAGGCTGTCGGGCGTTGCGCTGAACGACATCGGCCCCGAGATCGCGGATGCGGGGCTCGACGTCATCAAGGGCTACCTCGGCCGCAACCCGGTCTGGAAATCCCATGACGAGGCCGTGGCGAAGCGCGCGGTCGCCATGACCGCCTTCGAAGGCGTTCCTGAAAGCCGCTGGCGCGCCGAGGTCGAGAAATTCTACCGTGAGACCGAGGCCGGGCTCGAGATCACCTACGATCCGAAGCTGCGCGACGCGGTGCTGGGCGACGGCGCGCAGCCCGCCGCCGACCTCTGGCCACTCTTCGACGCGCTGGAGGGGGTGCCGCTCTGCGCGATACGCGGGGCCAACTCGGACCTTCTGTCGGAGGGCACCTTCGCCGAGATGAAGGCGCGGCGGCCGGACATGATCGCGACCGAGGTGCCGGGGCGCGGGCATGTGCCTTTCCTCGACGAGCCCGAGGCGCTCGACGCCCTCGGGCGCTGGATCGCAGCGCTCGGCTAGTCCGGGGCGGCTTGGGTAGAAGATTTTTCTGCGAAAGATCTTAAGCGTCGCGCCCGGCCGGCAGAGGTCAGCCGGAGACCGGCTGTACGAAGACCCGCGTCGGGTGAAGCTCGCCGGCCTTGAAGACGCCCACCGCCACGGCGCGGCCGTCGAGCGAGGCCCAGGCCTCGTCGCCGTAATCCACGTCGCCGGGGATGACCATTCCGGGATTGCCGTTGCGCAGCTTTGCCGCGCCCTCGGGCGTGCATTTCAGTTCCGGCAGGTCGGCGAGCCCGACCTCGAGCGGCAGCAGCTTTTCGTCGAGCTCGGGGGTCTTGGCCAGCGCGTCGATCTGCTCGATGCCGATGCCGTCCTCGGCCTCGAACGGGCCCGACCAGATGCGGCGCAGCTCGCGCACGTGGCCGTGGCAGCCGAGCGCCTCGCCGAGATCGCGCGCGATGGAGCGCACGTAGCCGCCCTTGCCGCAGGTCATCTCGAGTTCGACGTGATCGGAATCGGGACGACCGGTCATCACCAGTTCCTCGACCCAGAGCGGGCGGGCCGCGATCTCCATCGTCTCGCCATCGCGGGCGCGCTTGTAGGCCCGCTCGCCGTCGATCTTCACCGCCGAGAACTGCGGCGGGATCTGCTCGATCTCGCCGACGAAGCGGTGCAGGGCTTCCTTGATCTCGTCATCCGAGGGACGCGCGTCGGAGGAAGCGATCACCTCGCCCTCGGCGTCGTCGGTGTTGGTCCGCTGCCCGAGGCGCACGGTGAACCGATACGCCTTGAGCGCATCGGTGACGAAGGGCACCGTCTTGGTGGCCTCGCCCAGCGCCACGGCCAGCACGCCCGTCGCGTCCGGGTCGAGCGTGCCCGCGTGTCCCGCCTTCTTTGCGGCGAGTGCCCAGCGCACCTTGTTGACCACCGACGTCGAGGTCATGCCCGCCGGTTTGTCGACGATCAGCCAGCCGGAAATGTCGCGGCCCTTCTTGCGTGCCATGCTCTGCCCTCTGCGTGATGAGGCGCGCCGGTTAGCAAGCGCGCGCCGTGCTTGTCAATCTCGTGCAATGTCGGGGGCGCGGCCCCCGTCGCCGCCTGTGCGGCGACTCCCCCGGGATATTTCGGGCCAGAAGAAGGCCGGGCGCGGCGCCCGGGGTTTCTTCTGGCATCAAATATCCCCGCCGGAGGCATCCGGCGCTGGCCAACTGCGCCGCGGCCGGGCCAGCTGCGGGTCAGTCACGCTTGCCGGCGAACCGCGCCTGCCATTCCTCGCGTTCGGTGTCGGTGATCTTGCGGAAGGTCACGTCGGGCACGGTGAAGGCGTGACCTGCGGGCAGGATCTGCAGCGCCGCCGGCACGTCGTCGGGCCAGCTGTCGTCTTGGGTGGCGAGCGCGGTCAGCAGCTGCGCCGAGGCGTCCGGGATGAACGGCGCGGAGATCACCGCGTAGAGCCGGATCAGGTTCAGCGCGAGACGGATCTGCATCGCCGCCGTTTCGGGGTCGGTCTTGAAGGTCGACCAGGGGGCCGCCTCCTGCAGGTATTCGTTGCCGAGCACCCAGGCCGCGCGCAGGGCGCTCGCGGCCTTGCGGACCTCGGCGTGGGCCATGTGTTCCTCGTACTCGCGGATCTTCGCGGTGAGGTTCTCGATCAGGGCGGTTTCGAGATCGCCGTAGGCACCGCCCTCGGGGACGACCTCGCCGAATTTCGAGCGGCAGAACTTGGTGACGCGGCTGGCGAAGTTGCCCAGCACGTCGGCGAGATCCTTGTTCACGGAGGACTGGAAGTTCTCCCAGGTGAATTCCGCGTCCGAGCTTTCCGGTGCGTGGCTCAGCAGCCACCAGCGCCAGTAGTCGGCGGGGAGGATCTCCAGCGCCTGGTCCATGAAGACGCCGCGTCCGCGCGAGGTCGAGAACTGGCCGCCGTCGTAGTTGAGGTAGTTGAACGACTTGATGTAGTCGACCAGCTTCCATGGCTCGCCGGAGCCGAGGATCGTCGCCGGGAAGGTGAGCGTGTGGAAGGGCACGTTGTCCTTGCCCATGAACTGCGTGTAGGTCACGTCGTCCGCGCCCTTGTCGGTGCGCCACCAGCGGGACCAGTCGTCGCCCTTGCCGGCATCGACCCATTCCTGCGCGCAGGCGATGTATTCGATCGGTGCGTCGAACCAGACGTAGAAGACCTTGCCTTCCATGCCGGGCCAGTCCTCTTCGCCCTTCTTCACCGGGATGCCCCAGTCGAGATCGCGGGTGATGCCGCGATCCTGCAGGCCGTCGCCGTCGTCCAGCCATTTCTTGGCGATCGAGGTGGTCAGCACCGGCCAGTCGGTCTTGCTGTCGATCCAGGCCTCGATCTCGTCCTTGATCAGGCTCTGGCACAGGTAGAGGTGCTTGGTCTCGCGCATCTCGAGGTCGGTGGCGCCCGAGATCACCGAGTGCGGGTTGATGAGATCGACCGGGTCGAGCTGCTTGGTGCAGTTGTCGCACTGGTCGCCGCGCGCATCCTCGAAGCCGCAGTTCGGGCAGGTGCCCTCGATGTAGCGGTCCGGCAGGTAGCGCCCGTCGGTGGGCGAGTACATCTGCGTCTCGGAGACCTCGCGGATCAGGCCGCGCTCGGCCAGCACGCCGGCGAAATGCTGGGTGAGCCTGTGGTTCTGAGGGCTCGAGGAGCGGCCGAAGTGATCGAAGCTGAGGCGGAAGCCCTCGGCGATCCTCGCCTGAACCTCGTGCATCTCGGCGCAGTACTCGGCGACCGGCTTGCCGGCCTTGGCGGCGGCGAGCTCGGCCGGGGTGCCGTGCTCGTCGGTCGCGCAGAGGAACAGCACCTCGTTGCCGCGCGCGCGCTGGTAGCGGGCGAAGAGGTCGGCGGGCAGCTGGCTGCCCACGAGGTTGCCGAGGTGCTTGATCCCGTTGATGTAGGGAATCGCCGAGGTGATGAGGTGCCGTGCCATGTCTCGCCCGTCTGTGGTCCGGTTTGCAGCCCCCTTAGCCGAACTCGCCGGGCGTGGCCAGTGGCACGGTGGTGCCGTTGCGGGCGGCGGCGCGAGGCTTGCTCGCGCCGTGTGGCTCGCCGGGGGCGATTCCGGCCTTGGCATCGGCGGGCGGCTCGCTAGGTTTGCGCCGAACGCATATCACGGAGACCGCGATGAAGATGAATCCGCTTGGCCGGACCGGCATGACCGTGTCCGAGCTCTGCCTCGGCACGATGACCTACGGCAACCAGACGCCTCCCGAGGATGCCCACGCGCAGATCGAGCGCGCCTTCGATGCCGGCATCAACTTCATGGACACCGCCGAGATGTATCCGGTGAACCCGGTGACTGCCGAGACCATCGGCCGGACCGAGGAGATCATCGGCGACTGGTTCGCGAAGACCGGGCGGCGGGGCGACTGGATTCTCGCCACCAAGCACACCGGCGATTCCAGGATGGTGCGCGACGGCGCGCCGATCAGCTCCGACACCATCCCCGGCGCCATCGAGGGGTCGCTGAAGCGGCTGAAGACCGATGTCATCGACCTCTACCAGTTCCACTGGCCGAACCGCGGCAGCTACCATTTCCGGCAGAACTGGACGTTCGACCCCTCGGGGCAGGACCGTGCGGCGACGGTGCAGCACATGCATGACGCGCTGGGGGCGCTTTCGCGCGAGGTCGAGCGCGGCACCATCCGCGCCTTCGGCGTGTCGAACGACAGCGCCTGGGGGACTGCGATGCTGCTGCGGATCGCCGAGGAGACCGGCGGCCCGCGCGTGGCCTCGATCCAGAACGAGTATTCGCTGCTGTGCCGGCTGGCCGACACCGACCTCGCCGAGCTGATGGTGAACGAGGACGTGGGGCTGTTGCCCTATTCGCCGCTGGCGGCGGGGCTGCTCACCGGCAAGTACCAGGGCGGGGCAGTGCCCGAGGGTTCGCGCATGGCGCTCAACGGCAATCTCGGCGGGCGCAAGTCGGAGCGTGCCTTCGAGGCAGTCGACGCCTACCTGGCCGTTGCGCAGGAGTTCGGGCTCGACCCGGTGCACATGGCGCTCGCCTGGTCGGCAAGGCGGCCCTTCGTGGCCTCGTCGATCTTCGGGGCGACGCGGCTGGATCAGCTCGAGCACGCGCTCGGGGCGGTGGAGGTCACGCTGTCGGACGAACTTTTGGCGCGGCTCGACGAGACCCATCGGGCGCATCCGATGCCCTATTGAGGGCGTGGGGGGGTGAAACCCCACCCTGCGGGCCTGGCGCGGCTGTTCGGGCGTGCGGTCGCGGTGTCCGAGGCCGGGGGGCCAGCCCCCCGGACCCCCCGAGGTATTTGGAAAGAGAAGAAGACAGGGGCGCGGCCGGACGGGCGCGCCCCTTTTCCGTGCTATTCCGCGGCGATGCCGTCGGTGAACTGCAGGCGGGCGAGCCGGGCGTAGAGGCCGCCTTCGGAGACCAGCGCATCATGCGAGCCCTGCGCCACCACCCGGCCGTGCTCCATGACGACGATGCGGTCGGCCTTCTTCACCGTGGCGAGGCGGTGCGCGACGATGATCGTCGTGCGGCCTTCGGCGAGCCGGTCGACGGCGGCCTGCACCGCGCGTTCGCTTTCGGCATCGAGCGCCGAGGTGGCTTCGTCGAGCAGCAGGACCGGTGCGTCGCGCAGGATCGCGCGGGCGATGGCCACGCGCTGCTTCTGGCCGCCCGACAGCATCACGCCGCGCTCGCCGAGCCAAGTGTCGTAGCCGTCAGGCAGGGCTTCGATGAAGTCATGCGCGGCGGCGGCCCTTGCCGCGGCCTCGATCTCGGCGTCGCTGGCGTCGGGGCGGCCGAAGCGAATGTTCTCGCGCGCGGAGGCGGCGAAGATCACCGGGTCCTGCGGCACCAGGGCGATGTGCTTGCGGAAGGCGTCGCGGGCCATCTCGGAGAGCGGCACGCCGTCGAGCGTGATAGTGCCGGCGTCGGGGTCGTAGAAGCGCTGGATGAGCTGCACGATGGTGGTCTTGCCGGCGCCGGAGGGGCCGACCAGCGCCACCGTCTCGCCGGGGCGGATGTCGAGGCTGACGTCGTCGAGCGCCGAGACGCCGGGCCGCGAGGGGTAGGCGAAGCTCACGTGGTCGAGCGCGATCTCGCCGCGCACCGGGGCGGGCAGGGCGCGCGGCTCGGCCGGGTCCTGCACCGCGTCGGTGACCTCGAGGAGCTCGACCAGGCGCTCGGTGGCGCCGGCGGCGCGCTGCAGTTCGCCGAAGATCTCGGACAGCGCGGCCACGGCACCCGCGACCATCACCGAGTAGATCACGAACTGCACCAGCGCGCCCGCGCTCATGTCGCCGGCGCGCACGTCCCAGGCGCCCATCCAGAGCACGCCGACGATGCCGGTGAACACCAGGAAGATGACGATCGCGGTCATCAGCGCCCGGGTCCAGACGCGGCGGCGGGCGGCGTCGAAGCTCTTCTCGGTGACCTCGCCGAAGGCGTTGCGCGAGATGTCCTCGTGGGTGAAGGCCTGCACGGTCTGCACCGCCGTCAGTGCCTCGGCGGCATTGCCGGAGGAGGCGGCGATCCAGTCCTGGTTCTCGCGCGAGAGCTTGCGCAGGCGTCGACCGAGCGTGAGGATCGGCACGATCACCACGGGTACGAGCAGCAGCACCAGCCCGGTGAGCTTGGCCGAGGTGAGCAACATGAGCCCGAGCCCGCCCACGAAGATCAGCACGTTGCGCAGCGCGATCGAGATCGACGAGCCGATGACCGACAGGATCAGCGTGGTGTCGGTGGTGATGCGGCTCAGCACCTCGCCGGTCATGATGCGTTCGTAGAACACCGGCGACAGCCCGATGACGCGTCCGAACACCGCCTTGCGGATGTCGGCCACGACCCGCTCGCCCAGCCGGGTGACCAGCGCGTAGCGCATCGCCGTGCCGATGGCGAGCAGCCCGGCGATTCCCAGCGCGGCGAGGAAGTACTTGTCGAGCAGCGCGCCGTCCTCGGTGCCGAAGTTGTCGACCACGCGGCGCACCGCCATGGGCAGGGCCAGCGAGACCGCCGAGGTCGCGATGAGCGCGAGGATCGCGGCGACCATGAGCCCCTTGTAGGGCGTCAGGAACGGTCTCAGGGCGCCGAGCGAACCGAGCTTGCGCGATTTCTCGCGGTCGTCGGCCACCGCGGATGCGGGGTTTCCGTGTGCCATTGCTCCTCCTGTTCAGCGCCGGGGTGTTTTGCCACGACAGGCGCAGGAATCAAGCCGTCGCGTCGTCACAGGTCGTTTTCCCCGCATGTGATGCAGCGGCGGCCCGGTGGCCGGGAGCGGCGCAACGGACCGTTTCTTTCGCCGGACCGACGGCGTAGTCTCGGGGCGAGGCAGATCAATCGAAAGACAGGAGAAAACGATGCGGGCAAACGTCTTGAAGGCGCTGGCACTGGGCGTTCTGGTGGCAGGCTGCGGGAGCGCACCCGACGCCGTCGGCGGGGGCGACCGCTACGAGGTCCACGGCGTCGACGAGGGCGACATGCTGAAGCTGCGCGGCGGGCCGGGAACCGGTTTCGACGTCTACGTCGGGCTTCCGAACGGCACGGTGGTGCGCGTGAACGAGTGCACGCAGACCGGCGGCACCCGCTGGTGCGAAGTGTCGCTCGATCGGGCGCGGGGGCTGACGGGCTGGGCGTCGTGGGCCTACCTGCGCGAACTCTGAGCCGGCGCTGAGGCAGTGGCGCAAAGCGTTTCGCACGCTGCGCGACGCCGGGATCGAAGAGGTCGTGCGGGGAGTGCCCCCGGCCTCTCGCCGGCCGATCTCAAGCCATCTTCGCGACACTTGCCGGGGAGGTGGCATGGCGCCCCAAATCCGGAGGGGTCGTGCGGGCCGGGTAGCGTGCGCGACGCCCCGCGAGAGCGCGTCTTGCAGCTTTGAGAGAGGCTTGGGAAGGCATCGTCCTTGACCCCGCCGTGTCGGCTGCGCTGCGAGACATGGTGAGGTTTTTCATGTCGTCGATTGAGCTGTGAGGCGCCACAACGCGAGATGCGGTGGGGATGAATGACGAAGTTCGTCATCTCCACCGTCAAAGACGTGGGGATTCCGGTCCACACCAGAGAAGGCTGGATCGCGCTTGCCTCGAAACCGGATTTTGAAGTGGGGGAAGTTTGGTAGCGGAGGAGGGACTTGAACCCCCGACACGCGGATTATGATTCCGCTGCTCTAACCAACTGAGCTACTCCGCCAA
>MDTG01345770.1_pt1 | contig 19302 bp, 21 predicted proteins | sample 811421 | NCBI WGS metagenome assembly MDTG01 (sample SAMN05326645, study PRJNA326480) | marine metagenome | isolation source: seawater | place: Pacific Ocean: South East | collected 2011
ACGAGAGAAATTTTGTCAAGATTTAGCCAATTTTATAATAATCTTAGCCCAGAGAATGGTTATATTTATGATACTGCGATTTTACCTGATCCAAAACAACATATAATCCACGCTCTTTATGTTGGTTATGATGAAAGTGAAAGTGAAGAAGATAGAGAAGCAATCGAAAGAGGGTTAAATGCCATAGTAAATTTTCAGGAACTTGTAGGTGAAGAGCCTTTAATACCGATTGAAACTGATGTTTCTAATTCTTCAAATATTTTACCCACTGAAGCTTTATTTCAAAATGAAGAAAATAATGAAGAGTTTGCTTCTGAAGAAGAAAAAAAATATAATGAGTTTTTAAAGAAAAGAGAGACCGAACTTTTAGAACATTTCAATCATTTAAAAATTGATTATGTTGATGAGGATTCAAAACAAGTAGAAGAGGAAAAATGATGTCTTATTATAAAATAGATGAAAAAAATGAAATCTATTATGAATATGAACCACCTAAAGATAATGGGTACACTTGTGTTTTTGTCAATGCACTAACTGGCGACACCTCTGCTTGGACGGGTTTAATTGGAGAAAATTTGAAAAAAGATGGAAATGGTTATCTGTCTTATAATTTTAGAGGTCAAAAGGATAGTAAGTTTGACTCTAATTTAGATCTAGATGCGGAGTTAATTGTATCTGATTTGTTTAATTTAATTAAACTTGTAAATCCAAAAAAAATTATTCTGGTTGGATTATCTATTGGTGGGCTATATGCTGCAATGGCAGAAAAAATGGGAGTTAATGCAAAAGGTTTGGTTTTGATAAATACATTAAGAAAACCTTCTCAAAGATTAGATTGGATAAATAGAGCGGCTTCTCAGGCGGCGGAATTTGCTGGGACTGCCATCATTATGGATATGCTAATGCCTGTAATTGCTTCGCCAGATTTCTTGTTAAAAATGCAAAGCAATGCCCTTAATCCTAAAAACTATAAAAGCCTTGAAGCTAATAGTGGAATTAATAAATTAATGAAAGGTGGTTTTACAGCAGATTGGAATTTTCCATGGAACGACTTAGATTTACCCACTATGGTAATGACCGGACATTATGACAAAGTGTTTAGGGTGCCAGAGGATATAAATGATTTAATAGGCTCAATGAAAAAAGTGATAAGAATTGAAATTCCTGAATGTGGTCATCTTATACCGTTAGAGCAACCAGAGAATTTTTCTTACCATTTAAGTGGATTTATTAAAAGCCTAGGTTAACGTTGAACAATTATTAATAAATCGTCTGGTAAAAGATGAGATCTACTAATTTTTGTTTTTCCAAAGCTAGTTTCACAAAGTTTTTTAATCCATTTGTCACTTGAATAATATAATCCACCCGAAATACATTTTTCTTTCCTAATTAGTAAATTAAATATCATAGCTCGTCTTGTTTTAAGCCAGTTTTTTGACAAACAATCTATAAGATAATTTTCCCAAACACCAAGGTTATCAAAAGTGCATAAATTGTAGGTGCCAGACATGACGGTAAAATCCACATCACATGGAGGTGAAGTATCCTTTTTAAAAATTATATTTTCTCTCTTAAACTTTGATTGACAAAAATTAATAAAATCCTGATTTATATCTATTCCGTAATAGATATTAAAGTTTAGTAACTTATGAGAGTTTAATTTTTCAAGAAGTCTTCCATATCCACAACCTACATCCGATATTATATTATTTTTTAAATTATTAAATTCGAGTAAAATTTTTATTATTAATTCTAATCTTAGATCTTGAGTAAAACCATTTTTCCAAAAAACACTTTTAGGGCTTATTCCAAATTCTTTGAATTTATTTGAATAAGCTATTTTAAGCCTTTTTTCAATTATTGAAAAATTTAACTTTTTTATTATTGACATATTTTTTTAACATCATTTTAAAGATAATTAAAATCATAAAGACAGAAGGTCTTTTTCCAATTTATCAGTTATTAACATATGTCCCGGTGTATGAGATATACAAAAAGGTAGTTTTGCATCCATTACTGCATTTTGAGGTGTAACGCCACATGCCCAGAAATAATAATTTTCATTCTCATTTTTTTTTCTTGGAGCATCTCCCCAATCAGGCTTCAAAACATTTTTTATACCAATTTGTTCTGGGTTTCCAATATGTACAGGTTCTCCATGAGCAAGTAAAAATTTTTTAGAAATATTTACAACTTTTTTCTTTTCAGACTTTTTAAAAATTCTCATTGAAACAACCATATTACTTGCAAAAACTCCGCTAACAACATTAGAAATGTTTGTTTTATACATTGGAACAATTTTATTATTATTAATATGATCTATGGATAAATTATTTTTTATAAGTTCATGTTCAAATGTGAATGAACAACCTATAGCAAAAGCCACGAAATTTTTTTGCCAATACTTTTCGATATTTTGTACAGATTTTTTTAAATAACCATTTTTATAGATGTTGTAAGAAGGAACATCATATCTAATATCAATATCATTCCCAAGGTTTTTGAAAAAAGGGTCTCCAGTAAATGTTTTTCCAACTAATGGACAAGCTTTACTATTAGATTGGCAAAATTTAGAAAAATCTTCAGAAAACTCTTCTGGGATAATTATTATATTTGTTTGTAATTTATCAGAGGCTAACCCAGCTGTATGACCTGTATATGCTTCTTTTCGTATATAAGTTCTAATTATAGTTGAATTTAATTTTTTTGCATTAGTAAAGCTTAATTGTTCCATAATGTATTACATTTTATTATCTTTAAACTTATTTTTCCAAAACTTTTTTGATTTATTTATAATTTCAAGAGATTTTTTCTTAGATTTTGTGAAATTAGAAATTTCACAAACATGTTCATATATAATTTTATCTTTAAAATTTGATTTTAATATCATTGTATTTCTATTTAATTCACTTTTTAATCTTTTTTCACGGAAAATAAGATTATCTATTAAATTAACGTTATCATTATTAACATTGTATATTCCTGTATTATATAGATCTAAACTAAAATCTACCTTATCATCAAATATATGTTTAATAATTTTCTTTTGATCATAGTGTTTTTGTTTAAAAAATATAAAAACATAATTTTCATTTTCCACTTCCTTATCTTTTATAAAATACTCTGGCGTTCTTTCACAAAAAATATAAATTCCATTTAATGAACTATGTGCATAAAAAGGAAGGCAAATAAAAAAAAATAACAGTACATTTTTCATTTTCTTATTTTCCTATTTTTCTATTATACTTATATTTATTAACGTACTAAATTAATTTTAATTTAAATTTATTTTTGGAGCATATTTTGAACAACTTTAATTTTTTTTCTGATAAAGAAATACAACTTTTGAAAAATGCTAAAAATAACAAAGATTATTTGCATTTAAAAAATAATTCATCACTAAATAGAGAAATAATGAACGTTCAAAAATTTAATGATTTAATATCAATGCATAATTCTTGGAATGCCAGTAATTTTAAAATGGTTTTAGACAAAAAGCCAATTAATTTTAGTCAATATAGTACTCAAGGGGAAGACTTAGGATTTTCAAAAACATCACCGGATCCGGAGAAAGTTCAAAACTTTATTAGAAAAGGTGCTTCATTAGTTTTAAATGATATTATCTATTTATCAAAAAATATAAAAAATTTTGCTATAGATTTACAAAAAGTTACTTTAGGAAAGTGTCAAGCAAATTTGTATTTCTCAATGCAAAGTCACCAAGCTTTTGGTCCTCATTTTGATACACATGACGTTTTTGCTCTTCATTGTGATGGAGAAAAAACATGGAATATTTATGAAACTCTAGAAGACAATCCCATAAACCATCCAATATTTAAATCAGATTTAAATGAAAGAACAGAAAAAGCTGGTAAAGTGATAGAACAAGTTCAAATGAAGCCGGGAGACTTACTATACTTGCCTCGAGGAAAATTTCACGATGCACTAGCATCAAAAAACGGAGCCATACACATAGCTTTTGGAATAAATTATTTGAAACCAATTGATATAATTCAATTTATTTGGGAAAAATTAATTACAAATGCATTTTTACGCTCAGATATTCGAGAGGTTAAGGGAAAGAAAGAAATTTTTGAAATAAACAAAAAAATCTCAAGTGAACTAAAAATTATTCTTGAAAATGAAGAATTATTAGAGCCTATTTTGAATTATTATAATGATTGGTCTTATAAGTTAATAGATTATGATTTGGAAAGTGTTGTAAGCTCTGGAGTTAATTATGATATCTCAAAATCAGTGACAGTTGTAAAAAAAGATGGAAATATGCTTTTGATAGATGGAAAAAATGCTGTTAATGTTCCAAAAAATTATGAGGCCATGACAGAATTTTCCTTTGAACAAAAAACAATAAGTATTAAAAATCTTAAAAAGTCATTCCCTCAATTATCTATGAAAGAAATTGATGAATTTGTCCAATCAATGAAAAATATGAAAGTTTTTGTTTAAATATTTTAATTATTTCATTTAAAATAATTAAAATATTTTAGGTTTATTATTATATTACGATCGAATTTTTTAAAAATTGTAGTTTTTTTTGATAATTATTATTTTTAGCATCAATAACTATGACCCTTTTTATATGCTTCAATAGAAAAGAATTTAACTAATATAAATAAATTAAATTATGCAGAAATTTATCTGAAAATTTTAAAAGTTATTTTTGTTTTTTTATTCTAACTAGATATTTTAAAACAAAAGTTATAAATGAATATTGGAGTTTCTGTTGAATACAATGGAGCGGGCGAAGGGATTTGAACCCTCGACCCCAACCTTGGCAAGGTTGTGCTCTACCCCTGAGCTACGCCCGCATAATTAAACTATATAGTTCTTAAAACAAAACGTATCAAGTAAATTATTAAATCATTTGTAGTAAAATTTTGTTAAAATTGAAAGTAATGTATTCAATATCCTTTAAAGTTAAATATGGGTGCATTGGCAATGAAATAACATTTTTAGATAAAAGGTTTGTGTTTTTTAAATCATTTGAAGGTATTGGGAAGTTTTTATAAGGTTTTTGTTTATGAAGTGGGATTGGATAATAAATAGCTGTTGGAATTCCTTTTTTAATTAATTTTTGTTGAAGTAAATCTCTATTTAAATTATTTGGAAGTTTTATTGTGAATTGTGCCCAACTACTTTTTGATTTTTTTATAATTTTGGGTAAAACAATTGGAGTTTTTAAATCATTAAATAATCTTTTGTAATTTTCAGCTATTTTTTGTCTTTGTATTAACTCTTTCTCAAAAATTGATAATTTTTCTATCAAAACTGCCGCTTGAATCGAGTCCATTCTTCCATTCATACCAATTCTTTCATATTTATACTTATTTTTACTCATGCCGTGTAAATGGCATGAATAGGCTATATCGAATATTTTCTTATTGTTAGTTAATAATGCGCCACCGTCTCCATAACAACCAAGGGGTTTTGCTGGGAAAAAAGATGTTGCACATACTTCGCCAAAACTTCCAACAGGAATATTTTTATATTGTGCTCCAAATGATTGAGCTGCATCATCTAATATCCAAAGTTTATGTTCTTTAGCGATGCTTGTTATTGAGTCCATATCACATGGTTGGCCAAACAAACCAACAGTCATTATACCTTTGATCTTGATATTATGTTTTTTAGCGGTATGGATACTTTCTAAAACATTATCAGGAGATAAATTAAATGTATTTTTATCAACATCTGCAAAAATAGGAATACCACCTAACATCGGTACAACCTCCGCACTTGAGGCAAAAGTAAATGATGGTACAATTACTCCCTCTTGGGGACGAAAGCCCAAACCAAGCAAACTTAACAAAAGAGCATCTGTTCCACTAGAACAGCACAAAACATATTTGGTTTTTGAAAAAGTAGCAAGGGCAATCTGCAATTCATTAATTTCAGGACCAAGAATATACTGACCATGATCAAGAACTACATCTATTCTTTTTTTTATTTTTTCCTTAATTAGAGTTTGTTGGGCATTTAAATCTATAAATTTAATCATAAGTCATCTCTTAATTTGTTTAACTTCATATCAATTATTTCCAATACTTTTTGTACATTAAGTGCTTCAGAATAATTAGTTAAAGGTTCTTTATTATTTTTAATGCAATCAATTAAACTTTCCAGTTCTGCTTTTAAAGGTTCTTTTTCAATTAACTTAATAAACTTACTTTTTTTATGATTTATACTTAAATCTTTGTTAATTACAGAAGGGTTTAAAGTTAATTTTTCATTCCAATTTTTACTGTCATCAAATATCAAACTACCTTCAGTACCCAGTGCACTAAATCTATGTTCTTTGTAAGGGCTAATCCAATCTGCATTAATAATTGCATATATATTATTCTTAAATCTTAAAATAACATTTATAATATCTGGAAAATTTTTTGAATTTTTGAAAATTGCATTTACTTGAACACTTTTGGGTATTTCATTAGTAATTGACAATATCATAGAAATATCATGTGAAGCTAAATCATATAAGACAGACTCATTCAACCTAATTGAGCCGAAATTTAATCTATTAGATTTTAATATTTTTAAATCACCAATTAATCCTTTTTTTAGTTGTTTTTTTAACTCAATAAATCCGTTGTGATATTGGAGTAAATGACCTACAAAAATTTTTTTGTTATTTTTGTTTGCTTCGTTTATTATTTGCTTTGCATCTTGAATTGATAAACAAAAAGGTTTTTCAACGAAAATATGCTTATCATTTTTCAATGCGTTAATAGCAAATTCTTTATGTGTTATTGCAGGGGTAGCAATAACAACGCAAGTGATTTCTGGATCATTTAAAATGTCATTTAAATTTTTACTGATTAAAGAGGAATCAAAGTTCTTAATTTTAATAGAATTAATATCAACATCGACTATTTTTTTTAATACTCCCAACTCCATCAAGTTTCGAGCAATATTTTTACCCCAATTACCGCAACCAATAATTCCAATCATAATTTTTTTCATAAAATACTACAATTTATATATATCTTGAATATACTGTTGATAATAAGTTCGTCAATTGTAGTATTTTGAAATATTATATTAAAAGATAAAACTTGAATTAAACTAAAAGCTTATCATATCAAATATGTTAACGTGGTGAAATTTATGGATAACAATGAAAATGAAATAATTTCTAATTCTAATTTCAAAGAAGTTTCAACTGAAACTTTTATGGAAGAAGTAATTGAAAAATCAAAAGAAAAGCCCATTTTAGTTGATTTTTGGGCTCCTTGGTGCTCTCCCTGCAAACAATTGGGTCCAATATTAGAAAATGCAGTTTCAAAAACTAATGGTAAATTATCTTTAGTTAAAGTGAATATAGATGAGAATCAGGCAATAGCATCTCAACTTCAAATTCAATCTATTCCTACTGTTTATGCTTTTTATCAAGGCCAGCCCGCAGATGGGTTTCAAGGTAATTTGCCTGAAAGTCAGATAAACGAATTTATAGATAAAATTGTTAATTTATCTGGGCCAGGAAAAGAAATTGAAGAATATTTAAAAGCTTTAAATGAATCAATAAGTACCAAAGATTGGGATAGTGTACTCGAAATTTCTATGGAAATACTTAAATCAGAAGCAGAAAACATAGATGCTAACTTGGGCTTAATAAAAGCATATGTAGGACTAAAACAATTTGATAAGGCAAAAGAATTAACTAATAAATTTTCAGAAAAATTAAAAAATAATAAGGATATTAAAGATTCAATTGATTTAATAGATGTATCTGAAAAATCTTTCGATGCAAGTTCTCAACTTGGTTTGCTCAAAGAAAAATCAAATAAAAATCCGGATGATTTACAAGTAAATCTTGATTTGTCTGCAGCTCTTTTTGGAAGTGGAAAAATTTCAGAATCTTATGAACTTTTGCTTTCCTCAATAAAAATCGATCCAAATTGGAATGATCAAGCTGCTAGAAAACAATTATTACAATTTATTCAAACTGCAGGAATTAACTCTGAAGAAGCAAAACTTGCGAGGAGAAAATTATCCTCAATTTTGTTTTTGTAGTGCTTAATTTGTTAAAAATGAACTCATCTTATAAAATTCCAGTTTTTCCTCTAAAAGGTGTTATAGTTTTTCCTCAATCCTTTTTACCATTAAATATTTTTGAACCTAGGTATTTGTCTATGGTTGATGATGCTCTAAAAACAGATGAAAGAATGATTGGCATTGTTCAACCCAATAAAGTTATTTCAGAATCAAATAATTTAACAATTCATGAAATTGGATGCTTGACAAAAATCATTAAATTTGAAGAATTGGAAGATAAGAGATTTCTAGTCACTTTAAAAGGGATTTCAAGATTTAGGGCTATATCAGAAGAAATGTCTCCTGGAGGATACAAGAAAGCGAAAATAAATTTTGAGAGTTTTGAAGATGACAAAACATATTCTCTTGAAAGTGAAGAGTTTAAGTTTAAAGATGATAAAAGGTTAAAAATAGCTATAAAAAATTATTTTGATAAAAATAATATTAAAGGTGATTTAGATTACATTAATAGTTGTGAAAATAAGTCCCTTATTAATCAGATTTCTATGTTATGTCCCTTTAATTCAGATGAGAAACAAATGTTATTGGAATCAAAGTTTATTGAAGACAGGTATATTTTATTAATTTCTCTTTTAGAGGATAACTTAATTACTGAAAGAAATCAAAATGCCATTAAACATTGATAGTGAAAAAAAAATATTGGAATTGTTAGAAATAATGATTTGTCCTAAAACAGGTGGAAAGTTAATATTGGATAAAGAAAATGAAGAAATAATTTCAGATAAAGGTAAAATCGCGTATCCTATAATAGATGGAATTCCTATCATGTTAGTTGATCAGGCTAGAAAAATTAAATAAATTAATGCCATCATCACTATATCCCCTAGAAATTTTGTTAGAAAAAAACAAAAAAAAATTAAAAATAAAATTTAATGATAATAGAACCTTCTCTATAAGTTCTGAATTATTGAGAGTAGAAAGTCCATCAGCAGAAGTTCAAGGACACGGTCATAAAGTTATAGTTAAAAATAAAAAGGATGTTCAAATAAAAAAAATAGAGTTAATTGGTAATTATGCTGTTAAGATTGTTTTTTCTGATGGCCATGATTCAGGTATATACACATGGGAAAAGTTATTACAATTTGGATTAAATGAGAAAAAAATTTTGCAAGACTACTATAAATCATTAAAAAGAATTTAATGTCCGGAAGCAATGTTTTTAAAAATATTTTTAACTTTCCTCTTCTCAAGTTCATCCATTCCAAATGAAAGAAAATTTTTTAAAAATTTTGAATTTTGAGTAAAGGTATAAAAGATAGAAGTTGTTGAAAATGTCATTGATCTTGTTCTTTTCTTTCTATTAAGGAAGTATTGAAAAAGATGGTCTGGATGACCAAAGTCTTTTCCTGTTTGATAAGAAGTTTCAAGTATTTTTAGAATTTCAAAGCAATCTTCCAAAGACAAATTAAATCCTTGACCTGCTAAAGGATGAATTGTGTGTGCAGAATCACCTATTAACGCAATTCTTTTTCCAATTGGCTTTGGAACGTGAACTAATTTTAACGGCCATTTATAAATTTTTGACAGATGATTGGGAGTTTGTTTAATTATTGGTGAAAAAATTAAATTATTTTTTCTATATAATAAATTTAGTTTATTAACTAAATTGTTTATAGTTTTTTGATCATCTTTTAATTTTTCAGCAAATTCTGTTTTAACACTCCATACAAAGTTAATATACATTTCTTTATAACTTACTGGTAATAATCCAATAGGACCCTCTTTTAAAAATGCCTGTCTTGCAATGTGGTTAAAATTATCATTAATTTTTAAATGTCCATTCAGAGCTGTATGATTTAAATTAACATTTAAATATTTAATGTTGCATAGTTCCCTTAATTTTGAGTTACTTCCATCTGCAGCTAAAATAAGATTACTTGATATTATTTCCCTATTTTCAAGATATATAATTCTTTCAAATTCATTTATTTCTGTATCTAAAACTTTGCTATTAATTATTTTAACTCCATTAAAGTTATTTAAAATTTCTTTTTGAATTTGATAATTTTTACATATAACACCTAAGCCATCATTTTCGTGAAATGAGAGCGGCTTTTTTTGTAATTCATTCAAAACTTCTATATTAGTAATATAACTTAAATCTTTTTTTGTGAATTTTGTAAAAAGTCCATATCTTCTAAGGGTTTTAAAGTTTTTCAAGTTATAAAAACTAACTCTATTATCAAAAATAATTTTTTTTTCTGGTTTAATCCAACAAAGACTATTTTTTGAAATAATATTAGATTTAAGTAAAATGTAAACCATCAGGGAACCGGTTAATCCTCCTCCAACAACAGTAATTTGAAATTTTTTAGTTAGAGACTTTTTTGTAAAATTAATTTTAGACATTATTAAAATTAAATTATTTTCAATTAATTATCAAACAATGTATGTTAAAAAAAAAAGTGAATGATTTATGTTAAATTCAGAATTTGATGAGCTTAAAGATTGGATGTTTGGAAGTTTAAATAATCTTCTTTCAAAGATTGAATCTAATCCTAATTATGAAATTATTAAAATGACAGTAGGAGAGCCTACTCTCGGACCTCCAAAATTTATTGTAAAAGAATTAGAACATTCATTTTCTGATTGGGGAAAATATCCTCCAACTGAAGCTATTTCAATTTTAAAAACATCAATAATGCGTTATTTAGAAAGAAGATTTAAATACTCTAATAAAGTTGTTGATGAAAATAAAAATATTTTGCCAGTTCCAGGAACAAGAGAACCTTTGCATTTAATTGGATTAATAGCAAAAAATAAGAACCTTAAAAAAAATATAGCCATTGTTACTAATCCATTTTATCACGCTTGGCGCTTAGGTGCTATTCAAAGTAGTTCAAAAATTTATTGGATAAATGCAAAAAAAACAAATAATTATAATCCAGATTTACAAACTATTCCAAAAGATATTTTAGAATCTACTTCTATCATGTATTTATGTTTCCCATCAAATCCACAAGGAGCCACCTCAAACACTGATTATTTGAGTCATGCCATCAAATTAGCAAGAAAGCATAATTTTGTTTTAGTAATTGATGAGTGTTACATTGATATAGTACGTTTAAATAAACCAAAACCTTTGGGGGTATTAGATGTTTTGGTTAAAATGAAATCTAATTTAGATAATATTATTATAGTTAATTCTTTATCTAAAAGGAGTAGTGCACCTGGGTTAAGAGCAGGTTTTATCGTAGGAGATAAAAATATTATAGATATTTATAAATTGTTAGTTTCAAATGGAGCTTCTCCAGTACCTATCCCTATTCAAAAAGTAGCTGCATCATTGTATGATGATGATGAACATAATTTGATTGCTTGTGAACATTATGATAGAAATTTTGAAATAGCAGATAAATATCTTAGTAAATTTTTTCCAAATTTTAAAATACCAGAAGCAGGGTTTTATTTATGGTTACCTGTTAAAGATGATATAAAAATCACAAAAGCTTTATGGGAAGAATTTTCATTAAGGGTAATGCCTGGTACTTTTATGGGAAAAGAAATTAATGGAATTAACCCTGGAAAAGGTTTTTTAAGACTAGCATTAGTTGATAGTCAAATTATAGTTACAGAAGCTATGAAAAGGTTAACTGATTATCTAAAAAAAACAAATTATGAATAATCAAGACTATACTAAATCTCCCCAAATTTTTAATAATACTTTTAAGTCTATAACTGGAATTTTATTTTTATTAATCTCTATTCTAATTATTTTATGTATTTATTCATTTAATCCAAAAGATCCTGGTTGGGGAATTTCATCTAGCTTTAAACCTTCAAATTATTTAGGTTATTTGGGTTCATATTTATCAAGTTTTATAATTAAAGAATTAGGTTTTTATTCTGGCTTAATACTATCCATGATTATTCTTTTTTCTGGAATAAAATTAATAAAAGGTTACGAATTTAAACTGATTTTTTATAAAATTGTTGGATTATTTTTTTTATTATGCCTATCAGGATTATTATCTCATTCTATCAACCAATTTCTAAATGAATTTTATAATCACTATTTCTTAACACAGGTTGGAATGAGTGCAATGTTTCACAAAAAGTTATTAATTTATCTAGATCAAACATTTCAACTTGGGATGTCGAACACACTAATTCTCATGAATATATTTCTTGTTTTAGGAAACTTATTTTTATTTATTTGGATTGTTTCATTTAACAATGAAGACATAAGATTGATTAAAAATTTTTTTAGACCAATTTATATACCTATTTATTGGTTATTAATTTTATCTAATAATCTTTTATTAAAAGGATACAAAGAATTCCCTATTGAAGATGATTTTAAAATCAATGAAAAAAGTTATTTTAAAGAAAAATTTATCAATTCAATTAAAAATATTTTCTATAGGAAAATAAAGAAAAACAAATCTTTTGTTAGAAAGGAACCAGTTTTAGTAAGGACAAATGAAAATGATGAATACAGAATTAATAAGAACAAAAGTTTAAGATCAAAATCCAATCAGCCGAAGTTAAATTTGTCCTCCGAAAGTGGTTTTCACTTTCCATCAATAGATTTACTTCAAAATCAACTAAGTGAAAACAGTCCTCCAGATAAGGACACACTTGATTCAAACGCCAGATTATTAGAAGGTGTTCTTAATGATTATTCAATAAATGGTAATATTGATCAAGTAAGATATGGTCCAGTAGTAACCAGATATGATTTAGAGCCAGCTCCTGGTTTAAGAAGTCAAAGGGTTATTTCTTTAGCAGATGATATAGCTAGATCAATGGCAGCTGATTCTGTTAGAGTTGCAATGGTGCCAGGCCAAAATGTAATTGGTATTGAGTTACCAAATAAGAAGAGAGAAACAGTAGTATTAAGAAGCATACTGGAAGACAATGAGTTTCAAAATTCAAAATTTAAACTACCTATTTGTTTAGGAAAAAATATTGCAGGTAGTCCAGTTGTTGCTGACTTGTCAACTATGCCTCATTTGCTTGTTGCTGGCACAACCGGATCTGGAAAATCAGTTGGGGTAAATGCAATGATATTATCCTTACTGTATAAACATGCGCCAGATACATGTAAATTTATTATGATTGATCCAAAAATGCTTGAACTATCAGTATATGATGGAATACCTCATTTACTTACTCCAGTAGTAACTGATCCAAATAAAGCAATAGTAGCTTTGAAATGGGCTGTTAGAGAAATGGAATCAAGATATTTGTCAATGAGCAGAATTGGAGTGAGAAATATAGAAAGTTATAATGAAAGATTAATCAAAGCAAGAAAAACAGGGGAAGTAATTACTAAAAATATTCAAGTTGGTTTTGACTCAGAAACAGGACAACCAGTTTTTGAAGAACAAGAAATAGATTTAAGACCACTACCTTTTATAGTTGTAGTAATTGATGAAGTAGCTGATTTAATGTTGGTAGCAGGTAAAGATATCGAAGCAGCTGTTCAAAGATTAGCTCAAATGGCACGAGCTGCAGGGATTCACGTAATCATGGCTACTCAAAGACCTTCTGTTGACGTTATTACTGGAACCATAAAAGCTAATTTTCCAACTAGAATATCATTTCAAGTTACAAGTAAAATTGATAGCAGAACAATTTTGGGAGAACAAGGTGCAGAGCAATTACTTGGGAAAGGTGATATGTTGTTTATGGCTGGTGGAGGTAAGGTAATACGTGTTCACGGACCATTTGTAGATGATGTAGAAGTTGAAAAAGTGTCACAATTTTTATCAAACCAATCACAACCTGAATATGATGAAACAATTACTGAAGAACCTGATGGAAGTGAGAATTTGATTGAGTCATCAATTATGAATTCTAATAGCAATTTTGAAGATGATATATATGAGAAGGCTGTAAAATTAGTAGTTCAAGAGCAAAAAGCTAGCACTTCATTTATCCAAAGGCATTTTAGAATTGGGTATAATAGAGCTGCAACTATTGTGGAAAGAATGGAAGAAAATAATATAATATCAAAACCTGGAAGAGCTGGGAAAAGGGAAATATTGGTTCAGGATGTTTGATTTATGAAAAAACTTATTTTTTTTTTAAAATATTCAATTTGTTTAATGGTTATTTTTATATGTTCGCATACATATGGTTCAAACAATGAAAAAAAATTAATAGAAGATATACAATCTTATTTTTTAAATTTCAAAACATTAAAAGCTGATTTTATTCAAATTGGACCAAATGGAAATATAAGCAAAGGTAAGATATTTATAGATCTTCCTGGAAAAATCAGACTTGATTACACAAAGCCCAATAAACTTTTAATCACAAGTCAAGGATTTTGGTTAGTTATCCAAGATAGAAAATTGAAACAGACTAATAATGTTCCTATTAATGAAACTCCTTTGGATTTTTTGTTGGGGAAAAAAATAAATGTTAAAAATGAAAATTTAGAAATTAGTGTTAAAAAAGAAACTGGTGTAATCTTAATGACAGTAAAAGATTTAAAAAAATATAATCAATCGACATTAGTTATGGAATTTTCTGAAAAACCAATTATGTTGAAAAAATGGGTAATTGAAGATGAATTTAAAAATAAAACTAGTGTTTTATTGCAAAATTTAAATATAGGAACAAAAATTTCACATTTGATGTTTTTTCCTGATGATTTTATCCAAGATAATAATTAAATAATCATGAGTATAATTTCTTTACTAAAAAAAGTTGAAACCCATTTAAAAAGCCATGAAATAAATTTAGCTTTTAATATCATAAAAAAAATTAAAAATGAATACCCAAAAAATAAAGGGTTAAAAGATTTTTTTGAACAAAATAATTATAAATATAAAAGAAAAATGAAAACATCAATGGATGAAATAAATGAATTATATAAAAGTTTAAAATCATCAATTTCTTTTGAAAAAGTAAATTCAATTTTAAAAAATGATAATCAAAATGCCTATTTATACTCATTTTGTGGAAGTCTCTATGGAAATGAGAAAAACTTTTCAAAAGCTATAATGTTTCAAGAAAAGGCAATATTTTTAAATCCTTTTGAAATAGTTTTTTATATTAATTTGTCCAGAACACACGAATTTGTAGGTAATTATGAATTTAGTAAGAAAATGTTGGAAAACATTTTGATGGTAAATGAAGATGATGCTGATGTATTATTGCTCCATGCTAGAATTTCATTTAGATTATTAAAGTATATTGAATCATTTTCATCGTATGAAAAATTAATTTCGATGAGTAATAATCAATTTTTACTTGAACACAAAATAGAGTATTGTGAGAATTTACTAAATGCAGGAAATATAACAAAAGCAAAAGAAATTATAAATTTATTAGAATTATCTGATGAGAAAGGGAAAGAATTTTATCACTTGAAAGGTGTCTACGAATTAAATGAAAAGAATTACTCTAAAGCTAAACAATATTTTTTAAAATGCATTGAAATTGATAAAAATTATTCAAATGCCTTCACTTCTCTTGGAGTTGTTTATGATAGATTATATGATTTTGATGAAGCTATTAAACTACATAAAAAATCAATTTCCTTAGATAACCTAAATTCTAAAGCCTATAATAATTTAGGTATAATGTATTCTTATTTGGGTAAAATTGATGAATCTATCCCACTTATGGAAAAAGCAATAGAATTAAATCCTCACAATAATGAATCGAAATATATTTTAGGTCAATTACAGATATATAATAAAAATTATATTAGTGGCTGGAGAAATTTTGAAAGCAGGTGGCTTTATATAAATTATCAACATAAAAAACATGATACTAAAAAAAATTGGATAACGAAATTAGATGATAAAAGTAGGATTTTATTATGGGCTGAACAAGGTATAGGTGACCAAATAATGTATGCAACGATGTTTAATGAATTTTCTAGCTTTTCAAAAAACTTGTTAATTAAGATTGACAAAAGACTAATTGAAATTTTAGAAAAAAAACATCCGCTTATAAAATTTGTACCTAAAGAAAAAATAATTTCTGATGAAGAATTTGATTGTCATATGCCATTTGGAGATCTTGGAAAATTTTTAAGAAAAGATATAAAAGATTTTAAAAAAACAAAATTCCCCTTCATAAGTGCTGATAAAAATTTAAGTAACTCAATTAAAGATAAATTTCTTAATAATAAAAAATTTTTAGTAGGTATTTCTTGGACAAGTTATAATCAACAACTTGGACAAGACAAAAGTGTCTATCTAGAAAATCTAATTCCAATTTTAAAAATAAATAATATTTCATTTATTGACTTAGAGTATAGAAACTCTGATCTAGAAAGAAAAAATTTATTCGATAAATATAATTTAACAATATACAAAGAAGATAAAATTGATAGTTTTAATGATATTAAGGGTTTAACCTCAATTATAGAGGCGTGTGATTTTGTCATAACTTGTAGTAATATTAACGCCCATCTTTCTGGAGCTTTGGGAATAAAAACATTTTTATTATTGCCTCTTGGTAAAGGAAGGCTTTGGAATTGGAATTTTGAAAATCAGCGGAGTATTTGGTATCCTTCGGTAAAAATTTTTCAACAAGAAACTCAAGGTAAATGGAAAGATCCTATTTTAAAACTAGAAAAAGAGGTTAAGAAATGTCTAAATGCTTGAATATATTTGTTGGCTTTGACCAAAAAGAGGCAGTAGCTTATCATACTTTTGTTCAATCTTTAATTGAGAATTCAACAATACCGTTAAGTATAACTCCTTTAGCAGAAAATAATCTTTATATGTATACAGAAAAACATAATGATGGCACAAATAAATTTACGTATAGTAGATTTTTAATACCTTATTTAATGAATTTTAATGGATGGGCAATTTTTGCAGATGGAGATATGATTTCTACCTCAGATATAAAAAAACTTAAAGAGTATTTTGATCCAAGATATGCGGTTCAGGTTGTTAAACATAATTATAAAACAAAATTTAAGACAAAATATTTTGGACAAAAAAATGAAGATTATCCAAGAAAAAATTGGTCTAGTTTAATTATTTGGAATTGTTCGCATCCTCAAAATAAAAACTTATCACCAAGTTTTATTAGTGAAAAAAATGGAGCATTTCTTCACAGGTTCAGTTGGCTGAAAGATGACGAAATAGGAGAAATAAATAAAGAGTGGAATTGGTTAGCTGTAGAGTATCCAGAAAAGGATAATTTAAATTTAATACATTACACGCTAGGGACCCCATGTTTTAAAGAATATGAAAAAACATCCTTGTCAAATTTTTGGTATAATAGTTTTAGAAACTTACTTGATGGGTATTATAAAAAAGGGAAATAAAACATGAAAACTAAAAGTTTAAATTTAGATATATTGGTTTCTCCTGAAATAGGTTTAGCTATTTTGATGTTAGGCCTAATTTTAATCGTTTATGGTTATAGACAAAGTAAAAAAGAGTTTGATATAGATAATTTGCCATTTATTAATCCAATAACTAAAATTATTTTTGGTTCTTTTTTCGTTTTGTTTGGTATTGTTCAAGTTTTACCAATAATTAGAATGTTGAGTGAATAAGTATAGAAATAGATTATGGAAAATCCTTTTTCAAAAAGTAAGAAGTTTAATGAACTTATAAATATTTATAAAGATATTGCTTTAAATGGATGTTATTATGAAAACGGTGATTTTTGTCCTCCTGAGAAAGTATTTGGTAAATCTGGTCAATTAAAATTTAAAGAAATTTTAAAAACAATATTTGAAAAAAATAAAATTAAAACAGTTTTAGATTATGGAGGAGGTCAGGGTAGTTGGGAATTACTAGATAGCAAAGGGGTTAAACTTAAAGACTATTTAAAATTAGATAAAGTAAGTATTTTTGAACCTGCTAGAGGCAAGGATCTAAAACCAAATGCATAATGTGTAGTTTCATTTGATGTACTAGAACATATTTTTATTACTGATGTACCTTGGGTTTTATACGATATTTTTTCTAAATCAGAAAAAATGGTTGTAATTAATGTTGCAGCTTTTAAGGCGTCAAAAAAAATCACTTCTACAGAAAATGCTCATATTACTCAAAGGCCTCCCTTTTGGTGGAAAGGAATGATAGATTGTGTGGCAAATTTTTTTCCTGAAATTACATATTCTTTATTGGTATCAACTCAACCAAAAAAAGCTACGATATATGAACCAGTTAGCAATAGTGAGTATTTAAATAAATCTGGTTATATGTCCATAAATAAATAGATTTAAATTATGAAAAATAAATTTATAAAAACAAAATGTGGATTAGAAAAATATAATCAACTTAAACATCATAAGACATTCTTTGGTAAATTAAGGTTATGTTGGTTTGTTATTTTTGCAACTTTAAGAGATTTTAAAAAATAAAATTTAGTTCATTTTTTGATATTTTTCATACAAAACCAAGTCATCTTCATATATTTTAATTAATTTATCAATTTGCTTGTTGGATAAATCTAATTTTAAATGACTACTATTTGATTTTACCCTTGGAAACTTTATTTCTCTATTAAAAAAAGAATTAACAGCTTTTGAAAATATTTCTAGTGTATTAGTACAACAAACAATATCAAAATAACTTAAATTCTTACCAATAAAATAAGCTTGTGGTAAGAAATGCTTATTATCAAATTGAAGTTTTTCTAATTTTTCAATTACCATATCAACACTATGTTCAAAAAAACCAGGATCTTTTCTGTACATAACTCTATTAGTGTAAGCTGAAATAAATCTTTTAATAGGCTCTCTTAAAATGCAAGCTTTAAAATCAGAATTGACTTTACCAAATTTTTGTTTTGATGGTATGAAGGATGCAATTGATCTTCTGTTATTAACTTCTTTTAAAAGTCTATTATTTAGATCTATCGGCACATTAAATTGATTTTCTAGACCACAATGTTTGATTATAAAATATTTTGCAGATGTATTTGCATTCTTCGGAATAGGATAGTAAACAAGTGTTTGCTTTAAATTATTTGATAAAAATGCATATGTAGACATTATATTTACTCAAAAAAATATTTGGATTTCAAAAAACTAATTACTTTTTTGATAACATTTTTACATAAACTTGAAAAGTCAAATATAGGTTATCATTGAAGTAAATATTAATCCTTAAAACAATTTAAGCTTTCAAAATAATTTTTTAAATATGGTTTGTAATTCTCCCATTCAGGAAATTTATTTATATAAATTTTTTTTTTCACCTGTGCAAAAGATGCTGTATTTACAAATCTATTACTTTTATAAAAATTTAAGCAATTTCTTTCCCAATCTAATTGTAGATAGGAAAAAAG
>MDTG01023265.1_pt1 | contig 19301 bp, 15 predicted proteins | sample 811421 | NCBI WGS metagenome assembly MDTG01 (sample SAMN05326645, study PRJNA326480) | marine metagenome | isolation source: seawater | place: Pacific Ocean: South East | collected 2011
ACGGCCTCCTGTGCCCAGCTGCGCGAGGTGTTGCGTTCGGCGATCGTGCCCGGGCAGGAGCGGGTGCTGGCAGTGCTGCCGCCGTTCCACATCTACGCGTTGATGGTGAATATGATCTTTGGCCTGCGTGCTGCCGCCGAGATCTACCTGCACCCGCGTTTTGACGTGCTGACGGTACTGCGCGAGATCAGTCAGAGCCGCATTACCACCTTCCCGGGCGTGCCGACCATGTTCATCGGTCTGCTTAGCCATCCGGAGACCGACAAGCACGACCTGTCGTCTCTGAAAATGTCCAACTCCGGTGGCGCGCCGTTGCCGGTCGAGGTCCAGCAGCAGTACTTCTCCCGTTCCGGTTGCGCCCTGCGTGAGGGCTGGGGGATGACCGAAACCACCACCAGCGGCACCTTTACCCCGCGCGACGCCCAGCCGCGCCCCGGGTCATGCGGTGTGCCGGTGCCGGGCACGCAGATTCGCATCCTGCCGCTCGACGGCGGCGAAACCGAGCTGCCGATCGGCGAGCGTGGCGAGGTCTGCATCAAGGGGCCGAATATTACCGCAGGCTACTGGAAGCGCCCGGACGCGACGGCAGAGGCAATGACTGCAGACGGCTTCCTGCGTACCGGTGATGTGGGCTACATGGACGAGGATGGTTACGTCTACATCGTCGATCGTACCAAGGACATGATCCTGTGCAGCGGCTACAACGTCTATCCGCGGGTGATCGAAGAGGCCATCTACGAGTACCCGGGCGTTGAGGAGGTATCGGTCATCGGGGTCGATGACCCCTATCGCGGGCAGGCGCCGAAAGCCTTTATCAAGCTGCGTGCCGGCGTCGAGCCCTTCGACTTCGAAACCCTGCAGGCGTTTCTCGCTTCGCGTCTTGGCAAGCATGAACGTCTGAGCGCGATGGAAATTCGCGCGGAGCTGCCGAAGACGCCGGTGGGCAAATTGTCGAAGAAGGAGCTCTACGAAGAGGAGCGCCAGCGGCAGGCCGCCCCGGCGACGGCCTGATCGCGATGCCCTGACTCAGGCGGAGAGCCGCTGGGTCAGGGTGCTCAACTCCCCGGACAACTCATGCAGGGACTGGCTGGCGCGAGCGGTGTTGTCGACTTCGCTCTGGTTGGCTGCGGCAATATCGGTGATCTCGGTGATGTTGCGGGTAATGTCCTCGGCAACGCTGGTCTGTTCGTCGGCTGCGGTTGATATCTGTCGGTTCATGTCGCGGATCGACTCGATCGCGACGGTGATCTGGGTCAGGCGCTCACCCGCCAGGTTGACCTGTTGCATGCTCGACTCGCTGCGGGTCTGACCGATGGCGATGGCCTTGACCGCTGCGTCGGCCCCGGACTGCACATCATTGATGATCTGCTGAATTTCAGCGGTTGATTCTGCGGTGCGCTTGGCCAGCGTGCGGACTTCGTCGGCGACGACAGCAAAGCCGCGTCCGGCCTCACCGGCGCGTGCCGCTTCGATGGCCGCGTTCAGGGCGAGCAGGTTGGTCTGCTCGGCGATCCCCTGAATCACATCCAGTACCTTGCCGATGCGATTGCTGTCTCCTTCCAGGCGCCGGATAACCTCGGTGGTCTGGGTGATCTGTGCCAGCATGTCCTGCATCGCCTGGATCGTGTGCTGCATGACCCGGCCGCCTTCCTGAGCATTGCTGTCGGCATCGTCTGCGGCGCGGGCAGCCTCGGCGGCATGCTGCGCAACCTGCATGGAGGCTGCAGACATTTCCTGCATGGCGGTGGCTACCTGGTCCGTGCGCGAGAACTGCTCTCGGCTGCCATGGGCCATGCGGGTAGCGATGGTGTTCAGCTCTCCGCTGGCGCGATCCAGCTCACTGGTACTGCGCTGCAGCTGGCTGAAGGTGTCTTCCAGGAAGCTGCGCAGCTGGTTGGCCGCCCGGGCGAGGGTGCCCAGCTCGTCGTCCCGACGCAGGGTGATGGGCTTGCCAAGTCGGCCCTGGCTCAGCTGTTCAACCTGCTCGATCAGCTGGGTTATCGGGCTGACCAGGCGCCGGTTTACCAGCCACAGGCTGAGTACGCCGATCACCACTGCTGCGATGACCAGTATTGCAAGCCCGATCCAGACGGTGGTCGCAGCGGTTGCGTTGATCTCGTTGCCTTGTTGCTGTGCGGCTCCGTTCAGCTGGCTGGACAGCTGGTTCATGTGCTCGCTGACCTGACGGTCGATTCCGCGCGCAGCCTTGTCGCCTGCGGTCGGCTCCATTCCCGCGGCCTCGTAGGCTTGCAGACTGTCGCGATAGCGTGAACCCAGCTGGCGGTGCTCTTCAGCCAGCGCGCGCACCTCCGCCAGTGTCTGCGGCTCCAGCTCAAGGGTGCCTATCTGCTGCAGGGTGGCCTGTACTGCCTGTTCTGATGCCTCAAACTGGCTCCAGTACTTCTCCCGATCAGCCGGTGCTGCGCCGCGCAGCAATACGTTCTTCCACTCCTGCACCTGGGTCTTGAATTCCAGGTTGGCGCGATTGATCAGTGTGGCGCTGGCCAGCGGGCTGGCCAGCAGGTTGCGATAGCTGTTGACGCTTCCAGACAGGGTCAGCGTGATAATGAGTGCAACCAGCAGCATGAGCGCCAGGCTGCCGGTCATGAGTGTGAGGGTTTGCAGTCGCAAGGAGCGGTTTATAGCCATGTGAACACCTGTCGTCAGGGTTGTCGGGCGGTCCTTCACCTCGGGAAAAAGCGATTGTTCAGTGTATCGACCGTTGCGCGCAGAGCTGAATTTTTTTGTAACGGCTGCTGCTGCCTGCCACTGTCTACACTGTTCACTTTCATTGATAATGGCCGCTAATTTGAGTCTGGCACAGGAATTTGATGATGTTATTGGCATTGGCCGCGGTTGTAGTGGGACTGGCGCTTCTGGTCTGGAGCGCAGATCGCTTCGTTGATGGTGCGTCGGCGACCGCCAGTCATGCGGGCATGCCGCCGCTGCTGATCGGCATGCTGATCATCGGCTTCGGCACCTCGGCGCCCGAGATGGTGGTGTCTGCGCTGGCCGCCGGCCAGGGCAATCCGGGGCTGGCACTGGGTAACGCCTATGGCTCAAACATCACCAATATTGCGCTGATCATCGGTCTTGTTGCGGTGATCAGCCCGATCAAGGTGCATTCGCAGGTGATTCGCAAGGAGTTGCCGATTCTGCTCGGCATCACCCTTCTGGCGGGCTACCAGCTGCTTGACGGGCAGCTTTCGCGCAACGACGCCTGGGTGCTGATCGGGGTGTTTTTTGTGTTGATGGGCTGGTCCATCGTTCAAGGCCTGCGCGGCAAGGATGATGCCTTGTCCGGTGAGTACGCCGAGGAGGTAGCTGCCCACGCAATGCCGCTACCCAAAGCCCTGTTCTGGCTGGTGCTGGGTCTGGTACTGCTGATCGTCAGTTCCCGCGTGCTGGTATGGGGCGCAGTGTTTATTGCCGAAAGCCTGGGTGTGAGTGACCTGGTCATCGGGCTGACCATTGTCGCCATCGGCACGTCGCTGCCGGAGCTGGCCTCCTCGCTGGCCGCCATTCGCCGCAACGAGCATGACCTTGCGCTTGGCAATGTGATCGGCTCCGGCCTGTTCAATACCCTTGCGGTGGTGGGCATCGCCGCCGGCATCGCGCCGCTGGCAGTCGACCCGGTCGTTCTGCAGCGCGACTGGGTAATCATGTTCGTATTGACCGCGGTTTTGCTATTTATGGGCATCGGGCGGTTCGGCAAGCAGGGCGAGGTGACTCGCTTCAACGGTATCCTGCTGTTGGCAACCTACGTGGGCTATACCGGGTGGCTGGTCAGCACCATGCTGCGCTGACCGACTGGCGGTTGGGAGGTTCGTGTTGCTATGCGAGCCGCCCAGCCGGTGTATGATGGCCCATCTTCATTCCGCCAGAGACTTTCTGTTCCGCTATGTCTGACGCGAAAACCGCTCCTGCGCAGCATAAGCCGCGCCCGCTGATCGACCTGCTGGTCAGCATCCTCCTGCCCTCGATCATTCTCATGAAGCTCAGTGGCGACGACAACCTCGGCGCTACCAATGCGCTGCTGCTGGCGCTGGCTTTTCCGGTGGGCTGGGGGTTGTTCGAACTGGTGCAGTATCGCAAGTTCAACTTCATTGCCTTGCTGGGCGTGATCAGCGTGCTGCTGACCGGTGGCATCGGCGTGCTGCAACTTGATACCCGCTGGCTTGCGATCAAGGAAGCCGCGGTACCGGGTGTCATCGGCCTGGCCGTGCTGATTTCTACCCGCACGCGTTACCCGCTGATTCGTACCCTGCTGTACAACGAGAAGGTGATCAACGTCGCGCTGGTGCAGGAGCGCCTGCAGGAACGCGGCCTGGTCGACATCTTCAATCTGCGCCTGCTGCGCGCGACCTATTTTCTGGCCGGCACCTTCTTTTTCTCTTCGGCGATGAACTACATCGTCGCCAAATGGATCGTCGTCAGCCCGGCGGGTACCGAAGCCTTCAATGAAGAACTGGGGCAGATGACGCTGGTCAGCTATCCGATGATCGCGATTCCGTCGATGATCATGATGATGGCCATTCTGTTCTACCTCTGGCGCACCATCCACGGCCTGACCGGTCTGAGCATGGAAGAGATCATGGCGCAGCAAAAGGGCTAGCGAAGCTAGGTGGGCTAGCCAGCGGCAAGCCACAAGCTACAAGCTACAAGCAAACCCGCGCGGTGTTCAGCCGTGCGGGTTTTTTTACGGTTGCATGGGGGCAGATAGTGGACGGGTGTAACAGCAGGGCCGCATGCAGCGCAGCCGCCATTTTCCAGCGCAAAAACAAAACCCGGCATCGAGACCGGGTTTGCTTGTAGCTTGCAGCTTGAGGCTGCGCTTGGCTCGCCTACAGCGCAGCAAAGGCCTCCCGCAGCGTGGCAACCGTGCGTTCGGGGTTGTGCAGCTTGTCCAGGCCGAACAGGCCGAGGCGGAAGGTCTTGAAGCCTTCCGGTTCGTCGCACATCAGCGGTACGCCGGCTGCGGTCTGCAGGCCGAGCGGGGCGAAGGCCTTACCGCTCTGGATAGCGTCGTTGTCGGTGTAGCTGACGACGACCCCGGGGGCGCCGAAGCCGTCAGCCGCAACACTCTTGTAGCCCAGCTCCTGCATTAGCTCGCGCACGGCGGTGCCGAGCGCCAGTTGTTCCTGCTTGACCTTGGCGAAGCCGTAGTCGCGGGTTTCGAGCATGGTATCGCGGAAGGCCTTGAGGGCATCGGTCGGCATGGTGGCGTGGTAGGCGTGGCCGCCGTTCTCGTAAGCCTGCATGATCTGCCGCCACTTCTTCAGGTCGGCGGCAAAGCTGGTGCTGGTGGTCTGTTCCAGAACCTGCTCGGCGCGTTCGCTGAACATGATCAGGGCGCTGCACGGGGAGGCGCTCCAGCCCTTTTGCGGCGCGCTGATCAGCACGTCGATACCGCAGGCCTGCATGTCGACCCAGACGGTGCCGGAGGCGATGCAATCGAGGACGAACAGGCCACCGACTTCGTGTACGGCATCGGCAACCGCGCGCAGGTAGTCATCCGGCAGAATGATACCCGCGGCTGTTTCGACGTGCGGGGCGAATACCACATCCGGCTTGCTGGCGCGAATCTCGGCGACAACCTGGTCAATCGGCGCCGGGGAAAACGCGGGCTGGTTGCCGGTATCGGATTTGACCGCCTTGAGTACGGTCTCGCTGGCCGGGATGCGTGCCATCTCGAAAATCTGACTCCAGCGATAGCTGAACCAGCCGTTACGAATGACCAGACACGTCTTGTCCTGGGCAAACTGGCGCGCAACGGCTTCCATACCATAGGTGCCACCACCGGGAACCACTGCCACTGCGTGGGCGTTGTACACGCTCTTGAGCGTAGTGGAAATGTCACGCATGACCTGCTGGAAGGTTTGCGACATGTGATTGAGCGAGCGATCGGTAAAGACGACCGAGTATTCCAGCAAGCCTTCGGGATCGATGGCGGGAACCAGTTTGGACACGGGGTTTCTCCAGACGGTTGACAGGAAACGCCGGCTTTGCCTGCGTTGATGTGCTGACAATCCTACCCCGATTCCGGGCCGGACGCAGTTCGGAAAAGCGGCGTTTTGTTAACTCCGGGAACAGTTGCCCGGGCGCGTATCCGTTTCGCCCAGGTTGTGCGCCCAGACTGGATTGGCGGGGGGGGCTCAGCCGGTCAGCATTGACCAGCAGGTTTCGCAGGCAGCCTTCAGGTCTTCCGGCTGCAAGACCAGCAGGCCTTCGCGTTCGCACTTGACCAGATTGGCAAAGCTGCCCCAGACCATGGCCATGAGTACTTCGGCCCGCAGGTCGCGACGGTAGATGCCTTGCTCCTGATACTGCCGATATTGTCTGACCAGCGGGGTAAAGAACTGCTGTTCGAGTTGCCGGCTCTGTTCGTCCAGATAGGGTCGGTGATCCTGCATCTCGAGAAAACGATAGGTGTCCGGATGCTGGCGGCTGTAGTCGATCATGCGCTGCCAGACAATGTCGAACTGCGCCCGGGCCGGCAGGCTGCGATCGAGACCGTCGAACAGCAGGTCGCGTTTGAACTGTCGCTGGCTGCGGAACAGTTCGTTGACCAGGGCCTCCTTACTGCTGAAATAGCGATAGATGGTGCCGGTACCCACCTGTGCCTGTTCGGCCAGGGCAGGTATTGGCACACCGTTTACGCCACCGGCGGCAAATACCTTCAGGGCCGCGTCCAGAATGGCCTGGCGTTTGTCCCTGATGCGCGGTCGGGCTGCTTTCCCGGTTTCAGTCGGTGTCTTCATGTTGGCATTCTAGCGACCAGCGCCGGGTTTGTGCAGAGTGGGGAGGGGGGGCTGTTAACGGCAAACGGGGCAGTCTGACTGCCCCGTGCTTGCCGCGATTTGATCAGTTACGACGGCTGTCGATAACCGCTTGCCAGGTGATGACGTCCTCGTCCTCCGGCGGCTGCGAACGGCGCTTGTCGGCGCTGCGCGCAATCAGCCAGCCGATCAACGTGAAGATCGACACGGCGAGCAGGATCAGACTGGCGACCGCATTGATTTCCGGCTTCACGCCCAGACGCACGGCGGAGAATACTTCCATCGGCAGGGGGGTGGAGCCCGGGCCGGATACGAAACTGGCCAGTACCAGGTCATCAAGCGACAGGGTAAAGGACAGCAGCCAGCCAGCGGCGATCGATGGTGCGATCATCGGCACGGTGATCAGCAGGAAGGTCTTCCACGGGCGCGCGCCGAGGTCCATTGCGGCCTCCTCGATCGACTGGTCAAGCTCGCTCAGGCGACCGCTGACCACGACTGCCACGTAGGCGGTACAGAAGGTCACGTGGGCGATCCAGATGGTCACCATGCCGCGCTCTGCCGGCCAGCCGATCATCTGCGCCATGGCGACGAACAGCAGCAGCAGCGACAGACCGGTAATCACCTCGGGCATGACCAGCGGCGCAGTGACCAGCCCTGAAAACAGGGTGCGGCCCTTGAAGCGCTTGATGCGGGTCATGACGAAGGCCGCCAGGGTGCCGAGCGCCACCGCCGCTGTGGCGGTGAAGAAGGCTATCTGCAGGCTGCGTTTGACCGCATTCATCAGCTGGGTGTTGTCCAGCAGACCGACATACCAGTGCACCGACCAGCCGCCCCAGACGGTAACCAGCCGGGAGGCGTTGAACGAGTAGATCACCAGAATGATCATCGGCAGGTAGATGAATACCAGGCCCAGCCAGAGCATCAGGGTGGAGAAGTTGGGGCGCTTGCTCATGCTTTTTTCTCCATTTCCTTGGCCTGGTTGTAGTGGAACAGCACCAGCGGGACGATCAGGATAACCAGCATGACAATGGCGAGCGCCGAGGCAACCGGCCAGTCACGGTTGTTGAAGAATTCCTGCCAGAGTACCTTGCCGATCATCAGGGTTTCCGGGCCGCCCAGCAGTTCGGGGATAACGAACTCACCGACCACCGGAATGAACACCAGCATGGAGCCGGCGATGATGCCGGTTTTCGACAGCGGCACGGTAATGCTCCAGAACGCCTTGATGCGACCGGCGCCAAGGTCCATGGCTGCTTCGAGCAGGCTGTGATCGTGCTTGACCAGGTTGGCGTACAGCGGCAGCACCATGAACGGCAGGTAGGCGTAGACCACGCCGATATAGACTGCCGTGTTGGTGTTGAGGATCTGCATCGGCTCGCTGATCAGACCCAGACTCATCAGGGTGCTGTTGAGCAGGCCGTTGTTGCTGAGGATACCCATCCAGGCGTAGACGCGGATCAGGATCGCGGTCCAGGTCGGCATCATCACCAGTAGCAGGTAGACCAGTTGCTTTTCGCGCGGCGCCCGGGCGATGGCATAGGCCATCGGGTAGCCGACCAGCAGGCAGATCAGGGTCGAGAAAAAGGCAATTTTCAGCGAACCCAGATAGGCGGACAGGTAGAGACCGTCCTGGCTGAGGAAGATGTAGTTGCCGAGGTTGAGCATGACGTTGAGCTTCTGCTCGACGTACTGGAAGATCGGCTGATAGGGCGGAATGGCGATCGCGGCTTCCGAAAAGCTGATCTTCAGCACGATGGCGAAGGGCAGCAGGAAGAACAGGAACAGCCAGAGATAGGGGACGCTGATGACCCAGAAGCGCCCCGGCGGTGTCAGGCGTGGCATTTTCATGAGTGCAGAATGACCCCGCTGTCGTCTTCCCAGCTGATGTACACCTCGTCCTCCCAGGTCGGGCGAGGCAGGCGACGCTCGGAGTTGGCGAAGAAGGCCTGGACCATCTTGCCGCTGTCGAGCTTGATGTAGTAAACCGAGTGGCCGCCGAGATAGGCGATGTCATGGACTACGCCGTGGGAGCTGTTGTACTCGCCCTCGGGCTTCTCGGTGCTGACCCAGACTTTCTCCGGGCGCAGGGCGTAGATGATGCTCTTGTCCTGGGCGCGGGTGGTGATGCCGTGGCCGACGTAGATCGGCTTGTCGAGGCAGTCGCACTGGATGATCGCGTGGTCTTCCATGTCGGCGCTGATCTCGCCTTCAAAGATGTTCACACTGCCGATGAACTCGGCGACATGACGGCTGACCGGGCTTTCATAGATATCCATTGGCGTGCCGACCTGGGCAATCCAGCCCTGGTGCATGATGGCGATACGCTGGGCCATGGTCATGGCCTCTTCCTGGTCGTGGGTGACCATGATGCAGGTCACGCCGACGCGCTCGATGATCTCGACCAGCTCCAGTTGCATCTGGGTGCGCAGCTTCTTGTCCAGCGCGCCCATGGGTTCGTCCAGCAGCAGGACTTTCGGACGCTTTGCCAGCGAGCGGGCCAGGGCCACACGCTGACGTTGCCCGCCGGAGAGCTGATCCGGCTTGCGCCGCGCGTACTCGGTCATGTGCACGAGCTTGAGCATTTCCTTCACGCGCTCGTTGATTTCGGCCTTTGGCAGTTTGTCCTGCTTGAGGCCGAAGGCGATGTTCTGTTCGACTGTCATATGCGGGAACAACGCGTAGGACTGGAACATCATGTTGATCGGGCGCTCGTAGGGCGGCAGATCGGTGATGTCCTGACCATCGAGCAGTACGCGGCCCTCTGTTGGGCGCTCGAAGCCGGCGAGGATGCGCAGCAAGGTCGACTTGCCCGACCCCGAGCCGCCGAGCAGAGCGAAGATTTCGCCGCGATTGATGCTCAGACTGACGTCGTCTACCGCCAGCGCTTCATCGAACCGCTTGCTGATGCGCTCAATCTTCACAAAGTCATTGGGCTCGGCCTTGGCCATTGCCTGTTTCATGGCTCCTGCTGCACCAACCATAGTCGTCTCCGGATCTCTTTCCACCTGTGCAGCACCGCTGCACACAAAGATATTGGCGGGCCGCCGCAGCGGCACCTTGCGTGTTTGTTCTGTTGATTCAACAAGGGGCTGCCGGAAGGCAGCCCCTTGAGTGTCTTACTGACCTGACTTGATGCGGCTCCAGGTGCGGGTCATCAGTCGCTGTGCGGCCATCGGACGCGGCACGTTGACGTAGAGTCGGCTCATCACCTCGTCGCTCGGGTAGATCGCCGGATCATTGCGCACTTCCGGGTCAACCAGCTCGTCGGATGCCTTGTTCGGGTTGGCGTAGGCAACATAGTCGGTGATCGGTGCGATTACGTCCGGGCGCAGGATGTAGTTGATGAAGGCGTGGGCTTCTTCCGGATTCGGCGCATCCTTCGGGATGGCCATCATGTCGAACCACAGGGCAGTCCCTTCCTTCGGAATGATGTAGTTGATCTCGACGCCGTTCTCGGCTTCCTCGGCGCGGTAGGCGGCCTGGAAAACATCGCCCGAGTAGCCTGCCGCGACACAGATGTCGCCGTTGGCCAGATCGGAAATGTAGCGCGAGGAGTGGAAGTAGGTGATGTACGGACGAACCGCCAGCATCAGTTCTTCGGCCTTCTTCAGGTCATCGGCATCGCTGCTGTTCGGGTCCAGGCCGAGGTAGCTCAGCGCTGAGGGCAGCATTTCATCCGCCGAATCCAGCACGCTCACGCCACAGCTGGCCAGCTTGCTGGCGTATTGCGGATCAAAGATCAGCGCCCAGGAGTCCAGCGGTGCGTCGTCACCGAGAGCGGCTTTAACCTTCTCGACGTTGTAGCCAATACCGTTGGTGCCCCACAGATAGGGAATGGAGTGCGCGCTACCCGGGTCGATGCTTTCCATTTGCTTCATCAGTTCGGGATTGAGGTTGACCATGTTGGGCAGCTTGCTGTGATCAAGCTCAAGGTAGACACCGGCCTTGATCTGCTTGGTCAGGAAGTTGTTGGACGGTACGACGATGTCGAAGCCGGAGCGACCTGTCAGCAGCTTGGCATCGACCACTTCGTTCGAGTCATAGACGTCGTAGGTCACCTTGATGCCGGTTTCCTTCTCGAAGTTGGCAATGGTGTCCTCGGCGATGTAGTCCGACCAGTTGTAAATGTTCAGTTGGCCTGCGGCATGCGTGACACCGGCTCCGCCCAGCAGGGCGGCAGTGGTCAGTGCCAGCAGCGACTTTTGCATTGGATGCTTCATGGTGTCTCCTGATTCGGACACCGGCTTGCGCCGGGCCCTTCTGGTTTCTGGTCGATGCAGGAGGGGAGTCCTGCAGTCGACCGTTTCTTGTTACTTTCTTTGGCGTTACTGACCGGACTTGACGCGCGTCCAGACACGGGTCCGGGTGCGCTCGATGTTGGCCGGCAGCTCTGCCAGAGTAAAGAGTTTGGCCAGGGTCTCGTCGCTGGGGTATACGCCCGGATCGGTTAGCACGCTTTCATCAATCATCGGCTTGGAGGCCGCGTTGCCATTGGCATAGGCAACATAGTTGGATATGCCGGCGATCACCTCGGGGCGCAGAATATAATCCATAAACGCGTAGGCGTTATCGACATTTTTTGCGTCCTTGGGAATGGCCATCATGTCGAACCACATGGCCGCGCCTTCCTTCGGAATCACGTAGCTGACTTCTACCCCGTTTTCGGCCTCTTCAGCCCGCGCTGCGGCCTGCAGAATATCCCCGGACCAGCCAACCGCAACGCAGATGTCGCCATTGGCCAGATCGGTAATGAACTTGGAGGAATGGAAATAGGTGATGTGCGGACGCACGCTCATCAGCAGCTCCTGGGCCTTCGGATAATCCGCAGCGTCGGTGCTGTTCGGGTTCAGCCCGAGGTAGAACAGGGCAGACGGAATAATCTCGGCCGGTGCGTCCAGGAAGGCGACGCCGCAGGAGGCCAGCTTCTCCATGTTTTCCGGCTTGAATACCAGATCCCATGAGTTCAGCGGTGCATCTTCGCCCAGCACAGCCTTGACCTTCTCGGCGTTGTAACCGATGCCGGTGGTGCCCCACAGATACGGGAAGGCGTACTGGTTGCCAGGGTCGTTGGTTTCCAATGCCCTGAGCAGCGTCGGATCCAGATTTTCCCAGTTCGGCAGCTTGCTGCGGTCCAGCGGCAGGAAGGCGCCAGCCTTGATCTGCTTGCCGAGGAACTGGTTGGAGGGGACGACGATGTCGAATCCGGAGCTGCCGGAGAGCAGCTTGGCTTCCAGTACTTCGTTGCTGTCGAACACGTCGTAGACCGGGCGGATGCCGGTTTCCTTCTGGAAGTTGTCGAGCGTGTCCTCGGCGATATAGTCCGACCAGTTGTAAACGTTTACCACTTCCTCTGCGGTGGCTGCGGTGCTGATGGATACAGCAGTGGCTGTTGCCAGCAGGGTCTTGCCCAGATGTTTCATCATCGTTTCAACTCTCCATCCATTGTTTGGAAACGCGGTGTTGGCATGGGTGCCATTTCGGTGAGCGAAAAAGGCACCCTACAGGCCAGCATAGCCGCTGGTCGGACTCGGGGCGATCAGACTCCCAGTTGCTCGGCTACCAGATCCAGCACCTTCCAGGCCTTGTCGACCAGTTCGTCGATTTCGGCGCGGCTGATGATCAGCGGCGGCGACATGATCATGGTGTCGCCGACCGCGCGCATCACCAGACCGTTGGCGACGCACAGATCACGGCACAGTGTGCCAACGGTACCCTTGTCCGGGAAGCGCTCACGGGTTGCCTTGTCCTTGACCAGCTCGATGGCGCCGAGCAGGCCGACACCGCGAACTTCACCGACCAGGCGATGTGCTGCCAGGCCGGCAATCTTGTCCTGCAAATACGGTGCCGCTTCGTTACGAACGTAGTCGACAATTTTCTCGTCGCGCATGATGCGCAGGTTTTCCAGGCCGACGGCCGCGGATGCCGGATGACCGGAGTAGGTGTAGCCGTGGTAGAACTCGCCGCCGTGCTCGATCATGGTTTCGGCAACGCGGTCGCTGACGATCACCCCGCCCATCGGCAGATAGCCCGAGGTCATGCCCTTGGCGATCGGCATCAGGTCGGGCTGCAGGTCATAGTGCTGGCTGGCGAACCACTGGCCGGTGCGACCAAAGCCGCAGATCACCTCGTCGATGACCAGCAGGATCTCGTACTTGGCCAGAATGCGCTTGATTTCCGGCCAGTAGGTATCCGGCGGAATGATCACGCCGCCGGCACCCTGAATCGGCTCGGCGATGAAGGCTGCGACCTGATCGATGCCCAGTTCGAGAATCTTGGCTTCCAGCTGCTGGGCCGCCCAGATGCCGAACTCGTCCGGCGACATGTCACCACCCTCGCCATACCAGTACGGCTGCGGGATGTGCACGATACCGGGGATCGGCAGGTCACCCTGTTCATGCATTACCGACATGCCGCCGAGACTGGCGCCGGCTACCGTCGAGCCGTGATAACCGTTGATACGGCTGATGATGGTTTTCTTGGTTGGCTTGCCCTTGAGGTCCCAGTAGCGGCGCACCATGCGCAGCACGGTATCGTTGGATTCGGAACCTGAGCCGGTGAAGAACACATGATTCATATGCTCAGGTGCGACTTCGGCGATAGCCGTGGCCAGCTCGATGGCCGGGGGGTTGGCGCACTGGAAGAAGCTGTTGTAGTAGGGCAGCTTCAGCATCTGCTGGTAGGCGGCCTCAGCCAGTTCCTTGCGGCCGTAGCCGATATTCACGCACCACAGACCGGCCATGCCGTCGAGCACCTTGTTGCCTTCGCTGTCCCAGAGATACACGCCCTCGGCGCGCTCGATGATGCGCGTGCCGCGCTCACCCAGCTCCTTGTGGTCGGTAAAGGGGTGCAGATAGTGGGCGGCGTCCATGGCCTGCAGTTCGGCGGTATTGAGTTTGCTCATACGGTACTCCGGTTTCCGTGGTGTCGCTGCCCTCCGGCAGCGACCGTTACAGGGTTGAGGGATCAGACGGACAGCAGCAGGAACTCGCGCTCCCAGGAGCTGATCACCCGTTTGTAGTTTTCGTGTTCGGCGCGCTTGACCGCCACATAGCCGCGGCAGAACTTGCTGCCGAGCACTGCTTCAATGTCCTTGCATTGCTCCATGCGCTCCAGTGCCGATTCGATGGTCAGCGGCAGGCGCAGGTTGCGGCGTTCATACGCGCGGCCCTTGACCGGTGCCGACGGTGACATGCGGTTTTCCATACCCAGGTAGCCGCACAGCAGACTGGCCGCAATGGCAATGTAGGGATTGGCATCTGCGCCGGGCAGGCGGTTTTCGACCCGACGGTTCTGCGGGTTGGAGTCCGGCACGCGCAGGCCGGCGGTACGGTTCTCTTCACCCCACTCGACGTTCACCGGTGCCGAGGTGTCGGGCAGGAAGCGGCGGAACGAGTTGACGTTCGGCGCGAACAGCGGCAGCACTTCCGGGATGTAGCGTTGCAGACCGCCGATGTGGTGCAGGAACAGCTCGCTCATGCTGCCATCATCATTGGAGAAAATATTCTTGCCGGTCTTGGCGTCAACGATGCTCTGGTGCAGGTGCATGGCGCTGCCCGGCTCATTGGTGATCGGCTTGGCCATAAAGGGCGCGGTCATATCGTGCTTGAGCGCAGCCTCGCGCATGGTGCGCTTGAACACCTGAATCTGATCGGCCAGATGCAGCGGGTCACCGTGACGGAAGTTGATTTCCATCTGCGCGGTGCCTTCCTCGTGGATCAGGGTGTCCAGATCCAGGCCCTGAGCCTCGCACCAGTCGTACATGTCTTCGAACAGCGGGTCGAATTCGTTGGCGGCGTCGATGGAGAAGGACTGGCGGCCGGTTTCCTGGCGGCCGGAGCGGCCGATCGGCGGCTGCAGCGGCAGGTCCGGGTCTTCGTTGCGGCGGGTCAGATAGAATTCCATCTCGGGCGCGACGATCGGCTTCCAGCCCTTTTTCTCATACAGCTTGAGCACGGTCTTGAGCACGTTGCGCGGCGCCATCTCGATGGGGTTGCCCATCTTGTCAAAGCAGTCATGGATGATCTGCGCGGTCGGTTCCAGCGCCCACGGCACCATGAACATGGCGGTCTCGTCCGGCTTGCAGATCATGTCGATATCGGCCGGGTCGAGCAGGTCGTAATAGATGTCATCTTCTACATAGTCGCCGGTAACCGATTGCAGCAGGATGCTTTCGGGCAGACGCATGCCTTTCTCCGAGATGAACTTCATGGTCGGAGCGATCTTGCCGCGGGCAATACCGGTCAGGTCGCCCACCATGCATTCCACTTCAGTAATCTTGTTTTCTTTAAGCCAGCTTTCAATCTTGTTCATAACCGCCTCAGGAGTGTCGCGACGCACGGGCCCGGCAGGCGTTTCCGAACGCCTGGAAGATCGACAGGTAAAACGGATTGCGGGTTACCTGCCATTCGGGGTGCCACTGTACGCCGAGAGCGAATTGGGTTGCCTGGCTGACCGAGAAGGCCTCAATCAGTCCATCGGGTGCTGTCGCTTCAGGCTGCAGACCGGCTCCCAGTGTAGCGACTCCCTGAGTGTGCAGGGAATTGACCTGAGCCGAGCTACAGCCTGAAATTTCGTAGAGCAACCCCCCGGGCTCAAGACGAACCTCGTGAGCTGGGCCATACTGAATGTCGACCGGCTGATTCTTGTCCTCGCGGTGTTCGAAATAACCGCCGACTTCGTACAGTCGCTGATGCAAAGTGCCGCCAAAGGCGACGTTCATTTCCTGAAAGCCTCGGCAGATGCCGAGTACCGGAACGCCGTGGTCAATTGCGGCGCGAATCAATGGCAGGGTGGTCGCGTCGCGCTTGGGGTCGTGCTTGGTGCCTTCGGCGCTACCCGGCCCGCTGTAATGATGGGGCTCAACGTTGGACGGCGAGCCGGTAAACAGGATGCCGTCCAGCAGGTCCAGCAGCTGATCGCTGTCCAGTCGCTCGCCCAGGGCCGGAATCAGCAGCGGCAGGCCGTTGGCACCGTCCACGACGCCGAGAATGTATTTCTCGCCGACGATGTTGAAAGGGTGCAGCCCGAGCTGTTCCGAGCAGCAGACGATACCAATGACGGGTTTGCGTACGACGGACATTTGATGTTCCAGCAAGTCAGAGACAAAGTGAATGCGAACCGATTGTTGTTCGTTTTTTCGTACAATAGCAATAAAAAATAATTAACACAAAGAGCAAAAATAACGAACACGCGAGGTAGTCATTTTGGTCTTTAACGCCCGTCTGTGGCCTTTTATAGGGCAGTGCGCACCATGTTTGTGCGGTATCAGTTCTATTGACTCCGAAGGGCCTTTCGGATTAACTCACATCGTGTAAGTTCTGTGATTGATATATTTTACAAATAACAGGTGAAATCCCATGCAGCCCCAAGCCGGAGCGGATGCTGTAACCGCCGTCCCCGCCACGCCCAGTGAGCCGGTAGGCATCCAGGAAGCGGAGGCCTTTCTGGCCGCGCATCCGGAAACTCATTTTATTGACCTTCTTATTGCCGATATGAACGGTATCGTGCGCGGCAAGCGCATTGATCGTTCTGCGTTGGCCAAAGCCTTCGAGAAGGGCATCGCATTGCCGGCATCGGTCTTTGCGCTGAACATTCAGGGTACGACCGTAGAAGAGACCGGTCTCGGTCTGGAAATCGGCGATGCGGACCGCATTTGCCTGCCGATTCCCGGAACCCTGACGGTTGAACCATGGCAGAAGCGTCCAACCGGACAACTGCTGATGACCATGTACGAGCTGGACCGCAAGACCCCCTTCTTCGCCGACCCCCGCTATGTTCTGCAACGTATCGTAGAACGCTTCAAGGATCTCAAGCTGACCCCGGTGTCTGCCTTCGAGCTGGAGTTCTACCTGATTGACCAGGAGAACATTACCGGCCGCCCGCAGCCGCCGCGCTCTCCGATGTCCGGCAAGCGTCCCAATTCGGTGCAGGTCTATTCCATGGATGATCTGGACGAATACGCCGAGTTCCTTGAGGACGTCATCGAAGCTGCCCACGAGCAGGGCATCCCCGCTGACGCCATCGTGGCCGAGTCGGCACCGGGGCAGTTCGAGGTCAACCTGCACCATGTTGATGATCCGGTTAAGGCCTGTGACTTCAACGTGCTGCTCAAGCGGGTGATCAAGAACGTGGCCTACGACCATGAAATGGATACCACTTTCATGGCCAAGCCTTATCACGATCAGGCCGGTAACGGTATGCACGTGCATATCAGCCTGATGGACGAGAACGGCCGCAATGTCTTTGCGCCCAATGCCGACGGCAGTTTGAGCGATCGCCTGCGCTGGGCTGTCGGTGGCCTGCTGGAAACCCTGCCGCAGTACATGGCCTTCCTGTGTCCGAATATCAACTCCTATCGTCGTTTCAGCCCGAGTTTCTTCGTGCCCTGTGCGCCGACCTGGGGTATTGATAACCGCACCGTGGCAGTCCGTGTGCCCGGTGGCGACCCGGAGGCAATGCGTATCGAGCACCGCCTGGCCGGCGCCGATGCCAACCCGTACCTGCTGATGGCAGCATTGCTGTCGGCCATTCACTACGGCATCAGCAATCAGGTCGAGCCGCCGGAGATGACCGAGGGCAACGCTTACGATCAGCATGAGCCGTCGCTGCCGACCAACCTGCGTGATGCGCTGCGTGAGCTGGAAGCCTCCGAGGTAATGAAGGAGTACATCGGCGAGGAATATCTCGACGTATTTGTACTCTGCAAGGAAAGTGAGATGGAGGAGTTCGAGAAGACCATTTCCGACCTTGAGTACATGTGGTACCTGCACACCGTCTGACCACGTCGTGGCCAATCACAATCCCGCCCTCCGGCGGGATTGTTCGTTATGCGAGAGCCTTTGTGATGAATGATTCCTGGTATCGGGCCAGCGTGCCCGCTGTTCCGCCCCGCGCACAGCTGCAGGGTGTGCTGGATGCGGATGTCTGTATTGTCGGCGCTGGTTTTACCGGCCTGTCTGCGGCGCTGGAGCTGGCCGAGGCCGGGCGCAGCGTGATTGTGCTCGAGGCAGAGGATGTCGGCTGGGGCTGCTCGGGTCGTAATGGCGGGCAGATCAATCCCGGGGTGGCCTGCGATCATGCCAGGGTGGTTCGTGAGCTGGGCGAGCAGGACGCTCGCCGCGTCTGGCAGCTCGGGCTCGATGGTGTAGACCTGCTGCGCGACCGGGTCGAGCGCTACGGCATCGACTGTGATCTGAAATGGGGGATTTTGCTGGTTGCCAACAAGGCGCGGCAGGTTCCCGAGTTGCGGGCCTGGCAGCAGGAGCTGGGTGAGCTTGGCTACGACCGGCTGGAGTTTCATGATCGGGCGGCGCTGCAGGGCTTGCTGAACGCGGATTATCAGGCCGGCGTGATGGATTTGGGTGGTGGCGATCTGCACCCGCTCAAGTATGTACAGGGGCTGGCTCGTGCTGCCGAGCAGGCCGGTGTGCGCATTTTCGAGCGCTCCGCGGTCCGCAGCTATCGCGAGCAGCGCGGGCAGGTTCAGGTTTGTACGGCTGGCGGTCAGGTACGCGCCGGTCATCTGCTGCTGGCGGGTAACGCCTACCTCGGCAAGCTGCTGCCCTGGTACCGCAAGGGCTTTATGCCGATCGGCAGTTACATCGGGGCGACTCGGCCGCTCGGCGATCTGGCCGAACAGTTGATTCCCTCCCGCGCAGCGGTCTGCGACATGAACACCCTGATCGATTATTACCGGCTGACGCCGGATAACCGTCTGCTGTTCGGTGGGCGCGCCAGTGCCCGCGATGCCCGTCCCGATGCATTGCGCCAGACCATGCGTGAGCGCATGGCGCAGGTGTTTGGGCAGCTGGCGGGTGAGGATTTCGAATACCTCTGGGGTGGTCAGGTCGCGATGACCATGAGCAAGGCGCCGGTGTTTGGTCGGCTGGGGCCGCGGGTGCTGTTTACCCAGGGCTATTCCGGACAGGGCGTGGCGCTGGCCGGATTGGCGGGCAAGCTGATGGCCGAGACGGTGCTGGGCGATGCCCGCAACTTTGACCTGATGGCGCGCTGGCGTCATCTGCCGGTTCCGCCGGGTGCGCCGCTGCAGACCGCTATCCGGGCGCTGGCGCTGCTGTGGTATCGTCTGCAGGACAGTCGTTGATACGGAACCCCTATGAGCAGATCCGCCCCGAAACGCCGCGCCAGCAGTCAGGAACGGATCGACCGTATCCTCGAGGCTACCACTGCGCTGCTTGACCAGGGCGGGCTGAGCGCGCTGTCGATCTACGCCATCGCCGAGCAGGCCGACATTCCCCCGTCTTCGGTGTATCACTTTTTTCCTCAGGTCAGCGACGTGCTGGCGGCGCTGGCCGAGCGCCTGTTCCTTGAGCTGGACGGGATTCTCCAGATACCTCCAGTCTCCCACCCGTCCAGCTGGATGGCGCTGGTCGCCGACATCGAACAGCGTTTTCAGGACTATTACCGCGGCAATCCGGCCGCCCGCGAGCTGCTGTTGGGCGGGCATGATCTGGCCGCCATTCGCCAGGCCGACCAGCAGCACGATCAACTGCTGGGGCGGCG
>MDTG01433488.1_pt1 | contig 19299 bp, 27 predicted proteins | sample 811421 | NCBI WGS metagenome assembly MDTG01 (sample SAMN05326645, study PRJNA326480) | marine metagenome | isolation source: seawater | place: Pacific Ocean: South East | collected 2011
CAAATCCAGGTGATGAAGTAATTCTTAGAAATAGTTTATAAATTACTACCTAATTTTTTATAATTTATAAATTATAAAAAATTAAATTCATTATTTAATAAATACTAGAACTAGGTATAATATTATAGTTTTTAAAAGGTGAAACAGCTTTCTTTTTATAAAACTTGGATTGTGTAAACAAGTTTAAAGTATAAGAATTAAAAGTTTTTAACCAATTCTTAACTGCTACTTGAGAAAAGTTTTGATGCTGGCGAAGTTGGCACATTGATAAGAAATCATTAAAATCAGATAATATGTTTAAATAATTACCATAATAGGCATTAATTATTTTATCAACAAGATAATTAATTTCTTGATATTCAGCTAATTGTTCATTATGTAATGATGTTTTAATTGTATATTTATAACATTCATCAATATTATTTACTAAACAACTTTCACATAGGTCATAATCTTGACATTGGACAAAATGATGGCGATGTTTTAAAATTGTTTGTAGACAAATGTTACAATAATAATCATAAACACCGTCAGTTACAAGACCAAGACCTTCATCGACACTTGCACGAAATCTAGGAAAAGGTTTTTCTGCGACTGTATTATTTGAATTCTTTTTTAAATTAGAATAATCTTTAAATAGATTAATAATGATAGAAGAGAACTTACTAAAATGAAACATTTTAATAAATATTTACTAATATAAAAATTTTAGAAAATTTAACTTAATCTTCATTATTCAAGGTACATTTTTCAATAAAATTTAAAGCTTTTTCTTTATCATAAACATTACCTATTTCTATGAATTTTTTACCATCATTATCTTTATAATGTTTTAAAAAATATATAATTTGTTCTAATTTTCTTTCTGGTAGTTCAGATATATTATTAATATGTTCATTTTCTTTATCAATTTTTGATTCTAGTACACATAATATTTTATCATCTTGACCATGTTCATCAGTTGTTTCTATTCCTCCAATAACTTTGATGTTTACCATACAACCTGGTATTAATTCATGGCTAGATAATAAAATAATATCTACGGCATCTCCATCTGGAGCTAATGTATTTGGGATATACCCATAATTATATGGGAATGTATTTGAATTAGGTAGCACTCTATCTAAAACTAAAACTTTATTTTTTTCATCATACTCATATTTTAGATTGCTATTTTTAGATATTTCTATTCTAGCTAACATTTATTATATATAATATTATAATAAAATAATTATGGAAACTTTACCAATTGAACTCGTAATTAATATTTTAGTTATGTCTGATTTATCCGATTTTGATAAATTTAAAATTTTAATAGGTGAAAAAAAATATGAATTAATAATAAATAAATTAATTGAATATATTATTCTTAAAAATGTGACTATTAATAATAATCACGTTTTAATAGAAATAAATCCTCGCAGAAAAATGAGTATAATAACTAAAGATAATAATGAAATAAAAAAAATTATAAAATACTATTTTTTTAATAATGAAGAAAACAATGATAATTTTATTAATTGGACAAAGAAAAATTATTAATAATTTTATGAAAAAATATATAGAAATTATATTGACTCGATTTATAGTTAAAAAAAAATAATACTATTATTAATATAGCTATATGTCTACCAATAATCTTGTAAGTGACACTAAGCCTATTCCTATTAATTATACTAAATCTTGTTACAGTTTTTCTGATCCATCTACACCAAATAAAAAATATTTATTTTCATTAGAATTAAGTCTAAAAAAAGGAGGATTAAGAAAATTCAATAAATTAGAATCAAGTAAATATTCTTATATTGTTGATATTGACGATGAAGTTTTATATGATGATATTTCTAATTTTAATATCAATGTTACCGAATTACCTTTTACAAATAATAGTTATTCTATGAAGGGTGTTATTTGTCATTCTTCTTCAACATTTACTCAAAAAGATGAAAATTTTTATGTAGAGTTCTCCCAAAATAACAATGGTAATGCAATATGTACATGTTATTTTATTGGAGTAGACTTTAACACAATTTTTGTTTCGCCACCTAATTAAAAATTAAATTCTTAAATATATTATATATCAATCAATGTCTTACAACTTAACACCACAAATTAAAAAATCCAGGAGTTTTTCAAAGTATTTATATGCAAACATTGATCAATCAGAAGATTTTTATATCTTCGATATAAAACTGATTAGCAATAAAAAAAAGTCTAAAAAAATTAAAAAGATAAAAAATTCAAAGAGTGACACATTAATAACATTAAATGATAATATTAATGTTAACAAGTATAATAAATTTGAATTAACAATAATAAATCTTAATAATCCAAATATCAATCATACTTTAGATTTAAATTTAACTAATCAAACAATTGTTTACAAAGATGATTTTATTTACTTAGAAATATCAAATGAAATGAATTTATTAAAATGTTTCTATAATTTAGAAATAAACTAAAGTTTTGAAAACTCTTCCACACTTTCAAATTATTTTATAAAAATTATTAGTTAATTTTTATTTAATATCATAGTTTTTAAATATATTCAAAAATAATTGATTTAATAACTAGTTAATAATATAAAAAATACAATAATGAGTTTAATATTTGATGAAAACACCAAATCTAATGTAAAAAATCCAAAATTTGATTCTATTATGTCAATCGGTGAAGAGGTTGTTAATGTTGAAGAATTAAATAACTTACTTAACAATAAGCCAAACATAGTTGCATATGATGGTTTTGAACCATCCGGTAGAATGCATTTAGCTCAAGGTTTACTAAGGGCACATAATGTAAATAAATTCACAAATGCTGGTGTAAAATTTAAATTCTGGGTTGCTGATTGGTTTGCATTAATGAACCTTAAATTAGGAGGAGATTTAAAAAAGATTCAAAATGCTGGAAAACTTATGATAGAAACATGGAAAGCTTCTGGTATGAATTTAGATAATGTTGAATTTATTTGGTCATCTGAAGAAATTAATAAACGTAGTGATGAATATTGGAAAATTGTATTAGATATAGCGACTAAATTTAATCTTTCTAGAATCAAGAAATGTACACAAATTATGGGCAGAGATGAAAGTGATGATTTAGCAGCCAGTCAAATATTTTATCCTGTTATGCAAGCTGCTGATGTTTTTTTCCTTAATGTTGATATATGTTCATTAGGTATGGATCAAAGGAAAGTTAATATGTTATGTAGAGAGTACTCTAAAAAAGCAAAAAGGAGATTTGCTCCTGTTATTGTTTCCCATCATATGGTAATGGGATTAGATGGTTCAGATAAAATGAGTAAAAGTGATCCAGATAATGCAATATTTATGGACGATAGCGAACAAGAAGTTAAAAGAAAAATTAAGAAAGCATACTGTAAACCAAAAGAAATAGAAGGTAATCCTCTTCTTGATTGGACAAAATGGATTTTATTTCCAATTTTGGGCGGTATAACAATTCCTGCTGATGAAAAATGGGGTACTCCTGAAAAAGTATATGAAGACTACCAATTACTAGAAAATGATTTTGCGGTAGAAAATGTACACCCTAATGATTTGAAAAAAGCAATGGTTATTCATATTAATCAGTTACTTAATCCAGTAAGAAAACACTTTGAAGAAAATAATGAAGCCAAAAAATTATTAAAATTAGTAAAATCTTACAAAAAATAATTATTTTATTACAATTTAAAGATATATCTTATATAAATTATATATGGGTGCTACAACTTCTTCGGAAAATATTATTATAGAAACTGATAATTTTGAAAAAATATATAGTTTTGGTTTCTATGATAATTGGCAATATTTTGAAAATTATTATTGAATAAAAAATGAAATTATATATAATAAGAATATTTTTTTATCTTATTATATATATGCACAAAGATAACAGACCAACATTCTTTACGGAGGATGGTCAACCGATTCGTGCAGCTGGTATCTTGTGTTATGTGTACCATAAATCCTTTGATGAAAACAAAAAAAATAAAAAAATATGGTTATTTAGAAACCAAAATAGTTACTATTCTGATACAGGTGGTAAGACTGATGCAATTGACAAAACAGTATTAGATACTGCTATTAGAGAAACAGTTGAAGAAACAAACGGAAGACTATTTTCTTCAAAACATGATTATGATATTTGTAAAAAAATATTAATTAGAGAATTTGACAGACAAAAGCCTGAACCAATTTATGTAAAAAATTGTAAATATCTTTTATACCCTTTAAGATTAAGATATAAGAACAAATTTTTATCTTTAAAAAGATTTGGTGAGAAAGAAACTCACGATGATATGGAACACTCATATCATTGGTGTGAAAATATTCCTAAAAATTTACATCCTAGATTAAAAAGTATCAAAGATAATTTAAAATAATTTGAATGATTAATTTAACTATACTCTTTAATAAGTTGTTCAGTAAATATTTTTTCCCATCCTAAATTTTCATCATAACATTCTTCATCAAATTCAGGATTTAAGAAAATATGCATTGCTAGAAGGTCATATGCTGGAGTCAATGAACTTTCGTGGTCATTGATATAACTTATGAATTTTTCTTTAGACTTATCAAAATTATCAAGTGACTCCAAATTAAAGTTAGAATCATGATAACCATTTCCTGTGATAATCATGATTGTAATATAAATATCAACTAATGCTTCTTTCATTTTAATTCTATCATTCAAACTTGTCATTCTATCCATAAATTCTTCACATTTATATTCAATATCATAAATATCCATATTTTTTTTGAATGAATTTATCATGTTATTAGAAAATCTTCCAAGATATCCTTTGGCAGTATTCCAGTTAGCATTAACAGTAACATTCTCACAAAATGATAAATTAGGAGGAACACGACTAACAAGAAGTTGAAAAGCTTTATCTTTTACTTTATCTCTAAACTCCATTGGTAGTTTATTAATAATTTTACTATTAAATGGAACTTTTCTAGTTAATCCTGTTGTTATTGATGTACATGGAACATTAATTAATGCATTCTCTTGATTTTGAAATTCTTGTTCTAAAATAGAACTATCATTCCATGATTTACTAAGATTTATACTATTTTTTGGATTATTTTTGTCACCCATTACAATACGCTTATTAAAACTATTATTTTCAAAAAACTCATAACCTATATTTGAAAGTGGTGCTATTTGAAGAAATGTATCGAAATGATATCCCTTCATTGATTTAAGTTTTTCTGCTGGAAAAAGATAAAAATTAGTCGAATTTATCTTAAAAGTATCATAAGGATATTCTGGAAAATACTTTCTAAAAGATTCAATTCTATCTCTACCAGTCATTCCAAATGAATGTATACCAGGAGCAAATGCTATATAAATTTTGCTAAAATTTTGTTTACCTGATTTAACCTTTTCAAATAAGAAATATAGAGCAATTTCATCATCAATTTCAACATCTGGGTCTGTAATAATTAATGCAGTTTTTTTATTATTTTTCAAAGTATTACTATTGCCTCGAAGATAATTATTTTCAATATAAATTCCAAATCCAACACAAAATATAATCATCAGAGTTGAAAAAGAATAATAAACTGAAGTGAATATTCCAATAATAAAAACCAAAGTAGGTACGTGTTTTGAATAATTTATACTGTCCTTTTCTAGTACAAATACCATTAGTAATTTTAATATATTTAGTATTTCTATATTTTTCAATTTTTTATTATATATATAAATATATAATGACAGATTTAAAAGATATTAAGGATGCTCCTAAATTCTCATTAGAAGGTCAAAAAATATCTGCTAAAGTTGTTAGCGTATACGATGGTGATACAATAAGATGTATATTTCCATTACATGATAAAATGTACAAATGGTCTTGTAGATTAATTGGTATAGATACTCCTGAAATTAGAACTAGATGTAAAGAAGTAAAAAAGTATGGTTATGAAGTTAGAGATAAATTAAGAGAAAAAATTTTAAATAAAGTAGTTACTTTAAAATGTGGTGATTTTGATAAATATGGTAGATTACTAGTAACAGTTTTATGTGAAGACGAATGTTGTGTTAATCAATGGTTAATTGATAATAAATATGCATTTTCTTATGATGGTGGTAGTAAGAAATCATGGAAAGAATATTTAGAAAATAAATAAATCACTTTCAAATACTTGAGTTATTGTACAACCTTTTATTTGACTTGGTAATTCTGATATTTCTAAATCTTCTAGATTTTGAGTTGAAAATATTGTGTTATCACAATAATTAAAACTATTATCTAAACTTTCAATAAAATTAGTGTCACAAAAAGATAATTGATTTATATTATCTTTATTATCTTTTATAAATGATATGATTTTATTATCCAACGCTACCAAATAAATGTATTCTAAATTATTAATATCCTTACATTTTCCACATTCAATAATTGTATGAGAACCTGGTAATTGTTTATTCATATTTAATATTAATTTTTGAAAATTAATTTCATCTGATTCATTTGGAAAATATTCTCTACATTTTTCCATATTCTCTTCAAATTTTATTTTTGTTGATAATCTAGTGTTTCCATCAATGTAAATATTAGATTTAATATTAATTTTTTCTTGATTGTTTACAGTATTAACTTTACCTAATTTTGTTGATATGAACTTTTTTGTAATTCCTGGAGCTAAATTCATCATATTATCTTCAGATAATTTTATTTCTATTTTAGTATCATTTTTTGACATTATCTAATTATTATGTATATATTTATTAAAGTATTCAATTTTTTGTTAAAAAATTGATTTTTTATTTCATTTCTTGTAATAAAATGATTTTTAATGGATAATGAATGGATTTGCCCAATATGTTTAGATGATAATCCGGAGGATTGTCACGTACTACCCTGTAATCATAGGTTTCATACTAGATGTATAGTTGAGGCCTTCCGACGCGGAGGACCTAACTGTCCTTATTGTAGGGCTTTACCTGATAATTATAACGAAGCCCCTTTTGTACAAAATCAAGATAATCAGCAAAATATTCAATTGATAATTAATGAAATACCGCAAAATCAGAATAATATTCAATTAATTAATAATCAACCTATTTATGATATTGCAAATAATCTTGTAAATGATATGATAAATAATAATATTAATAATATAAATAATTTAAGAAACAATATTATTCATAATATTAATTATTTTCAAAATAATCAAATTAGAGAATACGTATTAAACAATATTAGGAATAGAATAAATCTTAATATTGATCAAAGAAATATGTTTATTAATAATATAAATCATGAAATTAATAATATTCAACAATAATTTTTTTTATTAAACAGTTACATTAACTTCTGAAGTTGCTACTGGTTTATCTTCGTATTTAACTGATTTCTTTCCACACTTGCAACATAAAATATTTATAAAAAATGCTGACCAACACGAAGCTATTTTTGTTACAAAACCTGGACAACAAGCACAGCATCCATTTGGTTGATAACAACCACAACCTCTAGATCCTTGACCACATCTATTAACACATAAACAACCCCCAACACATCCATCTTCTAGTTCTTGTTCGGTTACTACTCCATCTTTGTTAGTATCTAATGCTTCTAGTGCTTCGTCTGCAACCCAATCTACGAGACTAACTACTGTATCAACTGTTTCTGTATCTTGACAAAATTCTTCAAGTTGTTTTCTTTGTTCATCAGATAATACTGATTTTACATCTTCACTATTAAGAGTTTGAAGTGTAACACTTAGAATTACGCCAGCTTTTTCACCTGGTTCAACATTTGCAATTGCAGAAGCTAATGTTTTAACACTTTTTATAGCCTTGTTAATTTCACCTGTAATTCTAATACATTTTGCAATTTTTAAAGGACCAGAAGTATCAATATTTAAATTAGAAATTGCTTCTGCTACTTTTTTATTTAACTCAACAATATTCTCTCTATTGTTCTCCACAAAATTTAAATCCATATATATATTATGTCTTACAATTAATTTTTTAAATAGATAATGATCTATTATTTATTAATAGATAATGTTCAATTATTTATTGATATATAATTGTTTTAAAATAACATTAAGATAATAAACATAGAATATAATAATTAATATTAAAGGCTTAGTTTTTTTAACTTGATAACTTAAATAACAAAAACAAAGTAGAAGAAACAAATCTAATAATTTAAATATGCTTTCATACTTTATTAAATCTAAATTTAAATATATTTTAAAAAAATTAATTACACCATATTTAACATTTAATTTTTTTTTAAAAGATGATAATTTGGAATGCATAAGATTTTCAATATATACCAACCAACATAATCCATTAAAAAATATCCATCCTAAAAAAGCAAAAATTGTTAGTGTGTAAATCTTCTTTTTTAATTCCATATTATTAGAGGTTAATGTAAGAGGAGTAGCATAATAAATACCATAATGTAGTATTCCAACAACAATACTTATATATTTTAATTCAATCATTATAATAAACTATATTATAATCTATAATAAATATGGAAAAATATTGTAATAAATGTAAATTATATAAAAAATTTGAAGAATTTAATAAACATAAAAAAGGGAAATATGGTCTTTATTCAATTTGTAAAGTTTGTAGAAAAAATATTTATGATAAAAAATCTCAAGAAATTAATTTAAATTATAAGAATTGTAATACTTGTTTAAAAAGACTACCTATTAATCAATTTTATAAAAATAAAAATGTTAAATCTGGAGTTGTTGGTAGTTGTAAAGTATGTTATTTAAAAAATCGATCTAAAAATCAATCAAAGATAGAAAACTATATGAAAATTATTCTAAATAAATTTAAAAAAAAACATAAAACAGATATAAAATTGATAGAACTAATTAGAACATATAATTTCCAACAAAAAAGATGCTTTATTTCAAAACATAAGATGACACATATTATTGATAATAAAGGTAGGTCTGATAATATTTTTAACATATCAATAATCCCATTAGAAAAAAAGAAGATATATAAAATAAATGACATTAGATTAGCAATAAATTTATTTGATTCAGTTAGTAAAAAATATAATCTCGATACAGAAAAAATTTTGGAAATATATAAAGAATTAACTTAAAGTTTTTGCTTATTTATAAATAATGTCTTTTGTAAGTAAAATAACTTTAGATGATATTATCGAAGTTGAGGATATTGGAAAAAAATGTTTACCTATTTATTATAATAGGAATGACTTGATTGTATTAACATTAAATAATTATATTCTTATCAAAATATCTGATAAAGAAAATATATTAGGTTTTTGTATATGTCAATTATTTGAAGAAGAAAATAGAATTCATATAATGTCAATTGGTATTGAAGATAAATGTAGAAGAAATGGATGTGGTACAAAATTAATCAATTATTTGAAAGAAAATTATAACCACGATATATCATTAAATGTTCAAGTTAGTAATGATATTGCTATTAAATTTTATAAAAAAAATAATTTTATAGTAGATAAAATATTAGAAAACTATTATAATAACTTAGAAGTAAAAGATGCTTATTATATGAAATATAAACAAATAATTAACAAATAATAGGATTCTATTTTTGTTAACAATATAAAATATATATATAGATTTATATGCAAATCTTTGTTAAAACATTAACTGGAAAAACTATTACTCTTGACGTTGAATCATCTGATACTATTGATAATGTCAAAACAAAAATTCAAGATAAAGAAGGTATTCCACCTGACCAACAACGTTTAATCTTTGCTGGTAAACAACTTGAAGATGGTCGTACTTTAGCTGATTATAACATCCAAAAAGAGAGTACCCTTCATCTTGTCCTCAGATTGCGTGGTGGTAATTAGATTGTTGACCTTGTTGAATATTATTAATTTGGTTCCAAATTCTTGTATCAGGTATTCTTATAAAAAAATGATTATGAGGATGAATTTCCTCAGCATATTTAACACAACTGTGACATAAGTTATAAGAATTATTTGGACAATTACCGCATAAATATCGAATACCATTAATATTATTTTTTTGACAATTATTACAAATAATATTATTATGAGTTATCTCTAAATATTTCCTTTTAGAAATATTTTGTGATAATCCTTCTACCTTCTTTTCTAAATTTTTTATTTTTTTCTCTAAATTTTTTACACTAGTTTCTTTATTTTGTAATGTTGAATTTGAAAAAGAATTCCATTTATTCTGTGTCTGTTGTGATTGTGTTGATGGATTCGGATGAGTATTCCAAGTTGTTTGTTGTGATTGTTGTTGAGGTGTTTGTTGTAATTGATTAGAAAAAGAATTCCATTTTGTTTGATTTTGAAAATTATTCCACCCTGTTGAATTCATATTATAATAAAAGTTATTTTATATTTAATTAATTTTGCAATAAGTTTTGAAACTAAAATAAATCTAAATATTTATATATAAGTTTAATGGAATACGAATTTAAACATAATGGCTTAACTAAATCATCCTATAATGAAAATACTAATAATTATATTCTTAAAGTTAATTCAAGAGATAGAAATATTCTAAATGAACCCAACCCCTTTGATTTTAAAATAAAATTTAATAGAATAACAGAAAAGTATACAACTTATTTTGAAAAAGGTTATTTTGGTTCAGGTAATATTTGGAAAACCAATGATGGAAGACCACAAAATAGTTGGAATGAAACATCATATTATTATGATAGAACTTTTGTTGTTAATAATGGTGCAGTTATAGAAGACCCAATAGAAGAAATTAAAGATATTAACATTACTGAAATAGTAGCACCTCGTTTTATTCCTGAAAATGAAATTGGATATAAAATATTTAATTTAGAAGCAATGGCTAATAGTATTGATGCTTCAGGAATATTTTTAAGAGGAATAGATAATACAAAAGTAAATTATATTGAAGATGATTATAATACAAAAACATATCAATTCTTTGAGATAAAGGATGTTTACTCAAATAAATTTTATTTATTTAATAAAGATGATCTTAATAATCTACCAGTGGATTTAAAAAAAAATTACTTTTTATTCAATAACTATTACACAGATACAATACAATTAAATTCAAAGATTTATAAAATATATGATATATCTAATGGATATCTAGTTTTAGATAATGGAGAATCTATAAATAAAACAAATTTTTTAAAATCTGAAGTAAGATTACCAGGATATTATAAAGATACTATTTGGTATCAAAAAAGAACAGGTCCAACATTAGATAATATTACTTTTGGAAGTAAATCGATCGTTTTTGATGAATCTGGAGAATCATTAATTACAGTTGATTTAGTTAAAAATAGTGTTATTGAAGTTTGTACTAAAGAAAGTAAAAATGGAGATTTATCATATAGTTATTTTAAAATTGATTCTGTAAATCATGAAATTAATATTCAAATTGAAAAAACTTATTCAAGTAATAATTTATCATTTGATAGTGTAACAAATAAAATAACTATTGATAATCTTAGTAGAAAAGAAGTTGAATCACTACAAAATCATTTGAATACTAAAGAGCTTAAAATATCTGGTACTAGTTCAAATAATTATAATTCTTTTTTATCTGTTAATGAAGTTGAGCAAATTGGAAAATGTAAATTAGTAATATCAGTTAATACAAATTTAACTAATGAATTAGAAACAAATGGTAATATTATTTTTAAGAAAACGATTTATAAGACATACCCAAAAATAAATTTAACAGAATCAGAAAATAATGAGTTAAAAACATTTATAGGTGATACTCAACCAGATGAAATTAAAAATAAAGTTACAATTAGCGGAAGTTGGATTCATGGTTCTACTCCAGGATTAACATCATATGATTATAATTTTAAACATCTTAAACATGGTGTTAGAGATTTACTTAATGAAAAATTATTTTATCTAAGTTTAGAACCAATTACACCAAGTAAAAATTTGATTACTAATGGAAAACTAAATAATGTACTCGGAACATTTTATCCTTCAACACAAAGTCAAAATTATATTTTCTTAAGTGGTCAAAATAGACAAAGATTTACTCATAGAAATTTACAGAATCTTAGAGATTTAAATTTCAAATTATATTATATGGATGGGACACAAGTTGGTGAAACCTTCAAAAATTATAGTTTAGACTACTTGGAACTTGATTGTAAACAAACAAATATTACCTTTTTAATTGACCAAGTTGATAGACATTTATCATAATTTAAATTCATGAATTTAAATTTACGCTGGTAAATCATCCACACTATTACAATAATTTTCAGGTGTTAATATAATTGTCGTTATGGGTTCTGGGGTAAAAACACGAATATAAAAATATTTTGGTTTTCTAGCATTTTCTCTAATAGAAATAAACTGACTTTTATCAGTTTTATTTTTTTTTCTATTTAGTAATTTTTTACCTTTCATATGATAGTATATAATTATATATTATCATATTACAGATTCAATGTTTATTGATTACTAGTAAAATTTTTTATTAAAATTTATCTTTCAAAAAATATATAGGAAGAAACTTATTTTTATAATATATATATATGGTTAAATATCAACAATTAATTGATAACAATCAGTTTAAAACTGGGGATTTATTATTATTCAGTCATAAAGATAATTGTTCTACTCCATGTAATTGCTTATTTACATGTTTTACAGATTTAATAAAATGTTGCACTAATAGTAAATATTCTCATTCTGCAATAATTATTGAAGGTAATGATTTAAAAAAATTAGGTATTTTTTTAGATCAACCTACTATTAATATCGAAAGATATTATGTTTTACAATCAAGTTATGAACCATTTCCTGACGCAGAAAATAATCAATATAAATTAGGAGTTGAAATTGTTTCTCTAACAAAATTATTCACAACTTATGAAGGAAGAATATTTTGGAGAAGTATTACTTGTAAAAGAGATAAAGATTTTTATATTAAATTAGCTGAGGCTCATTCCGTAGTCCATAATAGACCCTATGATACTAATATAATTGATTGGATAAAAGCTGCTTTTAAAATTGAGATAGGTTCTACACATAAATTAAATGAATTTTGGTGTTCAGCATTAGTTGCATACGTTTATACTAAACTAGGATTTTTTGATGAAAAAACAAATTGGACATTAGTAAGTCCTGTTATGTTATCTCAAAGATCTAATTTTCCAAAATATAAAAATTGTTTTATTAGTCAAGAGCTTCAAGTTCTTTAAAAAAGTTCTTGAAATAAAATTGAATAAAAAAAATGATATATATGATATAATTATATATGGATATATTTCATTTGTTGTTAGTAATTATAATATTCATTTTAATTGTAATAAATAATTTACCAGGAATAAGAAAGTATTATTATCCTTGGTTTTTTTCAAATATGAAATCATTGACAAAAGCTATTAAAGGACATTTGAAAAATAATACTCTTCCAAAAAAAATAAGGAAACCAGAATCTGCAAAGAAAGCGGATATGTACGAATCCTTTGATTTTTCAAAACTCAAAAATATACAAAATAAACTTTCATGGAAATATCAAGTAGCTGTTATGAATCTAAATTGTAATTTAAATATTGGTGCAATTTATCGTTCTGGTTGTCTTTTAGGAATGGGAAAATATGTAATCTTAGGAAAACGAATTTATCAACCAAAATCACAAGTTGGTATTGATTATGTTCCTATTGAATACTTGGACACTTTTATTAGAATTCGCGATAGACATGACCCATCTACTATTGAAGATTTTAATATTAAAGTCTTTGAAAAATATCTAACCAAGAATAAACTAATTCCACTTATTATTGAACAGGGTGGAATTAATATATTAAATATTAATTTTTCTACAAAAGAAAAAGAACTTAAACAGGATGAAAAATATTTATTCATATTTGGTAATGAAACACATGGTGTTCCTAATAATTTACTCAAATTAGCTAAAACTAAAAAATGGTTAATATTATCTATTCCACAATGGGGATGTGCTCATAGCTTTAATGTTTCACAAGCTGCTAATATTATTATGTGGAAATATTATCAAGACAATATAGAAAGACTTAAAAATGATACTAATTAATAATTTAATTCTTTTTTTAATTTCAAATATTTTTCTTTATACTTTATGTATTTTTTCAAATACTTATTCCCACCTAATTGTTTAAAACTATACAAATCTGATTGATTCATTAGACCTTGTTGTGATAAATATTTTTGTAATCCAATTAAATAATTTTCCATTATATTTATATTATCTAAGATATCATCTATAAATTTAGTTAATTTTGAATTATATTCATCTACATTGTCTGTTGGACTCTTTCCTAATATTTCTTCAAGATATTTTAATATTTCTTTTAAATTATAATTATATTGAACAAAATTGTTTTTTATTCTTTCTATTAATTCAGGATCTTTTGTAAATTCTGTTGTTTTATTTTTAACTTCGTCAAATGAGGATTTTAATGTCCTTATAAAATTTAATCTATCATTTACATCCATGCCATATCTATTATCCATCATATCAATTAAATATAAGAATAACAATCTTGCTAATCTTTTTGCATACTTTCTATCTTCCCAAGGATAAGTAGAATTTTCAAAAATTATAAATATTAAATCATGTATAAAGAAATTTAATGAATAACTTTTGAAACTCATTTTTATTCCGGACCTGATATCATTATATTCTTTAACACGTTCTAAATTCTCATGAACTGACATACCTGGAAGTTTAAGAGTTCTTAAATCAATTATACTAACATCAATTAGTTCCCCATTTAAATTTTTTTTTACAATATTGCCATCCTTATTTTGAAAAGTAGATGAAAAATTAATTTTTGACCTCATTAAATTAAATTTACTTTTTTCAAAATCTAATGTACTATTATAACTTACATATATTGAAGAAGAACTAGTAAGCCCTAAAGGTTTAATTATAAAATTATACATATTTCTTTCTTCTGCTGTTTCTAATAAATTATATTTTTCAAAAAATGAAACAAGTGGTGTAGTAAAATATACTATTTCATTATTTTCAGCATCATCAATTATTAAATGATCCTGTCTTGATCCAATTGCTTTTCCTCCGAAATTTATTTTTTTCTCTCCAGTTGATTCTAGTGATTCTTTTAATTCATCTTCTCTTCCCACTACTTCATTTCCTAATCTTAATGATAGAAATTTACCGCCAAAATGTTCATTATTTGGGTCTGTTAATGATTCAGATGAATTTAATTTATCAAGATAAGAATTAAGTATCTTTGATTTAGATAAAGAACTTAAACTTGCATAGGAAAAAAATCCATCTAAATCTGTAAAAAAAATTGCTCTGATATAATTCAAACAGATATAAGTAAGAATCGATAAATCATGATGAATACTGTGAAACAATTCTTCCTCCAAATTGGGATTAATATAAATTGTAAAATCTGCATCTGATTTCTTAAAAAATTGTTCATATGAATCAATCAATATCTTTTTTATTTCACCAGGTTGATAACTAATTGCTTCTAAAGCTAGAACTCTTAATACATTACCACCCTTATATAAAAATAAAATGTCATTTTCATCTAAATCTTTAATTGAAATATATTGTTCGATTAAACCTTCAAATAAATCAGTTATCAGTTGTATAAAGTTAGCATTCTTTTCATCTGTTTTATAAAATTCATTAACTACAAACTTTGTCATTAAATCTTTAAATTCTCTATTATCGTCAACATAATCTACAATTTTTTCAAATCTTAAAATGGTACTATTAATTTTACTAAAATCAGGTAAGGATTTATCTTCTGAAATCAAAAATTTTTTAACTATTAATTTAATATTTTTAACAAACTTATTATTTTCCATTTATTATATATTATTAGTAGATAAAAAATTTATACTGCCTCCATTGGGGATTGAACCCAAGACCTTTCGCTTACAAGGCGAATGCTCTACCACTGAGCTATAGAGGCAAAAAAAAGGGGCTCAGGGGGAATCGAACCCCCGACCTCTCGCACCCAAAGCGAGAATCATACCACTAGACCATAAGCCCTTGACAAACGTAATAATACTAGATAATATTTCTTTAAAGATTTTTAAGATATTTAAAAGAATAATAACATAAATTTTAGCTTATGACTAATAATTTAATTGAACCAGAATATTACGATGTATTTGGTTACATCGGTGCTTTTTTTTTAACATTCTTAACTTATCCTCAAGTTTATCATTGTTTCAAAAATAAAACATCTAATGGACTCACTTATGCTTTTATAATCTTAGAATTTTTAACAAGTATATTTTTTCTAATTTATGGTTGTCTTCTTGGTAAATTTCCAATTATTGTATCTAATTGTTCTTCATTATTAGGAAGTATTTTATTAATGATTGCTAAAAAAATTTATTCTGAAAATTAGACTTCTACTGAAAATGTCTCTTTAGTTCCTCCATCATAACTATAACCATAATTTTTTTCAACCATTTCGTTATTTAAATTAGTTTTTCCAATATATATTTCACCTAATAATCGACCATATTTATCCCATCCATGTGATTTGACTTTAATTAATTTAGTATTGGAATTAATTAAATTTTTTAATTCTTTTTTAGTATAATGCTTCGAAATATCAATTTGACAATTTGTAACTCGAGAAACAAAATAATTTCTAGACTTAATTGCCATGTCGATTAATTTATCTCTATTTTCTGAATCTTTTGGAGGTTTCATTTCTGGCGTATCATATCCTAAACATCTTACTTTAAATTTAGTAAAATCATTATTCAACCTAAAAACAACAGTACATGTATCCCCATCATAAACATCTACAACTTTTGCAGAATAAACACTTCCTTTTAGATCAAATAACTTTATATTATCATTTAATTGTTTTAACTGATAATTATAATAAAAACTCATACAAATTCCCATTATTTATAAAGTAAAATTATTTATATATCTTGATTAATCAATTTTTATTTACCATTTAACCAATCTGGTAACCAATTACTTGTACAAATCAAACATTTAATTCCCCTATTGGATTTTATTAGACATTTACTATGAGCAAATTTACCACAATCTAAACAATGTATAACTTTATGTCTATCGTATCCTATTTTACCAGCGTCTTCTAAACATATAGGACATTCAATATCGTTATCTAAAATTATCATTTCTTCTTTATTTAATACCTTTTTATAATTATCATTTGTCCACAAATATTGTAGTTTCTCAAAAGGAACATTATATACTTCTTCAAATATTTTATAAAGATGAGCACACTTTTTTAAAGAACATATGTTAATCTTAGGACAAATTGGACATATACCATTCTTTAGGTCAATCTTAAAATTAATTATCCCTTGTTTCAAAGAAAATTTATGTTTTTTCGTATCCTGTCTAGTAATTATAAAATTATAATTTAAGTTATTAATATAATCACAAAATTCTTTAGACATATTAATAGTGTAATAAAATATATTATAGTATTTTATTTCAATATTTTAATAAATCAAACAAAGACATGTTTCATTACTTGATGAATATCCTCAACATCAACTACTTTAAAATCGCTGTCAATTAATGTTGGATTTCGTTCTTTAATTTTAACTAAATCTTTAACATTTTGTTTTGGAACAATTGCAAGTTTTACACCAGCCTTTTTAGCGCCTTGGAGCTTTTCTTCCAAACCACCAATTTCTAAAACTTTTCCTTGCAAACTAATTTCACCAGTAATTGCAATATCGTGCCTAATCTTTTTACCCATATATAGTGAATAAAATAGAATAGTTAATGCTGTTCCTGCTGAAGGACCATCCTTCGAAACACCACCTTCTGGACAATGAACATGAATTCCAAATGGAATTTCCTTAAAATCTTCTTCATATTTTTTCTTTCTGTCTTTATCCACAAAGCTCCAAGCTAATGTATTTGCAACCTCAATACTTTCCTGAATTACTTTTTCTAGACTACCAGTTGCTTTGATATAATTTCTATTTTGTGCTGGAATCCAAGAAGATTCAATAGGTAAAACTCCACCAATTCCAAGTCTTCCTGCCCACATTCCATTAATTACACCAACTTTACTTTCTTTATGAATTTTTTGAAAATTAACTTTATTATAATCCTTTAGTAAAACATTTAGACCACTTTTTTCAATCTTAACAGGCCATGAAACAACCTTGCCATTTAGTTTTTCATTAGTTAGAGCCATAATATTAAGTTGTCGAACCATTGAGTAAAAGATTGATTTTAGCTTTCTTACACCTCCTTCCATTGTATATTTGGAAATAATATGTGCAATATTACTATCAGAAATATCTAAACTATCAGGATTTAATCCTACATCCTTTAGAATAGCAGGTATCAGATAATTCTTTGTAATATGAATCTTTTGACTAGCCAATAAGTATTTTGTTTCTACTTGGGTAATTCTATCTCTTAAGACTGGGTCTACTAATGAAGGATCATTATACGAAAAGATGAATGTTGCCTTTGACAAATCAATTTTAATATTGTAAAAATATTTGTCGATAAACTCTGAATTTTGTGCAGGGTCAGTCAAATGGACAAGAAGATTGGTAATCTCTTGACCTTTTGCTGTGTTACTGATTTTATCAAGTTCATCAAAATAAATAATTGGATTCATGCATTCTGATTTCATTAAACCTTGTGCAATTCTACCATAGATAGAACCTTCATAGGTGTATGAATGACCTTCTAAGAATGAAGCATCACTGGCACCTCCAAGTGAAATGAAAACAAATGAACGGTCCATTGCTTTAGCAATTCCTTCTTTAATTAAAGTTGTTTTACCATTTCCAGGTGGTCCCCAAATACCCAAACAGTTTCCTTTGCTTTCAGGATTAGTAATATATTGAGCCATAATTTCCACAATTTTCTTCTTTGCTTCATCATGACCCCAAACAGCATCATTCATGTTAGAATTTAAATTATTAATAAATTTTTTTACTTTTTCTGGTTCATTTAGTGAATTCAAGTCAATACCTTTTTCTTTTCCAAAAGGAATTTTAAGAACATTATCTAACCAAGTTTTTAATTTTGATTTATCAGATAATGAACCCTCTACATTCATATATTCAGTTAAAATGTTATTTTTTTGTTCAACAGGTAAATCCATATTAACAATTTTAAAAAGTACTGGCTCACTATTATTTTCTGTTTCAATGATAGTTTTAAATTTATCTAAAAAGTCTCGTTTTTGACTATCATCAAATTTTGTGAAGTGAGTAAAAGCTTGATCTTCATAAGATTTTGGCGCAATAGATGTATTTAGTGAATTCATAAATTCCATATCTAATTTTTGCCTTTTATTTGAAGG
>MDTG01091951.1_pt1 | contig 19295 bp, 16 predicted proteins | sample 811421 | NCBI WGS metagenome assembly MDTG01 (sample SAMN05326645, study PRJNA326480) | marine metagenome | isolation source: seawater | place: Pacific Ocean: South East | collected 2011
AACACCTGTTGAAGTCCATGAATTCTTTATACTTGTAACGTTCCAATTAGAAATATCTAAATAATGAATGGCACTATTCTGCATAGAAACATAAACTCTTTGATTGTTTGGTGACCAAGCTATATCGTATGGAGAACCCCAAACTCCAGAAACATTTTTAGCATCATACAATTCACCTGTCGACTTATTAAACCGGTAAATAGAAACAATTTTATCTCCATCTGGCCACCAATTAGGATGAGCTTGAGCTAAATATTCACCATCCCATGAATATGAGATTCCACCTCTTTCCTTATTGCTTGTTACATTTGGCCCAATGGATGAAACTACAGATTCACTTTCAAACCCATCACATTTAAGTAAAAAAGTGTGAAATTGCCCTGTTCCAGAGGCTAAACAAGTAACCCAAATATCAATCCCATTAGAGTGCAATGTTGCTGAAATACCTTCTGAGGTTCTAAATGTTCCCAAACGAGTTGGACCAGATAGTAAATTCCCTAATGTATCGAATGAAAAAGCATTCATTCCATTAGTAGGACCGAGGGCATCATCTGTGGTAACAACCCAATATCTTGCCGGATCCAACGGATGTCTAACAGTTATAACACCTTGAGAGGCGGACCCATTACTCAACCCTCCCTCATTACCTGTTAATAATCCTCCATATGTTTTTGTAACTGCACCTCCTGTTCCTTTCCAAACCGACCTTCCATTGGTGTAAAATAACAATTCTCCTTTGTCATTACTGGCAGCAGATACTCCCTCATATGAAGTTATAGCGTTACCTGGACCGCCAACGGTAGTTACCCCCATAGTTTCCATGTTAATGACGATACCACTATATAAATTAGGAGCAATGAACCAATTTCTTTGGCCTGGCCATTCATATGGCTTACTTGAATTTGAAACGCATGTCTCCTGAGTATATGAATGCGTAGGATGCAAAAACAAGGTTGTTAAACCTAATACGATTTGAAATCTGCCAAACATTAGCTCCCCTTTTTATTAAGAGGAATTCACCCCTTGATATTCAAACAACATAATTTAAGTACGAATCGGATGATTTTTTGTTGCTACGTGAAATTGGAGAGATGGTTAAAAACATTTTATTTAGGCGCAACCCAAGAGCTAGGATTCTGTTTTTGATTGCCTTGCCATATTTCAAAGTGAATTTCTGTTTTTCCGTTTTCATCTGTTAGTATAGTAGCAATTTCCTCTTGGGTATTTACCTCTTCACCTTTATTTACGAATACTTTTGACAAGTTGGAATACATTGTGAAAAATTCTCCATGTTGAATTAAAACCGCCTTCTTTCCGCCAGGTAATATTATTACAGCAACAACTTTACCTTTAAAGACAGCTCTTGCTTTAGAGCCTTTAGTCGTGAGGATGTCTATCCCGTTATTTATAGTGGTTAAGTGTTCATAAATAGCATGCCTTTGATTCCCAAACTTCCCGCTTATCATTCCCTTTGATACGGGCCAAGGAAGTTTTCCTTTGTTTGTTATGAAGTCTTTAGATAACTTTTTGGCTTTTGGGGTTAACCCAATAGAGCTATTTGATTTTTCAGCACGTTTTTTTGCTTCTGCAATTTCTCGTTCAATAATCTTTTTAATTGCAGATTGTAATTTTCTAGATTCATTTCTTTTTTTAAATAAATTAGACTTTAAATTTTTTTCGTCTCGCCGTAATTCAGCGTATACTTCTTGACGCTCAATTTGCTCTTCTTGTAATCGATTAAACTCAGCTTTTTTAAATTCCTTCAAACTTAATTTCCTAAATTTCTTTTCTTCTAATTCTATTATTTTTTCTTCTATTTTTTTAGTTGCCAAATTAATCTGCTGTGACTGATATTCACGGTGCTCAGCAATTTCATGTATGTACTTCAGTCTTTTAAAAGCTTGATTAAAATCCTCAGAGGAAAAAATAAAGATTAACTTATTGGTAGAATTTCTGTTTTTGTAGGCAAACTGCACCAGTTTAGTATACTGATGTCTTAACTCTAAAAGTTTACTTTTCAAAGTATCAATTTGATTATTTTGATCAGTAATTTCTTTATTTATGTGAAAAACTTCATTCCCAATTGCTGAAATCAAATCTTGCCTAGCTCCAATTTTTTTATTGAGAATCAATAATTGAATTTCTGATTTACGCTTGTTATTTCTTGTTTCTCCCAAAAGTCCATTTAATTTCTTTATTTCTTTTTGAATTTTTGCTTTCTTATTTTTTAGTTGAGATTTGGACTGCGAAAATAAAGGTTGCGCTAGCAGGAAAAACCCTAGTATTAATAAGCTACTTAACTTCCATTTTTGTGTAATCATCTGGAATTTCTATGGGAGCTGTTAAATCATCAAATATTTTAACTCTCTTTAACTCTATAGTTGCCAAGATAAACGGTTTATTCTCTTGCATTCCTCTAAACTCTATTTTTTTATTCAAGGGGTAACCGTTAATATCGCTCGGCTTTTTATATTCAATCCAAATTTCTTTTTTTGTTTTCCAATCTATTAGGCTTACTTTTTTAAGCTTTAGACTATCGCAAGAAAAATACTGAATTTGATTAAAAGCAGAATAGTTATCTGTTTTATTAAACACATTACTAGAGTATTTGATAAGGGGCTCAACTACTTTTTTTTGCCCGTTACCTTCATATAAAAACGTAGGTTCTCCTAAAAATAAGTTTTGCAAAAAATTAAACGGGATGTTTATATTAATCAGCTTTTCGATGTCCGAATATGGACCACTGTAGTATTTTTTATTCAATTTATCTAAATAAATAATACTATCTTTTGTCGCTAGTACTCTTAATCCTGTAATTCCAGATTTTGATATTTTTGCAAAAACCAAACTGTCGTTTTTAACCCTGAGCTGAAGTTGAATCGCATATTTTTCATCTTCATGCTCAATGTCAACCTTTGTTTTTATTTTCATCCAATTAAAATCAATAGAGGATGAATCCAGCTTTGCTTCAGCTTCGCTTTTTGTGTAATTGGCATATTTACAATTTGGATATAGGTTAGAATTTACTTTTTGTTTTGACTTGCACCCAAAAAGCAGGCTTATTACAATAAATATTACTGACCAAATCTTCACTTATTCTTGCTTTAATTTATTCAACAAATGCTTGGAATCGCGATCAATACGATTTGCTAGTTTCCAATATTTTAAAGCTTTCTCTCTCATTCCCAACTTTTCATAAACATCTCCGATATGCTCATTAATAATAGCACTATTGTTTCCACCATTTGATTCAGATTTCTTCAACCAGCTTAATGCTTTTTCATAATCTCCTAGCTTATATAAAATCCATCCATAAGTATCCTGAAAAGAAGCTTCGTTAGGATTTAGTATATTGGATTTTTCGCTCATTTCTTTTGCTTTTTCAAGTTCTACATTCCGTTCTGATAGATAATACGCATAGTTATTTAAAACAAAATGATTTTCTGAATCCAACGCTATACTTAATTCGAAATATTTATCTGACTCCTCATGTTTACCAACAGCGTGATAAGCATCGCCTAAAGAACTAAAAAACTGAGCTTTTAATCGTTCATCACTACTTAGTATCAAATCATTTCCTTCTCTCAAAATTTCAATTGCACCATCATATTGTCCTAGTTGAACTCTCGCTATCCCAACATATAAATAAAACGATGGTTGAGTAGGGAAGAGGACCAAGGCCTCAGAAGATTTCTCAAGCATATCGTCATATTGGGAAACATTATAAAAACTCAATATAAGTTGCATCCAGGCATTGTAATCATTAGGTTTTGAATCAACTACTCTTTGATAGTAATGAATGGATTCCTTGTAGTTTCTCGAATCATATATAAAATCAGCCACAATCAAATTAATAGAGTAATCATGAGGATGGAGTTCTGCAGCTAAATACATTATTGATTTTGTAAATCCATAAAGTTCATTGTTAATTTCTACTGAACGTTTGAATTTATTTAGAATACGACGTTTTCCAGAAAGTTCATACGCAGGATTCTGAATTACTCTTTTATATAAGGCTTTTGCCTTTTCATATTGATGATTATTAAAATGATACTGCGCTAATTCATTTAGAATATCAGGATTATTTGGATTCACCTCTAACCCACTGGCATAAATTTTTAATGCAGAGGAATCTTCGCCTTGATGAAATTTAAATTCAGCATAATGAATGTAATACTTACTATTTCTTGGAAAAGTAGCAATTAGTTTTTTAATCTCCTTCTCAGAATTATCATATTCATCCAATCCTTTATAAATTAAAAACTTATTAAAATTAATATCATGAGAAACTCCTAATCTCTCCTCAATTTTATTCTGAATTTTTAAAGCTTTTCGATACTTTTTTCTGAAAACATAAAAATCGGACAACTCTATGTCATAATCTATATTTAAAGGAAATAACTTTTGCCTTAACAAATATGCATTTTCGCATTCGTCGAACATTCTAAGCTCATAAGTTAAATTAATTTTAAAATTCAGGTACCACTTATTTTTCGGTGTTAAATCAACAGCATGATTAATAAATTCCAATGCCTTTTCATTATCTGACTTAATATTGTAAATTTTTGCTAACTCAAAATATGTAGGAGACCTATCGTTTTTAGATTTAATAATTTGATTAAGAAGCTCGATTGCTTTTTCATAATCTCCTGAATTTTTAAACGATATTGCGTCTATAAATTTAGAATCATTGAAAATTGTCAATTCATTTTCAGAAACAGGAGATAACAAGGAGTGTACCTCCCTCCCCACTCTACATGCAAAAAGCACACTCGTTAATGGTATTAAAAAAATAAGTTGTCTCAAGTTAAATATCGGTACTGAAGCTACCCATGCTAACCTCTCTTTTTTGACCCTTCATAGTTACATCAGTTCCAATCATTGAATTTTCAATCACTTCATTTTCAATAGTTGTGTTCTCATAAACAATTGAGTTCTTCAGTATTGAATTCACAACTTTAGAGCCAGCGCTTAGTGTTACATGAGGCCCGACAATTGAATTTTTAATTTCAACCCCTTCACCAACTAAACAGGGCTCAAGAATTAAAGAGTTAACTGACTGAACAGAATCTGCAATCATTTTTTCTTCGTCTTTTATAAACTCTAAAACTCTCTGGTTAGTATATACTGTAGCATTATAATTTCCACAATCCAACCATTCCTTAACCTGTCCTGGCACAAACTTGGTTCCTTTTTGTTTTAGTGCTTCCAAGGCATTGGTTAGTTGATACTCTCCTTTATCCTTGATATCATTCTCTATTAGGTAGTTCAACTCTTCTTTTAACGCCGCTCCATCTTTAATATAATAAATACCAATAATTGCTAAATCACTTACAAACTCCTCTGGCTTCTCAACAAAATCCGTAATTACATTATTTTCATCCAACTTGATCACACCAAAAGCACTTGGGTCATCAATTTTTTGCACCCAAATAATTCCGTCAGCATCTCCATCAAGTGTAAAATCTGCTCTAAAAAGGGTGTCAGCAAATGCAATAATTGTTTTTCCATCCAAAGCTTCTCCAGCACACAAAATTGCATGGGCTGTTCCTAATGCTTCCTCTTGGTAACAAATAGTGCCTTTTGCTCCTAAACCCTCCGCAACATCAACAAGCATGTCTTCCACTTCTTTTCCAAAGGAAGGTCCAATAATGAAAGCAATTTCTTGAATATTTTCATCACATACTCCTGCTATGTCTTCAACTAGTCTTTGAACAATAGGTTTTCCTGCAACAGGAATCAATGGTTTAGGAACTTTTAAAGTATGTGGCCTCATACGTTTACCCATTCCAGCCATTGGCACAATAATCTTCATCTTTTAAATGATTTTTTAGGTTTATTTTACTTTACTCCAGTACTGCCAAATCCACCAGCACCTCTTTTTGTTTCACTTAATAACTCAACCTCCTCAAAAGTCACCTGTTCATAATTGGAAATAACTAGTTGGGCAACCCTTTCTCCATCCTCGACAACAAAATTTTCACTGGATAAATTTACCAATATTACTCCAATTTCACCTCTAAAGTCAGCATCAATTGTTCCAGGTGAATTCAAAACAGTTACTCCCTTTTTGAGTGCCAGCCCACTTCTTGGACGAACTTGTGCTTCAAAACCTGATTGTAACGCTATAAATAATCCTGTTTTAACCAAAACTCTTTCCAATGGCTTAAGTAAAATGGGTTCATCAATATTAGCTCTTATATCCATTCCAGCAGATTGAACGGTTTCATAATTAGGAAGAGCGTGCTTTGAGTTATTAATTATTTGAATGGCAGTCATAAATTCTATTGAATTATTTTTTTAGGACGCTCAAAGATATAAGCTATTCCAAGATAACCAAGTAATATAATGGTATTTAATATTAATTTAACCAAAAAATCTAAGTCTCTCAATAAGAATTCTGAAATAGCAAAAAGCGAGATAGCAAGAATGGAATAAGTCGAAATCCTTTTTAAATTGTAAGGTATTGGATAATGTTTTTGGCCAACAATATATGAAACTACCACCATACTTAAATAGCAGAAAAATGTAGCCCAAGCCGCTCCATAATAACCCATTGATGGGATAAGAGCTAAATTCAAGCATATTGTAACGATTGCTCCCATTATTGATACGAGAGCCCCATATCCTGTCTTGTGAGAGAGTTTGTACCAAATGGATAAATTATAGTATACTCCCAAAAGAACATTTGCCAAAAGTAATATAGGAACAACATTTAAGCCTCCCCAATAATCATCATTAGGTATAAAATACTTAAACAAATCAATATACCCTGTTACTAGTAAAAAGAGGAACGACACTACAATAACAAAATAATTCATGATTTTACTATACATTTCTTTGGAGTTTTTTTCTTTTTCTTTAGCGAAAAAGAAAGGCTCTGCAGCGTACCTGTAGGCTTGTATAAAAAGAGTTATGACAATGGAGAGCTTATAGTTGGCTCCATAAATTCCCAGTTGGCTCATGGCCTCATCTAGCCCAACATCGTTGATCAGAATTCTTTTGAGTAAAACCCTATCTAAAGTCTCGTTTACTATTCCTGCTAAACCAACAAATAATAGCGGAATGGAATATTTAAAAAAAGGTTTTAAATGATATTTTACAAATGCTCCAGCTCGAACCAAATACAATTCGGGGAAAACAATAATCAACTTAAAAATACTGGCAATTAGATTTGCAATGAAAACATACCCAACACCAATTTCAGGATTGTATACTAAATCAATTAGCCAATTAGAGTTCCCTGCCTCAAAATTTATTTTACAATACCCTATAAAAAATATATTAAGGCCAATATTGACTATTACATTACCTAAATTAACAACTGCAAATTTTTTTGAACGGTTTTCCTTTCTCAAATAGGCTAGTGGAATTGAAGAAACAGCATCAAAACCAACAATTATAGCAAACCATACAACGTATTCACTATGGTCAGGGTACTTTAACCAATTTGCTATTCCTTGAGAAAATATTAACGAAATAATAATAAAGATAAGACTCGAAAAAATCACAGTTGGTAAAATAGTAGAGTACACATTTTTCGACTCATATTCGTCTTTAGATGCGTATCTAAAATAAGTTGTCTCCATTCCATAAGTCAAAAAAACAACCAAAAAAGCCACATAAGCATACATCTCTGTAATCACACCAAATTGATCGGTTGAGAACCCACCACCTTCCTTGTGAATCCAATAAGGAGTGAGAAGATAATTTAAAAACCTTCCCATAATGCTACTTAAACCATAAATAGCTGTTTGGCCTGCTAATTTTTTAATTGGATTACCCACGAATCGGTTTAAAAATTTATTTACTTAAATTCTGGTTTTCTCTTATTTAAGAATGCATCTACTCCTTCCTTAAAATCACTCGTTCCAAAACATTTTCCAAACTCATCAACCTCAACTTCAAAACCATCTTGATTCTTAGCATAACCTGCATTCATGGCTCTTATGGCGGATTTCACAGCAATAGGAGAATTGTTTGAAATTTTAATTGCCAGTTTAAGGGCCTCCACTAAAAGAGTTTGTGAACTGACAACATTATTTACTAGACCATAAACATAGGCTTGCTTTCCATCAATAAAATTAGCAGAAAGTATCATTTCCATTGCTCTTCCTCTCCCGATAAGTTGAGCTAACCTTTGGGTTCCCCCGTAACCGGGTATTAATCCAAGAGTAACTTCAGGTAGTCCCATTCTTGAGTTGTCACCTGCAATTCGAATATGACATGCCATCGCTAATTCTAAACCACCACCTAGAGCAAATCCGTTGATGGCTGCGATAACAGGAGTGCCCAATTGTTCAACTGTATTGAATAATTTTTCCTGACCTTCTTTTGCTAGGGCTTTTCCCTCTGCCTCCGAAAAATCTGCAAACTCTTTTATATCGGCTCCAGCAACAAAAGCTTTTTTTCCAGCACCTGTTAAAACAATTGCTCTGACATTTGAATTTGATTCTAAATCAAGGAAACAACGATTTAATTCTAAAATTGTTTGACTGTTTAGAGCATTGAGGTTTTCAGGACGATTGATAGTTACTACAGCTATTTTATCTTTATAATTAACATCAAGATTTTTAAATGACATAAAATTGGAGTTTGTATAAAAATAGACAATTATTATAGAAGCAAAACTAAAAAATCCCAAGCGTAGCGCTTAGGATTAAAATAGTGCAAATAACTGTAGTTTAATAAGCTCTTATGTTTTTTCCTTCAATGTAATTAGTAAAAGCTTGATTAACAACCATATTCCCTCCTGGTGTTGGGTAATCTCCGGTAAAGTACCAATCCCCAGTATGATTTGGACACGCTTTATGTAAATTATCCACTGAATTATATATTACTTCTAAATCGGCTGTTAGGTCTTCTGGTTTTAACATTTCTGAAATCTTAGCAGATATTTGCTCATCTGTAAATGGCTCGTAAATTCTCTTTACGTGATTTATAACTTTTTCCTTTGGTTTTCTTAATTGCTTTACGCAAGATTCATAAACTTCTTCAATGATGTGACTCTTGTTCTTTTCTTTTAGCAATTGGATTGCAGCAGCAAAAGCAATAAAATCACCTAATTTGGCCATATCGATTCCATAACAATCAGGAAATCTAATTTGTGGAGCAGAAGAAACAATGACAATTTTTTTTGGCTTTAACCTGTCCATGATTCTAAGAATAGACTTTTTTAAAGTTGTACCTCTAACAATAGAGTCATCAATGAGAACTAAATTATCCTTTCCTGTATTTACAACCCCGTAAACAGAGTCATAAACATGAGCAACTAAATCCTCTCTACCCGAATCTTGGGAAATAAACGTTCTTAATTTTGCATCCTTTATTGGCACCATCTCTGCTCTGCACGTTACAGAAAATATCTCCTTTAGTGCATCCTCTGAAATATTAGTTCCTAATTTTATAATTTGCTGTGTTTGTTGCTTAGTCAGCTCTTCATTCAAGCCTGCAATCATTCCGTAATAAGAAGCTTGTGCCGTATTTGGAATGTATGAAAAAACAGTGTTTTTAAAATCATGATTAACTGAATCCAAAACCTGCGGAATCAAATATTTACCTAACTTTTTACGCTCTTTATATATATCAGCATCGCTCCCTCTAGAAAAATAAATTCGCTCGAAAGAACATTCTTTTTTAGGAAGTGGCTTATTGATTTCATCAAAGGAAATTTCACCATTCTTTTTAATCACCATTGCATGTCCAGGATCCAACGCTTTAACTTGATTAAACGTAACATTCATGGCGGTTTGAATAGCTGGGCGTTCACTAGCGACAACAACAATTTCATCATCAATATAATAATGACAGGGACGAATACCTGCTGGGTCTCTTAAAACAAAAGCATCTCCATGCCCAATTAGTCCGCACATTACATATCCTCCGTCAAATTCCTTTGAAGCTCGTTTTAAAACGCGGGGAACATTCATATAATCTCCTATTAATCCAGAAATTTCTCTGTTGGGTCTTTTTTCTTTCTTGAAACGCTCAAATTGTTCTTGATTTTCAACGTCAATAAAATGTCCTATTTTCTCCAGAACTGTTACCGTATCTGATTTTTCTTTTGGATGCTGACCTAAATTGAGCAACAATCCAAAAAGTTCATCTACATTCGTTAAGTTAAAATTACCTGCAAGAACTAGATTTCTCGTTTTCCAGTTATTTTGACGTAAAAAGGGATGACAGTACTCTATGTTGTTACCACCAAAAGTACCATACCTAAGATGTCCCAAAAGCAATTCACCAACAAAACTAACATTTGCCTTAAGCCATTCAGAGTCTTCTAGCTTTTCAGGTTGATTTTCAGAAAGTTCCCAAAAATTCCTATTTATTTTGTCAAAAATATCCTTGATTGGTTTTGAACCGTTACTTCTGTATCGGGAAATGTATCGACTACCTGGGTCAACATCTAATTTAATAGTTGCAACTCCAGCTCCGTCTTGCCCACGATTGTGTTGCTTTTCCATCAATAAATAGAGTTTATTTAACCCATACAACGCTGTTCCATACTTTTTTTGGTAATACCCCAGAGGTTTTCTCAAGCGGATCATAACAACTCCGCATTCGTGCTTTATAGGATCACTCATTTCCTAGATTGTGGATTTATTGGACAAAAATAAACTATTTATTTGTGTCACGTATTGGAATTATAAGAAGAAAAAACATGTCATTATCACTGATTTTACAAAGTTCCAATATGATTCATTAATTCCTCAATCTTAATTTTCAATTCAGAGTCCATTCCTTCTGCATTGTTGACAATAATCGAAAAAGCAAGCCTCTTACCCGAATTATTATTAATGTAACCTGCATAACTTCTTACTCCGGTCATGGAACCACTTTTACAACGAACATTACCGTTTAAGGTACTATTTTTTAAAAATGAACGAACAGTTCCTGATTTACCAGCAACTGGTATAGATTTTCTAAACGATTGATTGTCTTTCATTTTCACCAACAACTGAACAATTTGTTTTGATGATATTGCATTAAAATAAGAAAGACCACTTCCATCTTTAATTGCCATACCTGTTACATCAACTTCAAATTGTGTTTTGAGATATCTCTTAACCCAGTTTTCTACATCCTCCGCTGAATTTGAAAACTTGTGACTATTTTGTAATAAATTCTCAGCTAAAATATTTACACTTTTATGATTGGTTTTTTTAGCTATTTCTGCTACAGATTCGCTTTTAACAACACCAAACTGTTTGTACTTTTTTTTCGGTTTTGGATAAGCCCCGTACATTCCTTTTACAGTTAGGCCTCCTTTTTTTAGTGCACGATAAATTAAATAAGATAAACCTCTTTGAGGTCTCTGCAGAGCCGCTTTCACCTTAAAACTTCGCTTATTCGCAGGAATAGTTCCCTCAATTATCAATCCGCGATCATAGGGTCCTCCAAAACAATATGCTAGATCCTTATCCTCTTCGGATGCTTTTACTCTATTTTCAATTTTCAAAAGCGGTAAATCTGGGACCATTTTTACAATTCTTGTTGGTTCACCTGGCTTTCCGCTCTCAAAATAGAGCTCGAGAATATTTTCATTAAAAACTGTTCCACAGGGGTTTGCGCCGTAATAATTCCCTATATCTTCCCAAATCCAAGTTCTAGGGAGAGTTTCTGATTCTATCGTTGAATCGATAACTTTTATTCCGTTAATTACCTTAATCTTATTCTTAAATAGCCAACTTTTTATTACTCCTGTTATTTCTGACAAGTCTCGATTAAATCTTTTGCTTGCTAATGTTGGATTAAAATTGGGGAATATGTAAATGTCGCCTCGCAAAACACCATCAACAATAGTTCCAGTATGTGCTAATTTAGTTTCAAATTGATGCTTTGGATTCATACTTTTTATTGCAATAGCTGTGGTAATTAGTTTTTGTACTGATGCGGCAGTTAAGACTTTTTCTGCATTTTCTTGTATAATAAACTTATCCTCCTCTAAATCATAAACGGCAATACTCAAACTAGCAGGCTTTAATATATCCGAAGACACCCAGCCCTCCATAAAATCAGAAGTTGATGACGCCATGAATAAAAAACACAAGGGAATAAAAAACCACACTTTTTTCATATCCGTTAAAATATTATTCAAACTCAACACCAAAAAAAGAATTTTTTAAAAATATTTTTCCTGATAGGAACTTATTTTACTAAACATAACACGTGAACAACTCCGAAAAATAAAAAATTAAGCTATAAAGAACTAAATTTATATTTTAAACCATACGAGTTTTAAAAATTTATCTTTATGAGTAATGGGTAACAATAATGACTACGATTATATCATTGTTGGTGGCGGTCTGGCGGGAATGCTAATAGCGTGGGAATTACTTGAGAGAGAGAAAACCTTTTTAATATATTGCAACAAAGCTCCCGCCTCATCAAACGTGGCTGCAGGGACTTGGAATCCAGTTACTTTTCGTAAAATGATTCCAACTTGGCGAGCCCAAGAAATGATCGACAAAATGCTCAAAGTTTATTCCAAAATTGAAAAGATACTTGATATTGATTTGCTTTCTTTTATCGAAGTAGAAAAAATACTTTCTAATGAGCAGGAGGAACAATTTTGGAAAAAAATGGCTGCAAAAGAAGAATTAAAAAAATTTTTGGATCCAAAACTAATAGAAATTATTATTAAGGGAAAAAACAAAAAGTCAGGAATAGTTAAGCAAACCGGAAGAATTGATCTTCCCCAATATGTAAAAAACTCACAAGACTATTTTCAGAAAAAGGGATATCTTATTTTTGATACATTTTACCACTCCATTTTAAAACAAATAGGCACATCTATCCAATACAAATCTGTAAAAACGAATGCAATAATATTTGCAGAAGGAACATATGCTGAGAAAAATCCTTTTTTTAATTGGCTACCTTTTAAACCGGTTAAAGGTGACGTTCTTACGATTGAATCAAAATATTTAAATGTAAATAAAATCCGAAAGAAGAATATTTTCATATTGCCCATTGGAAAAAACAGGTACAAAATTGGAGCTACCTATCATTGGTCGGACAAAACATGGGAACCTAGCGAAAAAGCAAAACTAGAACTCATAGAAAAGTTTGAGAAAATTTCAAATTGTTCCTATAAAATAATTAATCATGAATCTGGAATAAGACCTGCAACGCATGACCGCAGACCCATAATCGGATCTCATCCTAAATACAAAAATATATTCATATTTAATGGTTTGGGATCCAAGGGTGTATTTCTGGGGCCTTTAATGGCCTCAGAATTTTGCGACTTTTTGGAAAATAAAGGTAAGGTTCACCCTGAGGTTTCAATCGAAAGATGTTTAGATAAATATTTCCGCACTACTAATTACTAAAATAATTTCTCTAATCTTCGCTCCAGATCTTCAATTTGCAGCTCTATTTGGTAGAGCTTTACACTCGCTTCAACATCTTTTTTTTCTTGAGTGACTTTTCTTGTATACTTTTTAAGAATTGCCAATCTTTTTTTTTGAACCCAATCTCGCTTATCTCTTAGTTCAGATAGTCGGCTAATTAGTTCCTCCTTAGAATAAATATATCCCATAAAACATTAATTTTATTAGAAATAATTTTGAGATGATAGATGCAATATAGTACCTCAGGACATAGTATGAAAATCAATTTTTGTTGATAAATTCACATTTTTATTTCGAAACTATTGAATTTAAAGGGATTACAAACGTTCTAAATTGTTAATAAATTAGTTTTTACCAAAATTATTTTTGAAAGTCAAAATAAAACCTTTATGAAACCACCTATTGCAAAACAAATAGCCAAAGAATTAACCATTCACAATCATACCAGGATTGATAACTATTACTGGTTAAACAACAGAGAAAATTCAGAGGTAATTGATTATTTAAAGGAAGAAAACAAATACGCTGAATCTAAGCTAAAACATACTGAGAATATTCAAAATGAATTATACGAAGAAATTGTAAGTCGGTTAGATAAAGAGGAAAGCTCAGTACCATACTTGTTAGATGGATATTTATATTCGCACAGTTATGAAAAAGGAAATCAATATCCAGTATTTAAAAGAAAAAAAGAATCGATAAAAACTGATAAAGAGGAAGTTTTAATCGACCAGAACGAGATCGCTAAAAACCATTATTACTGTGCCATTGGTCAATTAGGAATTTGCTCAAATAATGAATTACTAGCCTATTCTGTTGATTTCATTTCGCGAAGAATGTATAACATCTACTTTAAAAATTTAAAAACAGGGAGGCTTTTAAAGGACATAATATCAAATACCTCAGGAGGATTTGCATGGGCAAACGACGGGAAAACACTTTTTTATACCCGAAAGGATGAAAAAACTTTAAGAAGTAATCAAGTTTACAAACATATTATTGGAACAAATTCAAAAGAAGATGTCCTAATTTTCACTGAGGAAGATGAAAAATATATAACCAATGTTTATAAATCAAAATCTAAAAAATACATAATTATAGGTTCCTATAGTACTCTATCTACTGAATATAGAATAGTTTTAGCTGACCAACCAAATAATGAATTTAAAATTTTCGAGCCACGGCAAAGAAATCACGAATATTCAATTGAACATAAAGGAGAAGAATTTTACATCACAACCAATAAGGACGGGTGCAAAAACTTTAAATTAATGAGATGCCCTATGAATTCTACTAATTCAAGATTTTGGGAACAAGTCATCCCACATCGAAAAGAAATTTTGTTAGAGGAAATTGAGGTGTTTGATAAATTTATTGTCCTTAATGAGCGAAAGAAGGGGCTTACTCAGTTTAGAGTTCTATATCTTGAGGAAAGCTTGGAGCATTTAATTGAGATGGAGGAAGAAAGTTACAACGCTTACTTTTCAACAAACTTTGAGTTTGGAACCAGTATATTCCGTTTTGGATTTTCAAGTTTAAAAACACCTACAACAATTTACGATTATAATCTTGAATCAAAAGTTAAAGAAATTAAAAAGCGAACTAAAGTAATCGGTGGTCATGATCCATCGGAATACTCTACTAAAAGGACATTTGCAAAGAGCATTGATGGAACATTAATCCCAATGAGTTTGGTATATAAAAATAGCATCCAACTCAATGGAAAAAATCCAACATTACTTTATGGTTATGGAAGTTATGGGCATGTAATTGACCCCTCTTTTTCACCTGCACGATTAAGCTTATTAAATAGGGGGTTCGTTTTTGCAATAGCACACATAAGAGGAGGAGAAGATTTGGGTAGAGATTGGTATGAGGATGGTAAAATGCTAAATAAAATTAACACGTTTAATGATTTTATAACTTGTGGCGAATTCCTGATAAATCAAAATTACACTTCGTCTAAAAACTTATTTGCGATGGGGGGAAGTGCTGGAGGGTTATTGATTGGAGCTGTAATTAATATGAAACCTCAACTTTGGAAGGCAGCTATCGCTGCTGTGCCATTTGTTGACGTAGTTACCACAATGCTAGATGATTCAATTCCACTAACAACTGGTGAATATGATGAATGGGGAAATCCAAATCAAGAAGAACACTACAAGTATATACTAAGCTACAGTCCTTACGATCAAATTGAAAGTAAAGATTATCCTGCTCTTTTAGTAACCACAGGATTGCACGATTCACAAGTCCAGTATTGGGAACCCGCAAAGTGGGTAGCGAAACTTCGAGAATTAAAAACCGACGATAACCTACTTTTACTTAAAACCAATATGGAAACTGGCCATGGAGGTGCCTCTGGAAGATATGAATATTTCAAAGATATTGCTTTAAATTATGCATTCCTTTTGGATCAGGCAGGATTAGCTTAAAGAATGTCTTTTATACCATCTCCGTTAAAAAATAGATTTAAATCGTTAATTGTAATGAAAATCAATTTTTTAGTACCTTTATATCAAATTAATCGCCATAAAAATGGAAGAGTCGTTATTAATTATTCAAAAAATAGGTCCCGTAGGGATTATTCTGATTGTTTTAGTTATTCTCTTGCTCTTCGGGGGTAAGAAAATACCCGAATTAATGAAAGGGTTAGGAAAAGGAGTTAAAGAGTTTAAAGATGCTACAAATAATCCCGATGGAAAAGACGATGCAAGCGGGGAGGTCAATGAAAAAAAAAAATAACCTAACAGCTGATAAAGATATATTATAAAGACTGCTACATGCAGTCTTTTTTGTTTAAAAATAGTTACCTAACTTTAAAATTATGGACATTCAATATGATTTTTTAATAATTGGTGGAGGTATAGCTGGGTTGAGCTTTGCTCTCAAAGCAGCTAAAAAAGGTTCGGTTGTAATAATTACAAAAGACAACCCTACTGAGTCCAATACTTCCTATGCCCAAGGAGGAATTGCTGGAGTGTGGGATAATGGTGATGATTTTGAAAAACATATTTTCGACACTTTAGACGCTGGATCAGGTTTAAACAACAATAATATTGTTGAAATTGTGGTCAAAGAAGCAAAAGAAAGAATTAACGAGCTAATCGAGTGGGGAACTCATTTTGATAAAAACAAAAAAGGAGAGTACGACCTAGCTAAAGAAGGAGGGCATTCAGAAAGTAGAATACTACACCACAAAGACATAACAGGAAAAGAAATTGTTAGGGCTTTAATAGAGCGGGTTAAGAAAGATCCGAATATTCAAATTTTTAAAAACCACTTTGCACTCGACTTAATAACACAACACCATCTAGGTGAAAAGTTGACAAGAAAAGACCCTGGTATTGAATGTTATGGCGCATATGTACTTAATAAAAACTCAGACAAAATTCTAACAGTGCTCGCTAAAAATGTAATTATGGCAACAGGAGGTGCCGGTTTGGTTTATAAATCAACCACAAATCCTTTAATTGCAACTGGTGATGGAATTGCAATGGCTTACAGAGCTAAGGCTGAGGTTCAAGACATGGAATTTATTCAATTTCATCCAACCTCTTTATATAATCCAGGGGCCTACCCCTCTTTTTTAATTTCAGAAGCTGTAAGAGGATTTGGGGCAATACTAAGGGATCACGAAGGAAGGGAATTCATGAGTAAGTACGATAAAAGAAAATCTTTAGCTCCGAGAGATATCGTTGCTCGTTCAATTGATAATGAGATGAAACTCCATGGTGTAGAATTTATGAATTTAGACTGTACGCATTTAAATATGAAAAAATTCAAAACACACTTTCCAACAATTTATAAAAAATGTAAGTCATTAGGTATTGATCCAGCCTTTGATTACCTCCCAATTGTTCCAGCTGCTCATTATACTTGCGGTGGGATATTGGTAAATGAACATGGTCAAACATCAATCAAAAACCTTTATGCTATTGGAGAGTGCTCATGTACCGGTTTACACGGCGCCAATCGGTTAGCAAGCAATTCACTTTTAGAAGCTATTGTTTTTTCTCATAGAGCCTATTTAAAATCAAGTGAATCGCTCAATAAAAAAGCCTATCAACCTAATATTCCTGACTGGGATGCGACTGGCACGGAAGCTCCTGAGGAAATGATTTTAATTACTCAAAGCTTACATGAAGTCCAAGGAATTATGAGTTCTTATGTTGGAATTGTTAGGAGTAACTTACGTTTAAAAAGAGCTTTAGACCGTCTTGAAATATTATATCGAGAGGTAGAGGATCTATATGAAAAAACTACTCCCTCTCAGAAACTTTGCGAAACTAGGAATGTCATAAATGTGGCGTATTTGATTATAAAATTTGCCTCGAACAGAAAGCAAAGTGTAGGCTTGCATTATTCTTTAGATTATAAGCAAAATCCAGCTAAAAATATCTTCGTAAATTAAACACGAGGTAACTTATTAAAATTATTTACTCCATTTTTCAATCTCAGTATAAGTGGCAGAATCGGACTCCCAAGATTGGAATTTTATTATTCCAGGGCCTTTATAGGAAGTGAACCAGGTTTTTATAATTTCTCTAACTGGACCAGATAACTCTTTGAAAGAATTTACCTTCAGTACATTTAATGCTTTATCACAAGGGACGGCAATTATCTTGTGATCTTCCTCTACTCCATCAATTAATTTAAGAGTTGCAATTGGTCGTATTCCGACGACTTGTCCTTGAGGTATAGACTCTGACAATACCAAAACATCTAAAGCATCTCCATCCCCCCCCTTTTCTTTGTCCATTAAGGTCCCTGGTATAAAACCATAATTACCAGGGTAAGGTAAAAAATTAATCATCCTTGGTTTACCCTCTCTAATTTCGCAAACATATTTCTTAGATTCATCATCATACTCGTATTTATGATTGGTACCCGCTGGAATTTCAATAACAGCTTTAATATCGCCTTGTTGATATCGCAATGAGGCTGTTCCAAAATCTGGTGATATTTCTTCAGAGGCAGAATGTGTTATGGCTCCTTCAACTGCTTCATCATTGATACAGGAAGCTATTAATGAAGCGATAACAGGCAATATAAAAAACCTCATTCTAAGAATTATTTGTTTTTTTTTCTTTGTAGTAAATCTTTACCTCCGCAACATCCTTCAAAAAATCGACCTTCCCTACACTTACCTTAAAAATATCCAGTCCTGTTCGATTTCTCAAGTCCGAAATTAATAATTGCTCATTTTCTGGTTTAATCAGGTCAATTTTTTCCAACAACACAACCTTACTTCTCTCATGATTATTAAACCAAATAGCCTCAATTCCATAAGTTGTAGCCAAAATCATTAAATCCACAAATAAAATTTCTACATGACTAATTTTTTTATTCGCCAAGGCATTAATCATAGCAAGACCTATGACAATAAAAAGATAAGTCATTTCCTTAAAAGGAATCGTTTCTGTCCGGTACCTTATAATTCCGAAAACAGCAAACAGACCAAAGGCAAACCCCATTTCGATTGATGTTTTTCGGAATAGGACACAAATAAAGAATGTTATTATATTAAAAATATAAAACGTAAACAGGTAATCTTTATCTCTATTATTTCTGTAAAAAATGTACCTTACCGTCACAAACATAAAAAAGAAGTTAACAGTAAACTTGAAAATTAATTTCTTAAAATCTTCAACATCAATAAGCTTCATACCAAAAAACTCAATTGAGTCTGCAGTAGCCTGAGCTAACAAAGGCATGCTATCTATTCCAAATAACTCCATAATCTTTGTGTATTTTATTTAAATAGAGCATATTGCTCTTAAATTGATTGTATTTTAATTGTTGGTTTAATAAAGTAGCACCAGATGCATACTTACTAAAGCTGGCCTTTCTGATTCCACATTCCTTTAAGACCTGCATCACTTTTGAATTTCGATTTACTTTTTCCTGCTTTACCTCTGCGATTACTAAGTTAAA
>MDTG01147882.1_pt1 | contig 19295 bp, 17 predicted proteins | sample 811421 | NCBI WGS metagenome assembly MDTG01 (sample SAMN05326645, study PRJNA326480) | marine metagenome | isolation source: seawater | place: Pacific Ocean: South East | collected 2011
CTCGACGGATCGCCCGTCGACGAGGACGGCGAGGGGGTGCCTGATTGCTGCCAGGATGCGTCCTGCAGTGTTCCTACCCAGTGGGCCGCCGAAGATGGGGGCAACGGCCATTGGTACATATTCAAGCTTGCGTACATTCCGTGGTCCGAGGCAAGGGCTGAAGCGGAGTCGCTTGGCGGGTATCTTTGCTGCATGGAGACCACGGAGGAATGGGTCTGGGTCCGTGACGAACTGGTGGAGCCTCAATCGGACATGCTCTTCAGTGACAATGGCTGGGGTGTGTGCATCGGCGGGTATCAGGATCTCGACTCCCCGGACTACAGCGAGCCGTATGGTGGTTGGACCTGGCTGACCGGCGAGCCGTTCGTCTGCGGTGGCGAGTTCAACTGCAACATGGAGAACTACTGGGGTGTGCAGCACAACATGTCGCTGGTGCGGAATGCGGGGTACCCCGTTCAGTTCAACGACATCGACGAGGTGCCCGACCAGCCGTACTACATGATCGAATGGTCCGCCGACTGCAACGGCGACGGCATCGTCGACTACGGCCAGATCCTCGACGGATCGCTCGTGGACGAGGACGGCGACGGCGTCCCCGACGTCTGCGACTGCCGTGCGGATCTCAACGCCGACGGCATCGTCACGGTCAACGATCTGCTGATCGTGATCGCCCAGTGGGCCACCGAAGGTCCGCTCGGAGATCTCGACGCCGACGGCACCGTGAACGTGCAGGATCTGCTACTGGTCATCCAGGCTTGGGGCACCTGCGGCTGAACACCGGGTGACGAAATGAACGACGACCCCGCTCCTTCGGGAGCGGGGTCGTCGCGTGTCAGGGCTGGTTGGTGTTCAGCCGGTGCTGACGAGGATGTCCTCGCCCTCGATCTTCACCTCGTAGACCTTCAGCGGCTCGTCCGCCGGTGGCTCCATTGCGTGTCCGGTGCGGGCGTCGAAGGTGGCGTAGTGCAACGGGCATACCAGGCAGCCGTCCTCGATGTCGCCGTCGCAGAGGTCGGCATCGGCATGGGTGCAGGTTCCCGAGACGGCGGAGATCTCGCCGTCGACGTTGCAGATGGCGACGCGTTCGCCGTCGATGTCGACGCCGTAGACCGTTCCCGAGGGGACGTCGGTGAGCATCGCGACTCGCTTGAAATCGGACATGGCGCATCGGCCGCGTCAGTCGCGCGGCCGCTCCTTGCGATTGAAGGTGAGTGAGGTCGGTTTCTTGGCTGCGAACTTCGCCGGATCGAACTTACCGGTGAAGTCCAGGTCCAGCTTGGCGGCTTCGGTCATCATCTGCGATTCCCAGACGGGCTCCCAGGTCAGCTCGACCGATGCGCCCGTGACGCCTTCGACCGCGGCCACGGCCTGTTCGACCTGACCGGGGATGACTTCGGCCATGGGGCAGTTGGGCGTGGTGAGGGTTATGACCACATGCACGCCGGACTGTTCGTCGATGCGGATCTGAATGGTGACGGTTCCGTCACGGTCAACGATCTACTGATCGTGATCGCCCAGTGGGGCACGGAAGGCCCGCTCGGGGATGTCACCCGAGACGATCTCGTGAACATCGAGGATCTGCTGATGGTCATCAGCCGCTGGGGCTTCTGCGACTGAAACGTGAAGGACGGCCGAAGTCTTCAGCCCCTCTCCTTCGGGAGGGGGGCTGTTGCATTCAGGGACCGTAGCGTCCCAGCAGCGTGTCCATGCACGGGCCGATGCGGCGACGCATGTCTTGCTGCAGTCGTGTCCGCTGCGAATCGTCGAGCGTGCCGGGTCTGGCGCTGAGGCCGATGCCCTTGGTGTCGTACCACGACAGCGACTTCTCTCGATGGGCGTCGACGTCGAACGGTTCGTCGTGGGCGATGCCCAGGAAGTCGAGCAGGCGTTCGACCTCGGCGAAGTCGTCCTTCATGTCCTCGTAGTAGAGGATCATCTTCTCGCCCTCGAAGGCGTCGTAGGCACGGACGTTCACCGCGTACCTCGACGGATTCCATTCGCTTCGAACCGCGTTGGCGTGGTAGTCGCGCACGAGCAGGATCATGCGAGGGAAGATCGGCGTGAACGGGATGCGGCATGCCCACATCGCCTGCCTGACGAAGCGGGGGTACCGACCCTGCTCGTAGAAGATGCAGTCGCTCGTCTCCGGGCCGCTGGTCTTCCTGACGTCGTGGGTACGGTAGAGCACCGGATCTCCTTCGGAGACCAGTTTGCCGAAGCCCGGAGTCGGGCGCTGCGAGAAGTGCTCGATGCAGTAGCGAAGCCAGTTGAGTCCGCTTCGTGGATGCGAAGCCAGGATGGTCTTGGTGCGATCCAGCTCCATCAGCCGACGCTGACGAGGATGTCCTCGCCCTCGATCTTCACCTCGTAGACCTTCAGCGGTTCGTCGGCGGGGGGTTCCATCGCGTGCCCGGTGCGGGCGTCGAAGGTGGCGTAGTGCAATGGGCACACGAGGCAGCCGTCCTCGATGTCGCCGTCGCACAGGTCTGCGTCGGCGTGCGTGCAGGTGCCGGAGACGGCGGAGATCTCGCCGTCGACGTTGCAGATGGCGACGCGTTCGCCGTCGACGTCGACTCCGTAGACCGTTCCCGACGGCACGTCGGTGAGCATCGCCACTCGCTTGAAATCGGACATGGTGCATCGGCCGCGTCAGTCGCGTGGCCGCTCCTTGCGATTGAAGGTGAGGGAGGTCGGCTTCTTGGCCGCGAACTTGGCGGGATCGAACTTGCCGGTGAAGTCCAGGTCCAGCTTGGCGGCTTCGGTCATCATCTGCGGTTCCCAGATCGGCTCCCAGGTCAACTCGACCGAGGCGCCCGAGACGCCTTCGACCGCGGCCACGGCCTGTTCGACCTGGCCGGGGATGACTTCGGCCATGGGGCAGTTGGGCGTGGTGAGGGTCATGACCACATGCACGCCGGACTGTTCGTCGATGCGGGCCTCGTAGATCAGTCCCAGATCGAAGATGTTCACCGGAATCTCCGGATCGTGCACGCTGCTGAGCGCCTTCCGGACGGCGTTGGCGAGCGGGTGGTCTGCGGGGGTGATGTTGGACATGATCGGATCCGTGTTCAGCCGAAGACTTCGATGACCCGCAGCAGCCGATCAGCGAACTCGTCGAGTTCATGGGTTGTGTTGTAGACGCCCATCGAGATCCTCGCCGTGGCGGGGACCCCGAACCGGTCCATCAGCGGCCACGCGCAGTGGTGTCCGGTGCGGATGGCGACGCCGTGACGATCGAGGAACGTGCCGAGATCGTGCGGGTGGATGCCGTCGACGAGAAACGAGACCACCGCTGCCCGCTTGGGGGCGTTTCCGATGATGCGCACCCGGTCGATGTCCTCGAGCCGCTCCATCGCGTGCACCAGGAGATGCCGTTCGTGGGCGGCGATCGCCTCCATGCCGATCTCCCGGAGCCACGTCGCGGCGGCACCGAGTCCGATGGCCCCCGAGATGTTCGGAGTGCCGGCTTCGAACTTCCACGGCACGGCGTTGTAGGTGGTCTCCTCGAACGTGACCTTCTCGATCATGTCGCCGCCACCCTGCCAGGGGGGCATCGACTCGAGCAGTTCATGCCGGGCCCAGAGGCACCCGATGCCGGTCGGGGCGTACATCTTGTGCCCGGAGAACGCGATGGCGTCGCATCCGATCGCCTGCACGTCGACCGGAGCGTGGGGCATCGCCTGCGCGGCGTCGAGCAGCGTGACGATTCCCCGATCACGGGCGGCTCTGCAGACCGCGGCCACGTCGTTGATCGTGCCCAGGACGTTGCTCGTCCAGGTCATGGCCACGAGTCTGGTGCGGTCGTTGATGTGTTCGATGAACGTATCGAACGTGATGGTTCCGTCGTCCTCGACCGGCACCACGTTCAGCACGATGCCGAGTCGTTCCCGCAGCAGCTGCCAGGGCACGATGTTGGCGTGGTGTTCCATGACCGTGAGGAGGACCTCGTCGCCTTCCTTCAGATTGGCGACGCCCCAGGAGTTCGCGAACAGGTTGATCGACTCGGTCGTGCCGCGCGTCCACACGATCTCCTCGTGCCGATTCGCGTTGATCAGCGATGCGATGCTCTTTCTCGCGCCTTCGTACGCGTCGGTCGCCTCGCCGCTGAGTTCGTGGACCGCTCGATGGACGTTGGCCGTGTACCGGGTCTCGAACCCCTGCACGGCATCGATCACCGGCTGCGGTCGAGGCGTGGTCGCAGCGTTGTCGAGGTAGATCAGCGGCTGATCATGCACACGCCGGTCCAGCAGCGGAAACTGGCTGCGGATGCGATCGAGGTCGAATGGATGTCCGGTTGCGGTGCTCATGGATGCACCTCTAGTCTACGCCGCCCATGGACCTGAGAAGGTCGCCGTGGGGAAGTCGTTCCAAAAGCAGCGATTCCATCATGCGTCGAAGGGGGAGAAGTTCGATGTCCTCGATGACTTCGTTGGCGAATGCGAAGGTCAGGAGGCTCTTTGCGGCCTCCTTGCCGATTCCACGGGCATGGAGGTAGAACATGGCCTGCTCGTCGAGCCGGCCGATGGTCGCTCCGTGGGTGCACTTCACGTCGTCGGCAAAGATCTCGAGCTGCGGCCTGGTTCGGACCTTGGCGTTCTCCGAAAGCAGCAGGTTCATGTTCGTCTGGACGGCGTCCGTCTTCTGGGCGTCCTCTTCGACGTAGATGCGTCCGGTGAACGCGGCGGATCCCTTGTCGGTGAGGATGTGCTTGAAGTATTCGCGGCTGTCGCACTCGGGCTTCATGTGGTTGACCCGGAGGAAGTTGTCGACGTGCCTGCTGCCGTCGACCACCGCGAGGCCGCGGAGATTCGCCATGCCTTCGGTGCCGTCGAGCGTTCCGGTCATTCCGTTGCGGATGATCTCTCCGTCGAGGGCCATGCAGCACGAGTTGACGTTGCTTCGATTGCCCTGGATCAGTCCGAAGCCGCCGATGTGCCAGGTCTTCTCGCCTTCACGGACGATCCGGTAGTGATCGACGTGCACATCGTCGCCGGCGACGATCTCGGTCACCGGGTTGACGAGGCAGGGGTCGTCGCCGAGGCCGCAGCAGGTCTCGACGCAGGTGGCCCGTCCGCCGTTCTCGACCACGATCAGGGTCCGGGGGTGCGACACGATCGGCTTGTCGCCGGATCGGGTCACGTGCAGGACGTGCACGGGATGCTCGAGATGGACGCCGGCGGGCACGTGCATCATCAGGCCGTCCTCGATGAACGCGGTGTTCAGGGCGTCGAACGCGTCGATCTTCCAGTCGATGGTGGTCCCGATGTGTCGGGTCACCATGTCGGGCTGCTCGGTGATCGCTTCGGCGAGCCGCATCACGGTCACGCCGTCGGGGATGGTGCCGATGTCCGAAAGCGTCTCGTCGAAGATGCCGTTGACGAAGACCAGCCGATGGCAGGGGACGCCGTCGAGCAGGTGCGGACGCAGCACGTCCATCGGCACTTCGGCCGCCGAAGCGGCCAGCTGGAGATCTGCTTCCGCGATGGGGCGGCAGTCGGTGTACCGGTAGGCCTCGCCACGGGTGGTGGGCCAGCCGAGTTCGACGAACCGCTCGTAGGCTTCGCGGCGAAGCTCCGCAAGCGGGCCGCCCGCTTCCGCGAGTCGGGTGAAGTCGGATTCGAACTGGCGTTGGTCGTTCATCGTTTCGGTGGTCATCGGTGTTCCGTTCAGGCGCCGTTGGCGACGTTGCTTTCCGCTTCGATTCCTGCGTAGCCTTCGGCTTCGAGCTGCTTCGCGAGGTCCTTGCCGCCGGTCCGGACGATCCGGCCGTTGAGGAGCACGTGCACGACGTCGGGAACGATGTAGTCGAGCAGTCGCTGGTAGTGGGTGATCACCAGGAAGCTGCGGTTGCCGTCGCGCAGGGCGTTGACGCCTTCCGAGACGACCTTCAGCGCGTCGATGTCGAGTCCGGAATCGGTCTCGTCCAGAACGCACATCTTCGGATCGAGCATGGCCATCTGGAAGATCTCGGCCCGCTTCTTCTCGCCGCCCGAGAAGCCTTCATTGACGGATCGATCGAGGAGGGAGGTGTCGAGGCCGAGGGCCTCCGCCTTCTCCTTGACCATCTGCAGGAACTCGTAGGCGTCGAGTTCACCGAGTTCGCGGTGGGCACGGACCGCGTTCACGGCCGCGCGAAGGAAGTACTTGGTGCTGACACCGGGAATCTCGACGGGGTACTGGAAGGCCATGAACAGCCCTTCGCACGCCCGGACGTCGGGATCCATGTCGAGAAGGTCTTCGCCATCGAGCGTGACCGAGCCTTCGGTCACCTCGTAGGCGTCCTCGCCCGCGAGGACGCGGGCCAGGGTGGACTTTCCGGAGCCGTTGGGTCCCATGATCGAGTGGACTTCGCCCGACGGGATGGTCAGGTCGATGCCACGGAGAATTTCGGTGCCCTCGACGGACGCATGGAGATTGGTGATCTGGAGCATGTCTCGTTCCTGGCGGGTTTCAGCCCACGCTCCCCTCGAGACTGACCTCGAGGAGCTTCTTCGCTTCGACGGCGAATTCCATGGGCAGTTCCGCGAGCACTTCGCGGCAGAACCCGTTGACGATCATTGAGACGGCATCCTCCGAGGAGATGCCACGCTGGTTGCAGTAGAAGATCTGGTCTTCGCCGATCTTCGAGGTCGATGCCTCGTGTTCCACCATCGCGGTGTCGTTGTCGGCTTCGATGTAGGGGAAGGTGTGTGCTCCGCATCGATCGCCCATCAGCATCGAATCGCACTGGGTGTAGTTGCGGGCGTTCGTGGCCTTGGGCCGGATCTTCACGAGGCCACGGTAGGTGTTCTGTCCGTGGCCGGCCGAGATCCCCTTGGAGACGATGTTGCTCCGGGTGTTGCGGCCGATGTGCACCATCTTGGTTCCGGTGTCCGCCTGCTGGCGGTTGTTGGTCAGTGCGACGGAGTAGAACTCGCCGATGGAATCGTCGCCCTTGAGGATGCAGGAGGGATACTTCCAGGTGATCGCCGAGCCGGTCTCGACCTGGGTCCAGGAGATGTGGCTGCGGTCGCCTTCGCACATGCCTCGCTTGGTGACGAAGTTGTAGATGCCGCCCTTGCCGTTCTCGTCGCCGGGATACCAGTTCTGGATCGTGGAGTACTTGATCGAGGCGTCGTCGAGGGCGATCAGTTCGACCACGGCGGCGTGGAGCTGGTTCTCGTCCCGCATCGGAGCGGTGCATCCTTCGAGGTAGCTCACCGATGCGCCTTCCTCGGCGATGATGAGGGTCCGCTCGAACTGTCCGGTGTTCAGGGAGTTGATCCGGAAGTAGGTGCTGAGTTCCATCGGGCAGGTGACGCCCTTGGGGATGTAGACGAATGAGCCGTCGGTGAACACCGCCGAGTTGAGGGCGGCGAAGAAGTTGTCGTTCGGGGGCACGATGCGTCCCAGATACTTCTTGACGAGCTCGGGATGATCACGGACTGCTTCGGAGATCGGGCAGAAGATCACGCCGGATTCGGCCAGCTTCTCGCGGTAGGTCGTGGCGACGGAGACGCTGTCGAAGACCGCGTCCACGGCGACGCCGGCGAGGGCGGCACGTTCCTCCAGGGGAATGCCGAGCTTCTCGTACGTCTCGAGCAGTTTCGGATCGACCTCGTCCAGACTCTTCGGGCGATCTTCATCGCTCTTGGGAGCGGAGTAGTAGCTGATCGCGTTGTAGTCGATCGGGCCCCAGGGTCGATCGGGGAAGTGGGCCCATTCGGGCTCCTTCATGGTCAACCAGTGCCTGTAGGCCTTGAGCCTCCACTCCAGAAGCCATTCCGGTTCCTGCTTGCGAGCCGAGATGGCGCGGACGACACCCTCGTCCAGTCCTGGGGGAAGGGTTTCGGACTCGATATCGGTCACGAAACCCCACTTGTAGTCGGATTGCTCTGCCCAGGCATCCAGAGTCTGGTTCGAGTCGCTGGCCATCGAATGGTTCCTTCGGGTTCGGTGGGAGGTGCCGGCACGAATCGTGTCGGGAGCCCACTATCAGTAGGGCTAGAAAGGGTAGTCTAGCCTCAATTCTGGAATGATTCTAGGGATTCGGAGGGTTACAAACTCGACTTGTGCAGCCTAGAATGAGGTGCTTGAACCGGGAGGGCTTCTCGGCCACTCCATTTTCCTGATTTCCGGAGATGCATCAATGCCTGTGACTGTGACCGACAACGCCGCCAGAGAGATCGCCTCGATCATCAAGCAGCAGGATCTCGATCCTCAGGCCATTCGACTTCGTGTCGGAGTCAAGGGTGGTGGTTGCAGCGGCTTCAGCTACCTGCTCGATCTCACCGAGAACTCGAAGGACAGCGACGAATCCTGGGAATACGAGTATTCCAAGGAGCAGCCCGAGGACAGCCAGGTCATCACCGTGGTCTGCGACCCCAAGAGCTATCTGTATCTCAACGGGACCGAAATCGACTTCAAGGACGAGGTGATGGGGCGTGGGTTCGTCTTCAACAACCCCAACGCGACCAACACCTGCGGCTGCGGAAGCAGTTTCAGCGCCTGATCGGAAATCGTTCGGCATGACGACATGCGCACCACTCGCCGTCGGCGAGCGGTGCAACGTTTCTGGATTCAAGCGTTCGGCTTCAGATGAAGATGGTGGCCACGATCCCGATCCAGGTGACGTAGATGGCCGTGTCGATCAGATTCACGCGCGTCGCCGTGGCGGCCTCCCCACTCAAGGTCGCCGGCTTTCCATCGTGCCGTTGCGATGTTCGGAACCACCCAGGGGTATCGTTCCTTCGGGGCGTGACATGGTGCATTCGGTCATCTCCAGTGGCGGTGCTGCCGCATCGACAAGCCCTTCCAATCAAGTTTCCTTTCGCATGGCGTCGTTATTTCTTCTCATCCGCTCTTTCCGCTCCGTGCGGGACCGATCCGGGGTGTGGGAGGGGGCTTGGGGAGGCGTGGGGAACCAGACAGGCCCGAAAACGGGTACCTTGTCACTCCTGAGCAAGTGTGTGCCATGTGGTTCACGCTCGAGCGAGGTCCGGGGCGGGAACGTCTCCGGAAACGACGATTTGACCCTTCGGCTATCCGCCGAAGCAGCAAGACATCGGGAAACACCCCCAGATACCGACGGAGACCGTCCATGTTCACGAGAATCATCCCTGCCGTACTCGCCATGACCGCTGCCGCATTCGCCGCTCCGGTCAACACCGTCTGTCCCCTGATGCCGGATGAGGCGATCACCGACTCGGACAACGTGATCGAATACGACGGCAAGGAGGTCGCCTTCTGCTGCGGGCGCTGCGTCCGCAAGTGGAACGGCATGGACGACGCCAAGCGTCAGGAGATGCTCGTGGCCGTGATGCCCGCCTCGACCGTTCCTGTCGTCGAAGCGCCCGAAACGCCCGAAGAGGTCGTGGTGCCGATGGACCAGCTCGATCCGCTGGGCCTCTGCCCGAAGAGCGGTTCCGATGCAGGAGCCATGGGCAAGGCCACCCGCCGGGTCATCAATGGAGTGGACGTCACCTTCTGCTGTCCTCCCTGCATCAAGCCCTACGAGGACGACTACGCCGAGTATCGCCGGAAGATCGACGGCCAGATCGTGGTCCTTGAACTTCCGTACTATCCGACGGACAAGTGCATCGTGTCGGGCAAGGAACTCGGCAAGGAGACCACTCCGGTCAACTACGTGCTCGGCAACCGCCTGGTCCGCGTCGGAACGACCGAATGCATCGAGAAGCTCAAGGCCGATCCCGCGTCGTACAACCGCAAGCTCGATGAGATGATCATCAAGGCCGAACGCAAGGACTATCCCCTGACGACCTGCATCGTCGGTGGTCGCGAACTCGATCCCGACCGGAAGCCCTTCGAGGTCGTCGTCGGAAACAGGCTGATGAAGCTCTGCTGCGGCGGCTGCCAGGCGCAGATCCGCGAGACGCCGTACGTCTTCGTGAAGAAGATCAACGAGGCCTGGGCCGCCGAAGACGGTGACGAGTCCGGCTCCTGAGCCGCCCGTCCGATTTCAATCGCATTCGCCCCATGAGGCGATGACCGTCAGCAGATCGTCGACGGTGTAGGGGTCGTTCCAGCCGGCGATGATCGCGAGCAGATCGTCGACGTTCACCCTGCTGTCGCCGTTGATGTCGCCGTCGCACGGTTCGACTCCGTCGTCCTCGATGACGAAGTGGAACTCCGCGGCCATGTTGCCGTCGACGTCCACGTCACGCACCAGGACCTCGAGGTCCGGATGGTAGAAGGCGTCCGTCTCGTTCTCGGGAAGATCGGGGAAGTAGAGCTGGGTGGTCAGGGTGATTCCGCTGCCGCCGCGCACCTTGGCGTGGATGTGGCTCGTGCGTCCCGGATACATCCCCGGGACGACGGTCTGCAGGTGCCATTCGCCCTGGGCGTCGGTGAAGAGGTGCCCTCGGTAGCTCCAGCCGCCCTTGTCGTAGTCGCCTTCGTCGTCGGCATGCCAGATGTCGATCCAGGCGCCGGAGACCGGCAGGCAGTCGTCGCCGACGACCGTACCGACGAGATCGAGCAGCGGTCCGTCTCCTTCGATGCGGAGATCGCTTCGTTCCGGTGATCCGTCGAGCCAGTAGGGGCCCTCGACGTCGGGACGGGTGAGTACGCAGTCGTCGCCGGCGAACGCGGTACCGACGAGGACGAGTGCTGCAAGCAGATGCGGGATCATGGAAGTTCTCCTCGGAGATGTCATTCGGCCATGTGTTGCGGGAAGGACAACCCCGCATTCCGAGGAATGCGGGGTTGTGTGCGAAGGGGAAAGAAGATTGTCGATGGCTTCAAGGCCACGCGTCGCCCCGCCCCTACTCACATGAGATCGATAGTGTTCCGTAGTCCTCATGCGGGTATTGAACTCCGTCGAAGCCGACGCGTATCAGGTAACTGGTGCCTGCCGTGACCTGGGTGTCCACGCGGGCCCCGAGGTAGCATTGCTCCCCGCCATCGCCGGGATAGTGTCCATTGCAGGCGATCTGCATCATGTCCTGGCATGTTCCTTCGTAGACGACGATGTCCGCGTTGAACCCCACCGCTCCGCAGAGGTCTGCGGTGAGCGTGCCGGTGCAGGTGGCTTCGTAGGCCCACCAGAGATCCTGCTCCATCCAGCCGAACGGACCGGGAATCTCGCAGTCGTAGGAGTACGGGTCGCTGCTGTCGGTTGCTTCGGTGATGGAGAAGTCGAACGATCCGTTTGACACGACGTGTGCATCGACGCACTCGTCGTTCAACGGTGGAATCGAACAGTCGGTGATGATGCAGTGCGATCCGGTTCCCCCGTGGTGGCCTCCCTCGGCCTCGCAGACGTCGGGCAGCAGTTGGGCGCACGAGTCGTCGTCCATGCAGCATGCTCCCGGTTGCGGGCAGCCCACGTAGCTGCAGAACGTATCGGAACCGTTCCAGATGCCGCCTGCTGCTTCGCAGTCGTACGCATCGGTGGCCATGCAGGTGCCGTCGGAAAGACAGCACGCTCCGGGTAGGTCGCAGGGCGAGTCCCAGTGCTCGATGACGTTCAGGAGATCGGCGACGTTGTATGGGTTGTCCCACCCGGAGATGATTGCGAGCAGATCCACCACGTCGACGGAGCGGTCGTAGTTCATGTCGCCCTCGCAGGAGATCTGCGGAGCATCGAAGGTGAGTGTGAGTACCGGTGCCAGATCGTCGGCGTTGCTTATGGTGATCAGGCTGCTCGAGTCGTTTCGGGCGACGACCATCAGCCGGCCGCCCGACGGCAGGGCGAACATCGAGAGGGGGGCGGTGTAGTTGAACGTCGTGCCGGACCAGAAGGCGGACGTCGCCGCATCCGGGTAGTACATGGTGGTGTATGCGCTGTCCGTGGAAAGTGCATCATCGCCGATCCATCTGAATCCGAGGCTTCCCCAGCCGGTCGCACTGACTGGATGATGCCCGGTGAGCCTGATCGACGTGAAGATCGTATCCGGCGGCAGTTGGGGGATTTCGAAGATCCAGGCTCCCGATTTCTGATTCCCCATGCAGTAGCTGCCCTGCACGTTGCAGGTCTTGGCGGTGATCTCGGATGGTTCCGCCGTCATGGTCTCGGGTGAGCAGCAGTAGAAGCCTGTCCCTGAGAATCCGGCGGATTCCACGCTTGAGAACGTGAGCGTCTGGACTGCTCCCGACGTCTGGGCTGCGGCGATCGCCACGAGGATTGCTGTGGCGAAGATGATTGATTTCATGAGTTGTTTCTCTTCGTGGAGATTGCTCAACGGTGCATTCGTCCGATGCGGCGTTCATGGCCGGTCGGTCATTCCGTCGAGTCGCATGAGACTTCAAGCGTACCGGTGCCGGCGGCGGACTCGTCCCAGCCGCCGAGGCGGATCAGGTAGTTGGTGCCCGATGTGACCGGAGTCTCCAGATAGGAGGTGTAGCCGGAGCAGATCGACGCGTCGCCGTTGCAGGCGATCTGCGTCATGTCGGAACAGGTGCCCTGGTAGACCACGAGATCGGTGTCGAACGATGCGCTGTCGCACGTGCTGACGACGAGCGTGCCGGTGCACGTGGCCTGGTAGCTGAACCAGAGGTCCTTGTTCATCGCGCCCAGGTAGGTTCCGGAGCATTGGTCCGAAAAGAGGTCGGTGCTGTTGGTCGCCTCGATGGTCGAGAACGCGGTCGATCCATTGTAGATCATCGTCGCGTCCACACACTCGTCGTTGTATTCGGCGATGGTGCAGTTGGTCGTCGAGCAGTCGGTGTCGCCACCGCGGAAACTGCCGCCGCCGTCCTTGCAGGCATCGGCAAGCTGCATCTCGCAGGTCTGGTCGTCCAGGCAGCAGGCGCCGTACTCGGGGCAGTCCGCGCTGCTGCAGAAGGTGCCCGTCCCGTTCCAGACGCCGCCGGCGTACTCGCAGCCGGTTTCGTCGGTGGATTCGCAGCCTCCGGTGGGCAGGCAGCATGCGCCCGGTTGTTCGCAGTCCGAATCCCAGTGCTCGATGACCTTCAGCAGGTCGGTCACGTTGTAGGGGTTGCCCCATTCTGCGATGACCGCAAGCAGGTCGACGACGTCGACGGAATCGTCATCGTTCATGTCGCCGTCGCAGGTCTGATCGGGCACGCCGATCACCATTCGGATCTTCGGTCGCAGTGTTCCGGAGTTGTTGAAGGTCATGTAGGTGCTTCGGTACGCGCTCAGCATCAGGTGGCCTGCGTCCCAGTCTCCGCCGTCCAAATCGATCGGAAGTGGAGCGGAGAAGTTGCCGCCACTGCTGCTGACGCTGTTGGTGAAGAAGGGATTGTTCCATCCCTCCAATGCTGTCGAGTAGCCGTACGAACCGGTTGTGAACCATTTGCCTCGGAGTGAAAAGGCCGCCCCGCCGGAGTGTCTTCCGTCGAACGAGATCGACAGCAGTTCGCTGCCCGGTTCCAGATCGGGCATCTGGAACATCCACGACGCCCTCTTCGTGCCGGACATGCAGTAGCCGCCCATTGTTCCGCAGGGCCCGACGGGAATCGACGCTTCGTTGGAGGCGAAGGAGTCTATGTCGCAGCAGTCCTGGAACGTGTAGTCGGCGTAGATCCGGCCGGAGCCGGTGGCTTCGATCTCGATGATCTGTTCGGCCCCGAACGTCGTCGCTGACATCGAGATGACAGCGGCCAGTGCGACAAATCCACTCATGGAGTGTGACAGCATTGTGTGGTTCCCTCCCCCGGGAAGCATTGTGTGGATGGTTCGAGAACGAATGAATCGCGCAGTTGGCGGTTCGCGGAAATGGTTGCTCTCAAGCATCTTCTGAAAGCCTGCTCAACCGTTGAACAGACAGGTCCTGGTCCTCGAGGAGGACCTCAGTGATTGCTGCGTGGACATGGGCCATCCCATCTGAAGACTCGTGCGTGGAGTCCTCGATCCTGCAGCACTCTTAGTAGATAGGGATGTCCCCCTTATTGCAAGGGCTATTCGAGCAAGTGTTGTGCGGTTTTTTCCAAGTGGCGTTCTATGGTCGTTCAGGGCTTTGAATAAGGCCTTATTTTTCATTGCCAAACGGCTGTCTTCAATTGAAACATGGATGTTCCGTGCTGAAATACGTCGGGCGTCGAATCACGGCGACCCGTTGATGTGTGATTTCACCTGGTGAGAGGGAGTCCGTATGCGTATTCCGAACACAGTGGCATGCCTGGCCGCCGCGATCATCCCGTCGTGGAGCCTCGGAGCCACGCCGCAGTATCAGGGCCGCGTGTGTCCGGCCGATGGCGGTGCTCGAATCGAAGTCGAGGTCGATTCGTCGATCGACGCGATTCTCGTCTATCCGATGCCATCGGGTGGAGGTTGGTACATGACGGAGGAGGCTCCGGGTCTGTTCGTCCATGTGGCGCAGGGCGTCGAGCCGGGGGGCGGTCTCTCGTTCAGCCTCATTCTTCAGGGGCCCCAGCAGTACCAGTTTCCTGAACATCAGATGACGCTCGCTTCGGAGTGCGTCGATTTCGAGAGGGACGACGTACTGGCTCCTCCGCCCCGTGGATTCCGTCAGGACGTCGTTGTCCGCGACGGGATGCCGTGGTTCACGTTCCATGCAGGCATGGCCGACCACTTCGTGGACGAGACGACCGAAGTCACCGCGACCTACCGGCTCGACGGCGATCTGCTCACCACCATCGTGCTCTCGAATCTCGGTGATGGCCGCTTCGAGACACCGGTGGCCGGCGCGGAACCCGGCCAGCGCATCGAGTACTGGTTCTCGCAGCAGATGGGCATCCAGCAGATGCATTCGGCGCTGATCGAACGGACCATCGGCGAGCCGGCACCGGAGTTCCAGTGGCCGGTCGTCTCCCGCCGTGTGGGTCGGTTCCGCGACCGCCATCCGAACGAATGGCGGTTCGACAACTACGTTCAGGAATACGGCCAGGGCCGGACCTTCGAGATCGAACTGACCGACTGGGGCAACCGCATCGACGTCCGCGTGACCGTCGCCGGCGACATCGATGTCGCGGACATGGATTTCAAGCGGTTCGTCTACAACGATCCCTATTCCGAGTCCTGCAACCGTCCGTTGACCGGTGTGAACCTCGTGATGGAGAAGGACGGCGATGCCTTCGTCAGCTCCATCGAGGACACCTCGCCCCATGCGACGATTGATTTCGACTTCACGTTCCGGGGAATTCCCACCGGCCCGGTGGGGCAGTACTACTCCGACTTCTTCTACTACCGCACCGGAGTCGGGCTGTTCGGCCCCGAACACCCCAATCCGCGACGGACACCGGTGGGCAATGCGGTCGCCACACGCGTCTACAGCCCTCGGTTCGGCTTCGCCCAGCATGCGGGCACCATGTCCCACGATGAACTCAAGGAGTTCCTCGGTGGAAAGATCTTCTTCGAGACCGACTACGCCAATGGTGCGTTGCTGAACTTCGGCACGCGATTCGACTGCTGCTCGGGTCCGCTGGGCGAGATCGCCCAGTCCAGTCCGGTGCACCAGAGCGGAGTGCTCGGACCTCGATTCAACTCGTCGTCCTGCATCACCTGCCACGCGATGGACGGCCGCGGAGCAACTCCGATGGAGGGTGTCGATCTGCACCAGCTGGTCGCGCACGTCAGCGTGCCCGGCACCGATTCCGTCGGAGCGCCGCTCCCGCATCCCTACTACGGGAGCCAGCTCGGTACCGGCGGTGATTCCCCCGAGGGTCGGCTGCGGGTTCGGTACGAAGACGTCCAGGGGCAGTTCGACGACGGCACTCCCTGGACCCTGCGCAGGCCCGTCTACGATTTCCAGGACATGGAATCAGGTTCATTGGGAATCAATCTGCCGGATGTCGACGGCTCTCCCGGATGGAACGACGAGGCTGAGTTCTCGCCACGCATCGCCCCGATGCTCGCCGGGCTCGGCTTCCTCGAGGCCGTCGCCGACGAGACGATCCTTGCGATGGAGGATGCAGACGATGCCGACGGCGACGGCATCTCAGGCCGGGTCAACCGCGTCTGGGACGAGGCATCCGGAACGACGGTGCCCGGACGGTTCGGCTGGAAGTCGAATCAGCCCAGCCTTCGTCAGCAGGTGGCTTCGGCGTTCGTGCAGGATCTCGGCATCACCTCGCCGTTGTATCCGGTGGAGGACTGCGGTGACCTGCAGGACGATTGCGATCCGGGGTCGAGTCCCGAACTGGGTGGCTCCGACGTCATTGCGGTGGAACACTATCTGCAGGGACTGACCCTGCCGCCTCGGCGCAACTTCGATGATCCGCAGGCGATCGCCGGCATGCATCTCTTCAAGGCCGCGAACTGCCAGGCCTGCCATGTTCCGAAGCTGCAGACCGGTACCACGCATCCGATCGCGGCCTACCGCGACATCTCGATCGAGCCCTTCACGGATCTGCTTCTTCACGACATGGGCCCGGAACTCGCCGACGGCCGTCCGCATTTCGATGCCTCGGGAAGCGAGTGGCGCACGCCGCCGCTGTGGGGTCTGTCGTACGTCGGTCACGTCCTGGGTCTTCCCGATACGTGCGAGGATCCCGAGTCGGGAGGAGCCACTCCCAACTTCCTGCACGACGGTCGGGCCCGAAGTCTCATGGAGGCGATTCTCTGGCACGGCGGCGAGGCGGAATCCTCTCGCAACGTGGTGCTTGGAATGACCGCCACGGAGCGGGAGCAGCTGCTTGCGTACGTGGCGTATCCGTTCGACGATCCGATCTTCCGCGAAGGCGATTCGGAGCCGGTCTGTCCGCAGGATCTCGACGGCAGCGGCCGGGTGGATGTGGCGGATCTGCTGCTTCTGATCGCGAGTTGGGGTCAGCCCGGTCCGGCCGACTTCGACGGCAGTGGGACGGTGGGAGTCGATGACCTGCTGGTCATTCTCGCTCTGTGGGGGACCGAATGCTGAACGGATCACGGACCGGGAAGGTCTGACTCGTTCACCGCATCGGCCTCCGGGTCTCGGCCCGGGGGCCGGTCGTTTCAGGACTTGGGGCAGCTGCCCCATTCGCGAAGCACGATCAGCAGATCGAACACGTTGACGATCTCGTCGTTGTTGACATCGGCGATGCATTCGCCGGTGCAGCCCCATTCGTCGAGCACGATCAGGAGGTCGGCCGCGCCGACGGATCCGTTGTTGGTGATGTCGCCCGGGCATGGAATCGCCGGTGCGATGTTCACGCGGAAGATCCGGTTCGATGCGTACGTCTGCTGGTAGGTCTGATCCAGTCGGTTCTGCCCCGGTGAGACGATGCCGCCGTAGATGTAGGCGACATGCGTCGGTTCGGTGATGGTGTCGAGGTCGTAGATGTACTCGTCGTTGTCGATGACCGGCATCAGCGCCATCTCGCTGCCGAAGTGGTAGACGCGGCCGGATGCGGCATCGATGATCTCCGGGTACGAGCAGTCGGGGAAGTGCTGCGACCAGACGTCGTCGTCGTCGTCGAGCAGTTCACCCGGTGCGAAGCGGATCGCGAGGACCTCGTTGGAGTAGGGGACGGTGTAGTCCTCGAACAGTTCGCCCTCGTCGAGCACCTGGTACCCCATGCCTCCGAGGATGACCATCCAGTTCTCGGCCCGATCGGCCGACCAGAAGTTCATCGCGGCGGAATGATAGATGTTGAAGCCCTGCTTGAACGTATCGGGATCCGATGCGTCGGCCTGTTCCATCGTTCCGTCGGGGCGGATGGTGATCGGGACCGTCCAGATGCCGACTTCCTCGGTGAACACCCCCGCCAGTGCGACGGCGCCGCGATCGGCTTCGTCGTATCGGACCGGAAGAATGTTCAGGTCCCGCCGTCTCGCCCAGTCGGGGCGGTCCGGCGTTTCGCCGATGAAGACCGGTTCCGAGGCCGGGTCGTCGGGATCGAAGGAGAATCGGCGGATGCTCTTGGTGTATTCCTGCTGGGCTGGAGTGGGGCAGGGGCAGCCTGCGAACTCGTCGAGGTAGCCGCCTTCGTACATGTGCCCGAGACAGAGCCAGAACTCGTCCTCGACGAGCAGCATGGTGCCGCCGGTGACCTGGAAGAGATCGGTGTCCTCGCTCGGAGCCTCGATGAACCGGATGTGACTCGACAGCAGCGTCTTGTCGCCCTTGGTCCATCCGATGACGCCCGCCAGATCCGCCACCTTCATGGTGTCGTAGGTGAGAAAGCGGCTGTCGGTCGCCATGGGGCAGCCGCCCCAGGACCCGCCGGCGGGGGGGGCTTCGTTCTGATGGCCGTATCCGCCGACCATCACGAGGTGATTGTCGTCGTGGAAGAAGAGCTTGTTGGTCGAGGCCAGGTCCGCGTTCTGGAATTCGGTGAGATCACCTTCCGAGAGCTGACGCTGGTACACATGTTCGTTCTCGTAGTCGATGACGAAGATGGTGTCGTTGAACTCGGTGGGCAGGAAGTTGCCGTCGGCATCGCAGGTGAAGTCATGCACACCCGAGGTGCGACCGCCGATGAACACCAGGTGGTGACCGAATCTCGCGTAGGACGACGACTGGATCGTGGGCAGGGAGTCGCCGGCCCAGGGGACCTCTTCGATCGTCACGCGAAACGGGACGTCGCCGTTGACGATCGGACTGAAGGTCTTGGTCTGGTTGCCGCTCTCGGCGTACACGCTGGATGTGGCCAGTACGGTGCCTGTTACGAAGATGCCGATGGATCGCATGATGTTCCCTGTCCCCTTGCACTGCGGCCTCGCCACGAGGTCCTTGAAAAACCATTACAGCACAATGGTCGCGGATTTCAAGAAGAGTTTCGTTGGGTCCGAGAAACCGCCCCGAAGCACGCCTGCTCAGTCGCAGGAGTCCCATTGGGCGATCACCAGCAGCAGGTCGTCGACCGTGTACGGATTCTGCCAGGCGGCGATCACCGCGAGCAGGTCGTCCACGCCGACCTGTCCATCATCGTTGATGTCGCCCGGGCAGGCTGCGTCGATGCCGAGTGTTCCGCTGTCGTTGACGTTCTGCGCATGAAGCCCGTCGGCTCCATCCCGGTCGTCGACCCAGCAGGTCACCAGCATCTGATCACCCGGGCATGCCGTGAGGTCGGTCTTGGTGCCGCTTGCGTTCGAGATGGTGACCGGCGTCACCGGCCAGGCCGATGCGCCGGTCGCATCCAGTCCTGCTCCTGCGATGCGGTTGTCTCCGACCGTGGGGTCGATGATCCAGGAGCCGGTGGCCAACGTTCCGATCTGCACCGCATGCAGATCGAGACAGCCTGTGAACAGGGCGAGCGGCATCACGCTGACGCCGGTCTGTCCCCACAGTCGTGAACCGGTCATGTCGATGCGATTGGCCTGGATGCCCGAGCTGCTCTGGGAGCTGTTCTGCCGGACCCAGAATACGGTCGCTTCGTTCGAGAGCGGATCGATGCAGACCCGGGGTCCGACGTGGACCATCGATGTCTCCGTGGTCACGGCCATTCCA
>MDTG01231688.1_pt1 | contig 19294 bp, 21 predicted proteins | sample 811421 | NCBI WGS metagenome assembly MDTG01 (sample SAMN05326645, study PRJNA326480) | marine metagenome | isolation source: seawater | place: Pacific Ocean: South East | collected 2011
CATGTATTGGAAATTCTGGCCCTCTAAATAAGAATATTTCTGAAGCTATACATAAAGAAAATTTATATTCAGTATCTGTTCTATCAGGGAATAGAAATTTTGAAGGTAGAATAAGTCCTGACGTTAAAGCTAACTATCTGGCCTCACCTCCGTTAGTAGTAGCTTTTGCTTTAGCCGGTAATATGAATTTTGATATGTACAAGGATTCACTAGACAAAGACAAAGATGGCAAAGAAGTTTTTTTAAAAGATATTTGGCCAAGTAATCAAGAAATTGAGGATATTATGTTAAAATCAATTAATGCAGAAATGTTTATTAATCGTTATTCAAATGTTTCACAAGGACCTAAAGAATGGAGTGCTATTAAAACAGTAGATAGTAGTATTTATAATTGGGAAGATAATTCTACCTATGTCAAAAAACCTCCTTTTTTTGACAATTTACCAGATCAACCAGAGGGGTTTAAACCAATTAAAGATGCAAGATTATTACTTTTACTAGCTGACTCAGTTACTACCGATCATATTTCTCCAGCCGGGAATATAAAGAAAGATAGTCCTACAGGAGATTACTTTATGAAAAATCAAGTACAGCAAAAAGACTTTAATTCTTACGGTGCGCGAAGGGGTAATCATGAGGTAATGATGAGAGGAACATTTGGCAACATTAAAATTAGAAACGAAATGGCACCGGGCACAGAAGGTGGATTTACCATGTTACAACCTGACGGGAAAATAATGAGTGTTTATGATGCTGCCATTGAATATAAAAAAAGAGGAAATGATCTAATTGTAATGGCTGGAAAAGAGTATGGAACAGGTTCGTCAAGAGATTGGGCGGCCAAAGGAACTAAACTTTTGGGCATAAAAGCTGTTATTGCTGAAAGCTTTGAAAGAATTCATAGATCAAATTTAATTGGAATGGGTGTTTTACCTCTACAATTTAAAGAGGGTTTTAATAGAAAAAAATTGAATATCACCGGTTCAGAATTAATAACAATAGTTGATATCGACAAAGGTGTTAAACCACGAGACGAAGTGCCATGTGAAATAAAATATAAAGACGGCACAAGTAAAACTGTCAAGTTGCTTTGTAGAATTGATACTCAAAACGAAGTTGAATATTATAAGAACGGTGGGATTTTACAATACGTTCTACGAAATATGTTAAATTAATGAGAAATTTAATTGTAAAAGTACACTCATCTAAATCAAATTTAAAAAAAAAAGACCAACTTGCATGGAAGATCGCAGAAATTGCTTCTGACAAAGCTAAGTTAAACAATGAAGCTGTTGATATGATTATCAATAGAATAATAGATAATGCTTCGGTAGCTATTGCATCTTTTAATCGTAAGCCAGTTATTTCAGCTAGAGAAATGGCATTAGCACATCAAAGAAAAAATGGAGCCAATATTTTTGGTTTAAACTCTAAGATAAAAGTAGATTGTGAGTGGGCAGCTTGGGCAAATGGAACTGCTGTTAGAGAATTGGATTATCATGATACTTTTCTTGCTGCTGATTATAGTCATCCAGGAGATAATATTCCTGCAATATTAGCTGTAGCTCAACAAAAAAAATGTAATGGGATAGATTTAATAAGAGGCATTTTAACTGGTTATGAAGTTCAAGTTAATTTAGTTAAAGGAATTTGTTTACATGAGCACAAAATTGATCATATCGCTCATTTAGGACCTAGTGTAGCTGCAGGTTTAGGAAGTTTATTAAGATTGAACACGGAAATTGTTTATCAATCTATTCAACAAGCTTTACATACAACTATATCGACAAGACAATCAAGAAAAGGAGAAATTTCTAGTTGGAAAGCATTTGCCCCTGCACATGCGGGAAAAATTGCAATTGAATGTGTTGATAGATGCATGAGAGGTGAGGGAGCACCAAGCCCAATTTACGAAGGTGAAGATAGTGTAATAGCCTATGTTTTATCTGGACCAAACGAAAAATATATTGTGCCTTTGCCAAAAGTTAATGAACCAAAAAAAGCAATTTTAGAAACTTATACAAAAGAACATTCTGCTGAATATCAATCTCAAGCTTTAATTGATCTTGCTAGAAGAATGAATAAAAAAATTAGAAATATTTCTGAAATAAATAAGATTATAATTGAAACAAGTCATCATACTCACTATGTTATCGGCACTGGAGCTAATGACCCTCAAAAAATGGATCCATATGCAAGTAGAGAAACTTTAGATCATTCAATAATGTATATTTTTGCTGTAGCTTTAGAGGATGGAGGATGGCACCATATTAAATCATATACACCAGAAAGAGCTAGAAGGAAAAGTACTGTAAATCTCTGGCAAAAAATAATTACTCGTGAAGACAAAAGATGGACAAAAAAATATCACGATAAAGATCCAAATAAAAAATGTTTTGGTGGTAAAGTAATAATAAAAATGAAAGATGGTTCTACAATATCCGATGAAATCAACGTAGCTGACGCCCATCCTGCAGGAAAAAAACCATTTAAAAGAAATCAATATATTGAAAAATTTAAAAAATTAACAGATGGATTAATTTATCCAAAAGAATCAAAGAGGTTTTTAAAATTTGTAACTAATCTAAGATCACTTAAAGCGGGAGATTTACGGGGATTGAATTTAGAAATTAGCCCAAAATTTAAGAAAAAACCAAGAAAAATAAAAACTATTTTTTAATTAAAAAAAATAATATAAGTATATCTCTATAATGTTTGAACAAGTCGTAATCTCAATACAGATTATTTTAATAGATATAATTATGGCTGCAGATAATGCAATCATTATAGGTCTAATAGCTGCAAATTTTGCCACAGAAAATAGAAAAAAAATTATCGCTTGGGGAGTGGCTGCAGCTTTTATTTTTAGAATAATTTTCGCTTTTGGTGCTGACTATATGTTCCAGTTTGATTGGCTTAAAATTTTAGGGGGAGTCTTATTACTATGGATTATCCATAATTTAAGACAAGATTTTTTTGGAAAAAATAAAGTAAGAACACCTCAACTAAAAACAGCGGAAACTCAATCTTTTCGTCAAGGTGTGTACAAAGTATTGGTAGCAGACTTAACTATAAGTTTTGATAATGTTCTTGGTGTTGTAGGCGCAGCTAAAGGCAACTATTACCTAATGGTTACAGGTTTGCTGCTCTCTGTCTTTTTAATTGCAACACTAGCTAGTTATTTTGCAGAATACATTAAAAAACACCAATGGCTTGGTTATGCTGGTCTAATTGTTATTTTAATTATTGCTATTCAACTAATAATTGGAGGACTAGTTGGTCTAGAAGTGCTTGCTATAAACGAAAAATATAAATTTTTATTCAGTATTTAAAAAATTTGTATTTTAAAATGAACATTGGAAACAACCCATTCGATACAACCAAAAAAAAAATTTTTTTTCTATCAATCCCAATATTTTTTTCTAACTTAGCTATACCTCTAGTTGGAATAATTGACACGGGATTAATGGGTAATTTAGGGCAAACAAAATTTTTAGCTGCCGCTAGTATCGCCACATCAATAATGACTATGATCATTTGGAGTTTTGCTTTTTTAAGGATGGGGACAGTTGGAATTGTATCTCAATTGTTCGCAAAGAGTGATTATCGAGAAATAGCAAAAACATTATCAAGAAATTTTTTGATAGCTTTAATTATTTCTATAATATTAATTTTGTTAAAATCTAATATAATAGATCTATCAAACAAATTTTTTTTAATTTCAGAAGAGACTAAGGAATTAGTCACTAAATATATTTCAGTAAGACTTCTTTCTGCCCCTGCAGAATTTATAATTTATATATTAGTGGGATTTTACTTAGGGATTCAAAAGACAAATGTATCAAGTTTACTAATTATTATTCTATCTACACTAAATATTATTTTTAGTTCTTTTTTCGTTTTAACACTTAATTTAGATATTTTTGGTGTTGCTTTAGGCACTGTAATTTCAAGTTATATAACGGCAATATCATTTTCTTTATATACGTATAAGTTTATTAAAACTAGATTTCAAATTAGCCCCTCTTTTCAAAAAATAATCGTAGTATCAAAAATTATAAGATTAGTTACTATTAATTTTGATATTTTTTTAAGAACTATAGTTTTAACTTTTGCTTTTCTCTGGTTTACTTATTTGGGTTCAAAATTAGGTGAAGATTACTTAGCAGTTAATACAATATTGATACAATTTATTATTTTATCTTCATTTTTTTTAGATGCATACGCATTTTCAACAGAGGGTGTTGTAGGTTTTACAATAGGTAAAAGAAATAAAAAATCATTTTTATCAGTAGTAAATAATTCCATGCAATTAAGTTTTTTTACAGCAATAATTGTTTCTATTATTTACCTAATTTTCTTCAAATTAATTATCAACACGATCTCTGATATTGAAATTTTAAGGTTTATTTCTTATCAGCACGTAATTTGGGTTATAATCATCCCACCATTTGCTTCATTTTGTTACCAATTAGATGGAATTTTTATTGGAGCCTCACAAACAAAAGAGATAAGAAATGCCATGATAGTTTCAGTTGCTTCTTTTATAGTTTTATCTATATATCTTACACAATATTTAGGAAATCATGGTTTATGGCTCTCAATGCTTTTATTTTTTATTATGAGATCACTTACCTTGAGTTTCTTTTTTGAAAAAATTGTAAAAAAGTTTTAATGAATATTCTTTATAAAATACCAGGCTATATTCTTTTATTATTTGGTGGATTTTGTCTCAGTTGGGGTGGATTAATAGTAAGATCTTTTGAGACTACAAATGCTTGGGAAATTTTATTACTAAGGTCATTCTTTTTTTTCTTGGGTGTTTCTTTTTTTTTAATAATAATTTATAAAAAAAATTCAATTAAAACTGTTAAGAAAGCAGGATTAGCTGGATTACTCGGTGGTTTTGTAATGTCATTTAGTTTTATAGCCTTCGTCTTTGCCATGATGAACACTTCGGTGGCTAATGTTGTATTTATTATTAGTACTCAAACAATGTTTTTAGCTATATTTGGATATTTTTATTTAAAAGAAAAAATCTCGATAATCGGTCTGCTTTCGATAATTTTGGCCATGTTAGGCATTACAGTAATGATTGGAGACTCTATTTCCTCTGGCACATTATTTGGGAATTTAGTGGCATTAACTATTCCAATTAGCTTTTCTATATTGGTCATGATAGTTAGGAAAAATGCTAATTTAGATTTAGTGCCAGCCATTTGGTATGCTTCGATTTTTAGCGTTTTATATTCATTTATAATGGTTGATTCATTTAGCTTTTCTAGCAATGATATTCTAATGGGTTTTTTATTAGGCGTGCCCCAACTAACGTTTGGCTTTATATGCATTACAATTGGCTCAAGGACTACAAAATCTGTCACTATAGGATTACTAATGTTAACTGAAACAATTTTTGCACCTTTGTGGGTCTGGTTAGTTTTAAGTGAAATTCCACCTTCAAGTGTGTTTATTGGAGGCAGCATTATAATTTTTGCAATTATTGTTAAAAGTTTAGATCGAAAAAAGCTTAGTTATACTTAAATATATTTGACTTTTTCTCCCAATTAAGAGAGAGTCATTTTGTAACGGGAGAGACTAATTAATTTAGCGCCGAAGGAGCAAACACCCTAAAAACTCTCAGGCAAAAGGACCGTTACCGTAATAACTCTGGAAAGAAGGCTAACGCCTCACCGAAGGATTAAATCTCTCAGGTAAAAAGACAGATAGGGAAGAAAAAGAGTTATTATGGAAATACAAAAAACAGCACTTTATAAAATTCATAAAAACTTAGGAGCTAAGTTTGTGCCATTTGCTGGTTATGAAATGCCAATTCAATATAAAGAAGGTATTGTCAAGGAACATTTATCTACAAGAGAGTATGCTGGATTTTTTGATGTTTCGCATATGGGTCAATTTTTTATAAAAGAAAGAAGAAATCTCGTAGAGTCCCTTGAAAAAATAATTCCAGCTGATCTTAAAGAATTGAAGGTTAATCATTCTAAATATTCATTTTTGTTAAATGATAAAGGTGGAGTTATAGACGATATAATAATTACAAAAAAAAAAGACGGTTTTGCAATAATTTTAAATGCAGCCTGTAAAGAAAAAGACATTAAACAAATATCAAAATATTTGAAATCTGCTTTTGAAACGACGCTAGACACTGAGTCTTCTTTAGTAGCTTTACAAGGTCCGAAAGCTGCAGAAATATTAGAAAAAATTTATTGTGGTGTAGAAAAATTAAAATTTATGCAAGGTGGAGAATTTTTTAGAGATACAACAATGTCATATATAACTAGATCAGGATACACTGGGGAAGATGGTTTTGAAATTTCAATACCTAACAATCAAGTTGAAAATTTAGTAAATTTTTTCATTGAAAATAAAGTAAAACCAGTTGGCTTGGGAGCGAGGGACACACTAAGACTAGAGGCTGGCCTTTGTTTGTACGGCCATGATCTTAATGAGAATATCAATCCAGTAGAAGCAAATCTTAAATGGGCTATTAGTAAAAGAAGAAGGGTTGAAGGTGGATTCAATGGATATGAAATTATAAAAAAAAATATCGAGGAGGGAACTTTAAAAATAAGAGTTGGATTAAGACCTATAGGTAAAATAATCGCCAGAGAAGGTGTGAAAATTTTTTCAGAGGATAAAAAAGAAATTGGAGTTATTACAAGTGGAACTTTTGGACCAAGCGTAAAACTTCCAGTTGCCATGGGTTATGTAGAATCTAAATTTTCACAAGATGGCACAAAAATAAAAATTTCAGTTAGAGATAAATTTTATGATGCTGAAATATGTAAGTTGCCATTTTATAAAAAAAGTTATGTTAAATAGGATACAAATATGAGTGAAAAAAAATTCTCAAAAAATCATGAATGGATACAAGTGGATAATGATAACGCCATTGTAGGCATTACAAAACATGCAACAGAAATGTTAGGTGATATAGTATTTGTTGAAGTTCCTGAAGAAGGAAAAACTGTTGAGGCTAACGGTCAAACAGCTGTGGTGGAGTCAACAAAGGCTGCTAGTGATGTTTATGCCCCTATATCTGGAGAAGTAGTTGAGGGCAACCAGTCAATTGTTGAAGATCCAAGTAAGATAAATTCTGATCCTGAGGGTGAGGGGTGGTTTTTTAAAATTAAAATTAAAGATAAATCTGAAATTAATAATCTGATGACAAAAGATGAATACGATAAGTTTGTAAAGGAGAATCCTAGTTAAATGATTGATGATACCTCAAAAGAGTTTATAGCAAGACATATTGGTCCATCAAAAAGCGATCAATCTTCAATGCTTAAATTTATTAAAAGTAATTCTTTAGACGATTTAATAAAATCAACAGTTCCTGAAAAGATCTTATTAAAAGATGAACTAAATATAGATAGTTCTTTGTCGGAAAGTGAAGCATTAAAAAAACTTAAAAATATTTCTCAAAAAAATGAAACATTTAGAAATTTTATAGGAATGGGGTACTATAATTGTTTTACTCCACACGTAGTTTTAAGAAATATTCTTGAAAATCCTGGTTGGTACACTTCATATACTCCTTATCAGCCTGAAGTTGCTCAAGGAAGGTTAGAGATGCTGTTAAATTTTCAACAATTAATAATGGATTTTACTGGCATGGATATAGCTAATGCTTCTTTGCTTGATGAGGCAACAGCTGCTGCAGAGGCCGTTGGTCTTTCACAAAGAGTTTGTAAGAATAATTCTAAAAAAGTTTTTGTTTCAGAAAATTGCAACCCCCAAGTCATAGACTTAATTAAAACAAGAATAGAACCTTTTGGGTTAGAGCTCTTAGTTGGAAATCAAGAAAACTTTTTAAGAGAAATAAATGGGGAATTGATATGTGGAGTAGTAGCTTACCCAGATACTTTAGGAGAAATAAAAGATCCTAGCGAAGCTATTAGTTTAATTCGTAAAAAAGGAGGTAAAGCTATTGTAATTTGTGATTTATTATCTTTAGCAAAATTAAAAACACCAGCAGAATTAGGAGCTGATATTGCCGTTGGTAGCGCTCAAAGATTTGGAGTCCCGATGGGTTATGGTGGTCCTCACGCTGCTTTTTTTGCAACAAAGGAGGAATTGAAAAGATCAATGCCTGGTAGAATAATTGGTGTCTCAGTGGATAGATTTGGAAAAAAATCATATAGACTTTCTTTACAAACTCGTGAACAACATATTAGAAGAGATAAGGCAACAAGTAATATTTGTACAGCTCAAGCATTATTAGCAATTGTTTCAGCAGCATACGCTATTTATCATGGACCAAATGGCATATTAGAAATTGCCAATAGAACATCAAAATTGGCAAAACTATTTGCAAAAAATTTAGAAGAAAATGGTTACAAACTTTATTCTAAAAATTTCTTTGATACAGTCACTATAAAAACTAATGACAAAACTGAGACTATTTATAATAAAGCTTTATCAAAAAAAGTTAATCTAAGAAAAGTTGACGATAAAACATTGTCTGTTGCCTTTGATGAAGCAAAAAGATTAGACCATATTAATCTACTGTTAGAGATATTTGGTATTAGCAAAGATATCACAAAAACTAATGATATTTTACTTGATAACATTCCAAAAAATTTAATAAGATCATCAAAATATTTGACTCATCCAGTTTTTAATAAATACCACTCTGAAACTGAAATGATGCGATATTTAAAGAGACTTGAGGATAGCGATATTGCATTAAATAGGTCGATGATAGCCTTAGGCTCTTGCACCATGAAACTTAACGCTACAGCAGAGATGATACCAATATCGTGGAGGGAATTTTCTCTACCGCATCCTTTTGTTCCAATTGAACAAATGAAAGGATATATGGAGCTTTTTAACGATCTAATTAAAGATCTTAAAGAGATTACAGGATTTGATGCTGTTTCATTGCAACCAAACTCTGGTGCTCAAGGAGAGTATGCAGGTCTAATGACAATTAGAGAATTTCATAAAAATAATAATCAATCGAATAGAAATATTTGTCTAATTCCCAACTCAGCTCATGGTACCAATCCAGCAAGTGCCCAAATGTCAGGAATGAAAGTGGTTGTTGTTAACTGCGATGAAAATGGAAATATAGATATAAATGATTTAAAAAATAAGTCTGAAAAGTATTCAAAAGATTTGGCTGCCTTAATGGTAACTTATCCCTCTACTCATGGAGTTTTTGAGGAAAAGATTACAGAAATCTGTGAGATTATACATTCTAATGGAGGACAAGTTTACATGGATGGAGCGAACTTAAATGCATTAGTTGGAATTGCAAAACCTGGAAATTTTGGTCCTGATGTATGTCATATTAATCTGCACAAAACATTTTGCATACCTCATGGAGGTGGAGGGCCAGGCATGGGGCCTATTGCGTGCGCTAAACATTTAAAAGATTTTTTACCAACTCATTTTCATTTGAAAGAATTAAATTCAAAAAAAGGAATGGGCCCTGTTTCAGCTGCCCCATGGGGAAGCGCTAGTATACTTGTAATATCTTGGATGTACATCAAGATGATGGGGTCAAAAGGGTTAAAATTAGCTTCAAAAATTTCAATTTTAAATGCTAATTATATTTCCAAAAAATTATCTGAAAATTTTAAAATTTTATATACTGGAAAAAATGGAAACGTCGCTCACGAATGTATCATTGATATTAGACCAATAAAAGAAAAGACAGGCATTACAGAGGAAGATATAGCAAAAAGACTTATTGATTATGGTTATCATGCACCAACAATGTCATGGCCTGTTTCGGGGACAATTATGATAGAGCCCACAGAAAGTGAAAATTTGGAGGAGATGAATAGATTCTGTGAAGCATTTATAAGTATTAAAAATGAAATTGATAAAATTGAAGATGGAAAATTTGAAAAAAAGGATAACCCAATAATTAACTCACCACACACATACTTAGAATTATCAGCAGATGAATGGAAACATTCTTACTCAAGAAAGGATGCAGCATTTCCAAAATCTTATTTAAAAGAATACAAGTATTGGGCTCCAGTTGCTAGGGTTGACAATGTTTACGGTGATAGAAATTTAGTATGTTCATGTCCATCCATGGAGGAATACAAAGATGCAGCTGCCTAAAAAATGAAAATTGCTGTAATTGGTTCAGGAATTTCAGGGTTATCTTCAGCTTATTATCTTTCTAAAAAATTTGACGTAGATTTATTTGAGCAAGAGGATTATTTTGGCGGGCATTCATATACCTATGATATCAAAACTAAAACAAAAATAATTTCAGTAGATTTAGGTTTTATAGTATTTAATGAGTTAACTTATCCTAATTTAATTAATTTTTTTCACGAATTATCTATACCTTACGAAAAAAGCAATATGTCATTTTCAGTTTCTATACAAAATAGCAATATTGAATATGGTGGAAGTGGACTAGGCGCTCTTTTTGCAAACAAGACTAATATTTTTAATATCAAATTTTTAAGCATGGTCAAAGATATAATTTTTTTTTATAATTCTGCCCCGGAACTAATAAAAAAAAATTTGAATAAGGAAACATTAGGCAGCTACCTTAAAAATTCAAAGATGTCCAATTATTTTGTTGATTATCATATTGTTCCGATGGTAGCAGCAATATGGTCTATGCCACAAGAAAAAGCACGAGAGCTTCCTTTAAATCTTTTTTTAAATTTTTTTATTAATCATGGATTATTCAAATTAAGAAACAGACCTCAATGGTACACTGTAAGCAATAGAAGCAGATCTTATGTAAAAGAGGTATTAAAAAAAATAACGGGAGAAGTTTATAAAAATTATAAAGTTGATAAAATTTTTAGGAATGATGAAAATATAAAAATAAAAATAGAAAATGAACATTTTAACTATGACCAAGTTGTTCTTGCTTCTCACGCAGATCAAAGTCTCAAAATTTTGGATCAACCTACAAAAGATGAAAATGAGATTTTAGGTAAATTTACATATGTTAACAGTAAAGCATTTTTACATACAGACGTAAGTTTAATGCCCAAAAATAAAATTGCTTGGTCAAGTTGGAACTCAATATCTAACGGTAAGGAAGTTTGTGTTACATATTGGCTGAATAAATTACAAAATCTTAAATGTAAGGAAAATTTTTTTTTAACTTTAAATCCAATTAAAAAGATAGATAAAGAAAATGTTATTAAAATTATAAATTTTACGCATCCTTTTTTTAATTCCGAAACCTTTGAACATCAAAAAAACCTTTACAAACTACAAGGAAAAAAAAGAACTTGGTATTGTGGAAGTTATTTTGGTTATGGTTTTCATGAAGATGGATTAAAGTCATCTTTAAATTTAATTAAAAGTTTTAAATAACTAATGAACTCTTGTATTTATAATGGCTTGGTAACACACACGAGATTTAAGCCGATAAAACATTTTTTAAAATATAAAACATTTTCGATTTTGTTGGATTTAGATGAAGTTGAACAATTAGATAAAGAAAACTTAATATTTTCCTATAACAAATTTAATATTTTTAGTTTTTATAATAAAGATCATGGAGATAGAGATGGAAAGTCTCTAAAAAAATGGGTATTTGAAAAACTACACAGATATAACATTAATTCTAATATAAATAAGATTAAACTCCTTTGTTATCCAAGGGTTTTCGGCTACGTATTTAATCCACTAAGTATATTTTATTGTTATGAAAATGATATTCCTAGGGCAATTTTTTATGAGGTTAAAAATACTTTCAACGAACAGCATACCTACATTTTTAAGATTAAAGAAAATGGAAAAATAGAACAAACTTGTAAAAAAAAATTTTATGTTTCGCCTTTTATGGATATGGAAACATATTATAACTTTAAACTTTTAAATCCTGATGAAAAGTTGTTTGTATCAATAAAACAGTATGACGATAAAGGAACATTATTAGCCGCGGTTCAAACAGGAATTAGAAAAAAATTTAATTTTAAACAATTATTAATTAATTTCTTTATTTACCCACTAATGACTTTAAAGATAATAACAGGGATACATTTTGAAGCATTTTTATTGTGGAAAAAGGGTGCAAAATATAGATCAAGAGATAAAGTAAAAGTACAAAATTTTAGCTTAGAGGAAAATTAATGAGTTTAATAAAGGTTTCTGAAAAATTTATTATTAATAAGTTGAAATTAATAAAAAAAGGAAACTTAAAATTAGTAAATTACGATGGTAAAGTTTACCATTTTGGAGAGTTTGACAGTCCTCTTTCCGCTGACATAAAAATTGATAATCCAAAATTTTATTTTAATATTATGTTAGGAGGTAGTTCTGCTCTAGGTGAAGCACATATTAAAAAAGATTTTTATTCTACAAACCTTACTAATTTAATTGAATTAACAGCCAAAAATATTAATTTGATTTATAAATTTTCTGGTAGCATGAAAATTCAGACAATTAAAAACTTCTTTAAAAAGATATTCGCATCAAATACTAAATCAAATAGTAAAAATTACATTGCTAAACATTACGATTTAGGAAATGAATTTTTCTCTCTTTGGCTTGATAAAACCTTGACTTACTCTAGTGCAATTTATGAAAATGAGAAATCTAGCTTAGAAAGCTCTCAATATAATAAATATCAAAAACTTATTGATTTATTAAATATAAATAAAGGAGATAAAGTTCTCGAAATTGGATGTGGGTGGGGAGGATTTTCAGAATATTTGGCAAAAAAATATGATGTTTACGTTGATTGTGTAACTATTTCAAAACAACAATTAGATTATTCAAAAAAAAGAATATTTGATAACGGCCTAGACAATAAAGTAAATGTTAGGTTTTTAGATTACAGAGATTTAAAAGGTAAATATGATAAAATTGCGTCAATAGAAATGATTGAGGCTGTTGGTGAAAAATATTTGAATGACTACTTTAAAAAAATTAAAAATTCATTAAATAAAAATGGAAAAGCTGCAATTCAAGGCATCACAATTCGTGATGATTTGTTTAGTCGATACAAACACAGCGAAGATTTTATTCAAAAATACATTTTTCCTGGAGGTTTTTTACCATCTTTAAATTTAATTAAAGAGCTTACAACTGAGAATAACCTAAGTCTAGAGAAGGTAAATTCTTACTCAAATGATTATGCAAAAACATTATCAGTTTGGAGAAAAAATTTTTTAAACACATGGGACAAAATTGCACCTCTAGGTTTTGATGATTATTTTAAAAGAATGTGGGAATTTTACTTATCTTATTGTGAAGCTGGATTTAAAGCAAAAAATATAGACTTGATTCAGTTTTCTTTGTCTAATAGATAGTCGCAATGAAGAAAACTTTTAGCTTTTTGCTTATAATGATTTTAACTGGATGTGCAAATAATATGAAACCAATAGATTTTAAAGATCAAGAACCCAGATTAATTATAGAAGATTTTTTATCCGGTAATGTAAAGGCATGGGGCGTTCTCCAAAGTAGATCTGGCAAAGTTATAAGACAATTTTCTGCTGATCTAGATGGAAAATGGGACGGCAAAAAATTAATACTAGACGAGAAATTTAATTGGTCAGATGGAGAAGTACAAAAAAGACAATGGATTATAAACAAAGTAGATGAACACAACTATACTGGTACAGCAGGTGATGTTGTAGGAGTTGCAAAAGGATATTCATACGGACCAGCTTTTAAATTTGAATATGTATTGCTTGTTCCAGTTAAAGGAAGAGAAATGAAAATATCTTTTGATGATTGGATTTTTAAACAAGATGAAAACATCGCTATAAATAGAGCGACTATGAAAAAATTTGGATTTAAAGTAGCAGAATTAACTGTTATGTTTGTAAAAAAATAAAATTATGTTTGATAAATTAAAAGACTGGATGGTCGAAAGTGCTAATATTATGTTTGATGACTCTAAGTCAGACTTAAGAAGTTTACCAAAAACCGTCAGATTACAAATACTAATAGTATTATCATTTATTTGGTCGACAGTTTTTAGTTTATATGTTTTTAGTTTAACAACTTTTATATGGGGTTGGGCTGGCGTTGTAATGGCTCACATCGGATTGATTATTGCAGTTTACATAACATTTAAGTTTTTCCATAAAGCACAGAAAGAGCAAAAAAGTGTTTTTGAAACTGGAAACTATAATCCTGCAAAAATATTTGTAGTTTTTTTTATAATTTTCTTTATATTTATTTTTACAAAAGGTGTCGAAGTTTTGACTAAGACTAATTCATATACTATTAAATATGATGGTCCAAAGAAAACCACCCTTGAAAGAATAATGGAATTCGTAGATTAGATATGTTTGAACTACCAAAATTAGACTACGCAAACAATGCACTTTCTCCTATAATGTCTGAGCAGACCTTAGACTTGCATCACGGTAAACATCATCAGACTTACATTACTAATTTAAATAATTTTATAAAAGGTACTGAATATGAAAAATTATCTTTAGAGGAAATAATTAAAAAATCTTCTTTAGATAAATCAAAGGCAGGCATTTTCAATAATGCAAGTCAACACTGGAATCATAATCTTTTTTGGAAGTGTATGAAACCAAAAGGAGGTGGAAAAATCCCGCCAAAGCTTGAGGGAAAGATTGTTAAAGATTTTGGGAGTTTGGAAAATTTTAAGAAAGAATTTATTAACGCTGGAGTCACTCAATTCGGATCAGGATGGTGCTGGTTATCAGAAAAAGATGAAAAATTAATAATTTCTAAAACCCCAAATGCAGAGAATCCTTTAATACACGACATGAAACCATTACTTGGATGTGATGTATGGGAACATTCTTATTACCTAGACTATAAAAACAAAAGACCAGTATATTTAGAAAGTTTCTTTGATAATCTTATCGATTGGGAATTTGTTGAGTCCAAACTTTAAATGATGGTTTCAAAACCTTCAAATATTGGGTGGCCAATATATAAGTCTTGATGCTGTCCAGCATTTTTATGAGCCATTCTAAAAGCTTCTGATTTTGTCCAATTTATAAAATCCTCTTTAGAACTCCAAATACTATGTGAAGCATATAGGGTATGATCCTCTTTTTGATCACCCTTAACAAGATTAAATTTTTTAAATCCAGGAACATTTTCAAGATAGGTTTCTCTATTTTTCCACACCCCCTCAAAATCCTTTTCTTTACCAAGCACAATTTTAAACCTGTTCATTGCAATGTACATATTTAGAAAATTTTACCTACCCCAATTGCTGTGCTAAAAATTATTATAAGCCAGATAATACCTTTTATTAAAAAAAAATAAAAACTACCTAACACTATGTTTTTAAATATTTTTTTTCTCATAAGACAAATGTATTATAAAAATTCTAATATGCTAATGACTTTTTGTCCCTAGATTAAAAATTACCTTTTTACAAGTTTATCAACTAAAAATAGATATATTTTATAGGGCAAAACTCTTAAAAACTTTAAAATTAAAGTCAATTGTTTTGGGAAATGTAATTCAAAAGATTTAGAACTGGTTAGACCTTTATATATTTTTATGGCCGCAAAATCTGGGGATCTTAAAAAAGGCATTCTAAATTCGTTTTTATCTGTAAGTGGAGTTTTAATAAACCCTGGAGATATTAAAGATATTCTTACCCCATACTTTTTAAAATCAAAATAGATACTCTCTGTAAAATTTGTCAATGCAGCTTTAGATGGTCCATATCCACTCGAGTTTGGTAAACCCCTATACCCAGCTATTGAGGAAACTATTGAAATTTGACCAGATTTTCTCTCTTTAAAAAAATTTTCAACAACTTTAACGCAATCAACCACTCCAAAAAAATTTACGTTTATAATACTCTTTATTTTTTCTGGATTGATACTCTGCTCAGTTTTAGGATCATATGCGCCGCTAGAGAACAAACAAATGTCTAAGTCTCCGAATTGTTTTAAAATTTTTTCAAAGACTGTCTTTATTTCTTTACTATTTGTTACATCTAACGGAAAAGAGAATATATTATTATTAGACATCTCATCTAATACATTTTTCCTTCTTGCTGATACTGCAACTTTCCAACCTTCAGCAGCAAACTTTTCAGCTACAGCTTTACCTATTCCACTACTAGCACCTGTAATCCAAATTTTTTTCTGATTTTCTAACATTAATTATATATATATTATTTAATGACTAAGAATAAATATTTATCTTTAATCTTCATCCTTTTAATTACATTTGCAGCCTCTGCAATTGGCGGTTTTACCACAGCTTCTTTTAAAGAACCCTGGTATTCTGAAATTGTTTTACCTAACTTTAATCCTCCAAGTTGGGTTTTTGGACCAGTTTGGACCATTTTATATGTTTTTATGTCTGTTGCAGCTTGGTCTGTTTGGATAAAAACCAATGACACCAAGATCCTAAAAATTTATTATTTACATCTATTTTTTAATTCAATTTGGAGCGTCATTTTTTTTGGCTTTCATTCAATTGGCGTAGCTTTAATAGATTTAATTATAATTATCTTTTTTATTATCTTATTAATGAAGATTTATTTTAATAAAAATAAGTTGAGTTTTTATTTAATGATACCTTATTTTTTTTGGTCTAGTTATGCTTTATTACTAAACATTTCTATATTTATATTAAATTAAAAAAATTTACTTGGGTAATTTCTTTTCAGAATATACCTGTTTATTATAATTGATAAAATTATGATTAATATGGTTCCGACTACTACGGGAAAAATTATATAGTCAAAAGACAAATCCATTGATAATGCAACTATCGGATTTGATGCTGCTGGTGGATGCATTACCTTAAGATATACCATTATCATAACAGCTATTCCAACTGATAAACCTAATGTAATATAGGAGAGGCCAAAAAACTCGTTAAATAAAATACCCACGATTATTGATACTAAATGACCAAAAAAAATATTTTTTGGTTGAGCTGTTTCTAAATTATATAAAACAAACACTAGAAAAACTGTCGCTCCAAAAGAAAACATCATCCAAATACCAGATGAGGTTTCTAAAGTTAAAAAAGCAAGAATACTTATTACAAAAGCGGCAGATATACCTGATACTAGCGGCTCAAAATTTTTTTTTATTTTCATATATTTTTTCTGTAATTAAGTTATATACGTTTAAATGGTAAAAAAAAATGATATCTACTTTTTTTAACAGAATTTTAAGGGCAATTAAAATTGATATAGATCTTTATGAAGAAGTAGAGAAAGATAAATCCGCAACGGTGCAAGCGGGGGCTGTTGTTGTATTATCTAGTTTAGCTGCAGGCGTTGGTGCAATGCAACTAGGCTCCTCAAATTTTATATTAGCTCCCATATTATCCCTTTTAAGTTGGTACGTCTGGGCTTATGTAATATATTTTGTTGGTGTAAAACTTTTTGGTGGACCGTCTACTAAAAGTAATTACGGAGAATTATTAAGAACTATTGGATTTTCAAGTGCGCCAGGACTAATTAGAGTTTTTGGAGTCACACCTGATTTAATGACTGTAACTTTTATAGGTTCTGCTTTTTGGATGTTAGCTTGTATGGTGGTAGCTGTTAAATCAGCCTTAGACTATGATAGTTTATGGAAATCATTAGGTGTTGTGATTATTGCTTGGCTTTTTCAAGCATTTTTCTTAATTCTTATTTTCATTTTATTTAAAGGTATTTAAACTGGAAAAATAGTTTTTGAAATTTTACAACTATCGCAAATTTTATAGCCTATTGTTATTAAATTAGACCTAACGCTTTCGTCTTCTTTATCGCATTCTTCACAAGTATTATCTGGCATTTCTTCCATATAGGACAAGATATACCTTTAAATGTGGCAAATCTATTCTAAAATAATTCCGTGAAAAAAATATTTATAATATCTCTATTGATTATACTTGCTCCTGGAAAATTTTATTCGGGTGAATTAACTGTTTCAGGTGAGGACATAAAAAAATCTGAGGACGTAAATTTGCAGAAAGCATATTTTGCTGGTGGTTGTTTTTGGTGCATGGAAGAATTTTTCGATAAAATAGAGGGAGTTATACAATCTACGTCAGGATACTCTGGAGGGCACCTAAAAAATCCTACCTATAAGGAGGTAATTTATAAAGATACAGGACATGTAGAGGCCATTGAAATTATTTACGATAAAAAGATCATTTCTTATGAAGAGTTATTAGATATATTTTGGAAAAATATTGATCCATTTGATAAGTACGGTCAATTTTGTGATAAAGGAAAAAGCTACAGATCAGTGGTTTTTTTTGATAATAAAAAACAAAAAAAAATCATACAAAATTCCATTAAAAGAATCGAAAAAAGATTTGATTCAAAGGTAGTTACTTTAGTTTGGAAATTTGATAAATTTTACCAAGCAGAAAATTATCATCAAGACTATTATCAGAAAAATTTCTTGAGATATTTAGCATACAAAAAGGCGTGCCAGAGAGAGGAGGTTTTAAACAGAATATGGAATTAAGAAATATTTTCATTTTTTTAATATTCATTTTGTATTCTGAAAATCTTCATGCAGATCTTATTAAACCGAATGAAAAGTTAGGCCCATATGAGGTTGTTAAAATTCAACTTGAGGCATTAAAAACAAACAATCAAGATGATCAAGGTATTAAACAAACATGGCTTTTTGCCCACCCAGATAACAAAAAAGTTACTGGTCCATATCCAAGATTTAGAATAATGATTTATGGTCAACAATACAGATATTTAGTAAATCACTCGTCACATAAAATTAAACTAATAACCAACAGTCCTAATACTTATGTTTATAGAATTGAAATATTATCTGAAAAAAAGAAATTGTTTTTCTATGAATGGCATGTTCAAAAAGGTAGTGACGATAATTGTAAAAATTGTTGGTTTACCTCAGCAGTTTCCCAACCTGTAGATCAAGGAAATACAATTTGAAACGCCCTCCATTTATTTATCGATATTTAATTGTTGGATGCATTCTAGTATTTCCACCGATTCTTAGTTCACATTATGGTTCAATATATTTAGGAAAAGAAAACGGAGTACTTCTAGGTTTTTCTGTTGGAATAATTTGTGTAACTTTCGCTTGTTGGAAATTATATATAGATGATTGGAGGGATGACGAAGATTAATGAAATTTGTAACATCTAGATTGGAGGTTTTAGACAAAGTAAATAAATTTATAGAAAATGATTTAATAAACTATAATTCTAAAAGAAACTTTGACTTTGGTGTAAACAATAGAAACAATGTTTCTTGTTTATCTCCTTACATAACTCATAGATTAATTACCGAATATGAGACTGCAAAGCTTGTTTTAAAGAAATATCCTTTTCAAAAAGTAGATAAATTTATTCAAGAAATATTTTGGAGAGTATACTGGAAAGG
>MDTG01443863.1_pt1 | contig 19294 bp, 23 predicted proteins | sample 811421 | NCBI WGS metagenome assembly MDTG01 (sample SAMN05326645, study PRJNA326480) | marine metagenome | isolation source: seawater | place: Pacific Ocean: South East | collected 2011
CTGAATTGGAACGGATGGTTTGGCACGTCGGTCGATGATTGACATCATATCATATTTTGTAGATACCGGACGAATGCTAAAATGCTGTTGTAATGGCGCAGACGGCAAATTGCGTACTGATATGCGTTCGTTCAGTTCAGCGCTACGACGCTGATTTGTAAACTGTGCACCTTCCACAACTCCATACATTTTAGTGTCAGTTCCAATTTCCGTTGAGTTAGATTGTCTGGTGTTATGTTGAAACATTTATATAATAACCATACAAATATTATTATGGAAAAACCTAAAGAATCGGTTACATTACAACATAACATAATGTGTGGCATATTCGGATTACTAAATAACAAACAGACTTATAATAATAAAATCATCAAAACTGCTTTCGACAGAGGTGATAAACGTGGACCCGAAGACTCGCAGATGGCGACATACAGCGAAAAACTCATCATTGGATTTAAACGACTAGCCATTAATGGGCTAAATGAAACGTCAAGTCAACCAATGACGATTGGAGGTGTTACACTAATCTGCAATGGTGAAATTTACAATTATAAGAAACTATACAAAATGATGAACATTAAACCTACCACTGGTTCTGACTGCGAAGTCATTATTCGAATGTATAAAAAATATGGATTCGAATATACAGTATCTATGCTCGATGGAGTCTTCGCTATCATGATATATGATACAAGCGACCTTAGTAGTGAACCAATAATTCATATTGCAAGAGATCCATTTGGCGTAAGACCTCTCTATGTGTTGGAAGTAAACCATAACGGTGAATATTATAAAAATAATGTTGATGATAATATCACCACCGAATCTATCATCGCATTTGCGTCAGAAGTTAAAATGTTGTCTCCTCTACTCGGCGAAAGTGGACACCTGACGTGGGGTAATTATCGGACCAGTATGAGTTCCGGAAACAGACGCCTATATGATAGTCAACGACCTTTTGTCATTAAACCAGTTCCACCAGGTACAATTTCTTCATATTCAAAGTCGTTTCTTGTGAATTCGGATTGGCGACCAACATTGACTAACAAATGTTATTTCAAATTGTCGTCACCTACAACGATAATTCCCAGTCACACGTGTAGCGTTGAAAGAAGCGCAATAGAAGGGATTTTTTATCATCTCGATGCGGCAGTTCAAAAACGTGTAATTGGAACAACCGAACGGCCTATAGCGTGCCTTCTCTCTGGTGGACTGGATAGCAGTGTCATAACCGCACTTGTCAATAAATATTATTCTAGTGGGACACGTCGCCTTAAAACATTCAGTATTGGAATGCCAGGTTCAGATGATATTAAAAATGCCCGAATCGTCGCGGAACATTTGAAGACAGACCATACCGAAATAGTACTTACACCAGACGAATTTTTTAACGCCATTCCAGAAGTGATTGACGCAATACAAAGCTATGACACTACAACGGTACGTGCAAGTGTGGGAAACTACTTAGTGGGAAAATACATCGCAGATACAACCGATGCTAAAGTTGTATTCAACGGTGATGGTAGTGACGAAGTCACCGGTGGATATTTATATTTTCTAAACGCACCTAACGACCTTGAATTTGACAAGGAATGTCGGCGTTTAGTGACAAACATTCATACTTTTGATGTGCTGCGTTCGGACAGATCCATTTCTTCTAACGGACTTGAACCTCGAACGCCATTTTTAGACAAAAACTTCGTTAACTACTACATGAGCCTTCCAATTGAGCTGCGTAATCCTCTAACGCGGAAAAGCGATGTGACATGCGAAAAACATTTGCTCCGACAAGCAATTTGTGAAATGGCACCCGACCTTCTACCACATGATATTGTTTGGAGGACGAAAGAGGCGTTTAGTGATGGTGTCTCGGGAGACTCTTCGTCGTGGTTTCAAATTATCCAAGCAAAGGTCAACAATATGGATCTAAAACCATCTGACAAGTGGAAGCATAACACGCCGCAAACACAAGAGCAGATTTACTATCGTGGCATCTACGAATCATTATTTCCTGGTACCGAAAAAACAATTCCATATTTTTGGATGCCCAGATTTGTAGAGGCTGGGGATTGCAGTGCCAGAACACTAAAGATATATTCTGACCGTCAACATGGGAATAATCTAGAGTTACAAAAATAATACAAAAATAATACCTTGAATCAAATGCAAATGATGTTAATAAATATTTATTATATACACCAATAAATATTTGTTGAATTATATTTTCAATGTTTTCTTCTTCTTCATTTTGTCATTTTTTCATTTTCTTTCTATGTTTTGTGTATAGATGCTAAATTTTATATTTAATCTGACAAATAAACCTTGGCATCAAAAACTATTTGTTTACGGCCTTTATCTCTCCTATCTACTCTTTGCTTTGTCATTAACAGGAGTTTTTCCAGTTTCGTATGAATATCTTGTGAATCTTCGCTCTTTGCTCACCTACTACGTGTGCTTTATTTTAATATTGCGGTTTAATCCATTTATTGAACGAAAAATAATTACCAAAAATGATTACAAGTTTGACAGACGTATTGCCTTTACAGCTGGTTGTTTCTTATTACTGACCACGACATTATCTAATGTATCGCTAAATTACCTTCACAAAAAGTATGAGAAGTATAAGTTTGAAACCGATGGAAACGATGGAAACGATGGAAACGAATAATACTGTTACGACAGTGACTTTTTACGGGTGTTTCTTTTCATTGTGCGATTTCGACGCCTTGTACGTCTAATAATCTCTCCACGATTGAAAAAATCTTCGAGATGTAACATTATTTTTTTACTAATCACCATATCAACATCTTGCTCCAGTTCATCTTTACTAATTGTTTTGTAACCATACCTATTCATACACTTTTCAATTGTAGAGACGAACTCTTCTTTATTCTCTTCAATAATACTGTTCTCGTAATATCGCTCCGCCATGGTTTTAAATGGAATGCTATACACATAAGGCTTTATGTTTATGTAGAAAACCCTTTCATGCTTCATCAACGGGTGATATTGATCGTCCAAAAAGCAAATCTCGGCATTTTCAGGTATCTTGGTACATCGAAAAAAGTCCTTAACACTTTTATCATGCGATGTTCGACATACTTCAACAACCTTTCCGCGCACTTTAAAAGCCGCAATAATTCTATCAAATGTTTTCTCTCCTAACTTCTTATCGAAATAGTTGCCAATCATCCTTGCCCAGCTCTTGGGTCCTTGATTATTTGTATATATCATTATGTGATTACATTTTCCTTTTCGCTTTTTATCAAGCAAAAATCTCATAATTTCAGTAATGTTTGGTCTTAAAAACTCTGGAAACATATCCATAACTTCGAAAAAATGGGCTTCCGGGAGTTTGTGTCCATGAAAATCTTCTAATGCATTCCAAAACATCCCTAATTCGATGAAGTTTCCTAGCGTTTCATCAAGATCAAACACTACAATCTTCTCCTTCACAACGCCTTTAGACATAATATTTATTTAGATATTAAAACACATAATCGTAATTTTTATTCACTTTGGATTCAACAAAAATACTTCAATATATATATATATATATAAACATAGCCATGAACTTGTCGAATGGTGATTATTTGAAAATATTAAAGTATTACAATTTAGACGTCAAAAAAATGAATAAAAAAGAAACAATTAAAGAACTTGCCGAGGATATATTGGCCACAAAGTTATGTAGATGCATCAAAAAAGTAAACAAAAACGATAATAAACCCGAATCACAGGCTATTGGCATATGCCGTAAAAGTGTGTTAAAGACAAAGCAACTTAAAAATTTTGGATTTACATGTAAAAAAAAAGCTAAATTTGTACCCAAAAAAGGAAGTCGTAAAAATTTAGTGAAATACAAGACCATGAAAACGCGAAGGATAAGAAATGGGAAAAAATAAATAGCTTTGTAACTTTGTAACTTTGTAACTTTGTAACTTTGTAACTTTGTAACTTAGTTCATTCTAATTAATATAGTCCATTGCCGATAATAATACTTGTTCTTGTGGGGATAATTTTTGAAAGATTAAACAGTCTCCCATTTTAAATTGAAAATGGCGATTCATTACGTTTTTACAGACAATGTTGATCCCATCGTCTATTTTCACATCACAAACGAAACCACCTGACGTTAGTTTTGCAACAGTAACATTTTTTAATGGTATCCACCTTACATATCTACCATAGTTTAACTCAGGCAACTCATCAATGTATCTGTAATCTTTCAGTAACTTCTGGAAATCACACATTGTTTTTTCAGGCAGATTGAGTTTTGTCAGCATGTCATTCTTTAACGAATCGATTTTTTCATGGTTAAGATCCAACACGGTTTCATTATCCTCGTTTTTAAGTGCGGATAATAAAGCACCTATATCTAGTTGTTCACCCATATATATATATATATTAGTATGATACTCTATTTTGTTTAACCCTTTGTAGAGAAACTGGTTGTTTGTTTAAATCGTTGACAGGCAATGGAAGTTGTGGTTGTGTTGTAAAAGTTTCATCTCTCCAATCATTAAGATTGTTGGCAAATGGGTCAGGACGAACATTTACTTTTTCATCATTTACCGCATTGTATGTTTGTGAGCATTTTGTAGTTTTCGTTTTTTGTGCCTTTATGTGTTGTGCAATGTGTTCCATAACAACAGTTTTATATACACATAAGAAAAATTGATTAAATATATTCTTTTGATTAACAAAATAAAAAATGAGAAAATCACTAATGTTGTTCCTACCGATAGTTTGGTTTACAGTTCATTGGATTGTACCGCGTGTATACGTTGCTCTTTGTGCTCCGCATGGTATATATGGATTCTTCCAATCTATAGTGCTTTCAACATCACCACATTGCGAAGCGTTACGATACACTTTATCAATAGCAAGTTATAACATTAACTATACGTGGATCACATGGGGAACCGCAATTTTGGGGTTTATGTCCACAAATTGGAATGTTCAAAAACCAAAAATTCACTAAATCAAGAAAATCAGTTCCACAACAGCATATTTCATCACAAAATTATTAATTACAACTTCATTATTTTTTTATGTTACACAAACTTTTTCAATTCTCAAATGGAAAATCCAAAAAAGGACAAAAATAAATGTCCAATTTCCCAAAATGATTTGAAGAATATAGTAAAAAAAACGTAAAAATGACTTTTAGAGCATAATGCTCTAATTTGCTAAAAAAAGATTTTCAGTTTCTTACGATAACTTTTTTTTGAGTTTTTTTGCAAAACAATTTAAGCATATTTTCTGTTGCCTATTTAAGCATATTTTAGCAACAAAAAATATGAAAAAATATGCTACTTTTTTTGAATGTAAAAAATGTGACTACAAATGCTCTAAGAAGTTCTTATGGACCCAACACTGTTCCACACGAAAACACAATCGGCAACATTTGGCAACGCCTCCGGAAGTTGAGAAAGAAAGTTACAAGTGTGATGTGTGTGGGAAACCATATAAGCAGCGGTCGGGGTTATGGCGCCATAAAAAAAAGTGCAAACAGGACAATGTTGATTTGGAAGGAATAGAACAAACAGTGGTTGTGAATACAATTGATAATAACAATAATAACAATAATAACAATAATAACAATAATAACAATAATAACAATAATAACAATAATAACAATAATAACAAGAATAGAAAGATTAATTCGGTAGAAAAGGAAAATACTGAGTTGAAACGGTTGATGCAAATGATGTTATCCGGTTTTGATAATGATGCTAAAATGAAGGAACAGATGATGGAACAAATGAAGGAGCAAAGTAAAATAATTCAAGATATGATTCCGCGTATAGGGAATAATAATAACAACAAGTTCAATATAAACGTGTTCCTTAATGAGAAGTGTCGTGATGCAATTAACATGACCGAATTTATTGAGTCATTACAGATTCAGTTAGAAGATTTATATTATACCAAGACAAATGGTCTTATAGAGGGCGTCAGCTCTATTTTTGTCAATGGCTTAAAACAGCTGGAAACATTTAAACGTCCAATACACTGTACTGATATGAAGCGCGAAACTCTGTATATCAAGGATAATAACGAATGGGACAGAGAGAATGGTAAGGAACGATTGCGGAGCGCCATTAATGATGTTGCAAATAAACAAAGAAAGGCAATTTCCACTTGGGAGAAGGAACACCCACAATGGACTGAAACAGAAAAAGGAAAGGAAGAGTATATTAAATTGGTTCAATCTGTCATGACGGACGTGTCAAACGGTGCCAACGAGAATAAAATAATTAAGAGTATCGCCAAGGAAACCGTGATTGATAAGGAATAAAATTGATTCATAATATTGGGGATAAATCTTAGAATATTATGAAGCCCACTTCAAGAAGAAGAGTCAAAAACAAATCCTTAAAGTTTTCAATCTTTATACTGTTGATAATCTTTGTTACGAGTATTGTGACAAGTATTCTCACGAGTCTTGCAATAAGTGTTGTTATTTGTCACTTTGATACTTTCAAGCAAAGCATAATATTTACATCAAACACAGTTTTTGGATTTATATATAGTGAACTTTGGGTGCTTCCTTTGCTAATTGTGGCCACAACAGTTTGGTTATGTAGAATTGGATATTTGTTTACATTACACATTGAAAGTATGCGCAATACAATAGATGATTAATTCAATAAAAAATAGTCGAGAATATTACGATTGTTTTTACTTTCATAGTAACCTTTTTGGTAGAATCCTTCAAATGTTCGAAGATTTTTTATGTTGAGAAGTTCTTTGAAATGTGGGGTTAAATCAGTCCCCCACATATTTGGTGATATATTCAAACAATGTTCTAATTCAGTTGGCGGAAACTTATCGAACCCGCCGTCAAATAACCTTTTATTGTTTATTTTGGGCACACCCTTTCCTGTAATGAATGGTATATGAGAACTAGCAATACAACAATCGGTTGCTTGTTCCAGTGTGGTAATGTCACTTATAATTATCTGCTCGAAACCAGTTTTAGTTATGCAAGTCGTTGCGATATTTGCTCGTTCTAAATCAAAATGCTTATCCTCATAATTTTCCAAAAGTAGATTCTTTAAATTTGATTGAAGTTGATATATTGAGGTAACTTCGTTTTGATCGTCGATGTGTTGATAATTAACTAAAATGTCAGTTACAATTGTATTTATCGGACCGTTATACACCATTGGTAATGTATTCCATGCTCCTGCTGATGCACCAAGGATATCAAATTGTGAGGTGTCATAGTTCTCGTTAATGTACGTTATTATTCCTAACATGTAAAATCCTGCTAAACCGCCAGGTGATATCGTAATTATTTTTTTATTTTTCTTTCTCTCTAAAAAATCATTTGTATTATGTAGAGATACTGGATGAACAAATGATTTTATTGTATGTTTCGTTAATAAGAGTAGTATTGATAATATCAGAGAGTATGTTTTCATGATATATATCTATGTTGGTATTATATCTATGTTGGATTAACTATGTTGTTTATTTCTTGTAACATCACTTGTATTTCTCTCTTAGTTATGTTTTGAAAAGAGGAATGATTTGACATTTTAGCATATTAAGTTAGGGAACATATAGGAATGTCTTCGATATCACCAAAATATGAATGGCACATTTGTTGTAATTTTAATTTTGTTTTAAGGTCAATGATAATAGCGTTAATATCTTCTTTCAGTTCGCGTCGATTTTGACTAATTACAAAGGAAGATGGTTCGTTTCCAAATCCCGTAGAAAGGGTTAGATCAGGATAATTTTTCAAGTATTTGTGTCCAAAGCAATATGGAACAGCGATTCCTCTATAAGTGTTGGTGTTGCTCAAATATTTGTCTATCATTTTATCCATACTAATATTATCTTGTAGATCGAAGTTAGCACCGTAACGTTTTAATTTTTGAGGAACTGGATCGCTCGACCAACCCAGAAATTTTTTGTATCCAATTGTGTCATTTGTGATTTTGTTTTTTGATTCATTTAACAAAACTGTTGTTATTTCGGCTTGAATAAACATGATGTAAATAAATGCGATTGTCATGATAAATACAATTAATATTATTCCTTGTATATTAAGTGAAGGGTTTTCTACTAGGAAACCCATTTCACCGAACATCGTTGCTATGCCTGTAACTACCGATCTTAGATAAAATAAATATTTGTTTTTCTTAAATTGTGGAAATGTCTTAATACGTTGCGGATCAACAATGTATAAAAGTGTTCCAAATATAATACCCAATATTAGCAAGTATAGTATTAGCCTTCCGGTTTTAAAGACAACGGTTTGCATATCTTTCCAGAGCGTGGTGTTATATTCGTGTAAAATTGCGTTTGCGTCTATTAAAATAGGTGTCGTAAAATCAATTTTACTTTCTCTCCACTTGGTATTAAAGAAAGACCCTATTACCATATCATATTTTCCATTGGCAACATCATTAACATACAAATTATAATTCGTTGTTTTTTCTGGGGTGTAATGAACCAAGAAATTGTATTTTTCTTTTAAGGATTGTTCTATTTCTTTCCAAAGATCCCATGTGAATCCGGAATAGGTAATGTTGCCCTTGGAATCAACCGTTTTTTTAGTTGTTGTTAAGCTGTTCCCTAAAATAATGAGGACATTTACATTAGGCTTTTCGATTATTGATGCCATTACTGTAGCCATTAATATAATAATATAATAATATATATTTTATTGTATTATATTATAATGTCCGATGAAGTACCTCCTCCCGAAGAGTTGTTTAGTATGATCGGCGGAGATGAACCGCCAATTGAAGAGTTATTCACTATTGTTGGTGGCAAGAAACAGCGTAAAAGTAAGAAGGCGCGTAAAAGTAAGAAGGCGCGTAAAAGTAAGAAGGCGCGTAAAAGTAAGAAACTACGCAAGAGCATGAAACGCCGAAAGAGTAAGAAACAGCGTGGTGGCGATTGTGGTTGCGCTGCAACAATTTAAGAACCGTGATACCAAGTTCTAACTAATATCTCATGGTTGTTCCATGTACAGATTTGAAGATTACTACATACGTCATCCCAGTTGGACGCGTTGAGTGAGGGGTCTTGCAATGCTATTTTTGTTGGAGTGCATGTGCAAATATATGAAAATTGAGGCACACGCCAATGTGTGATTTTGAAGACATTATTTTCATCATTCGCATAAGTAACATTTGTCAACATTTGAAATAACGTGTAATATTTTAGCAGCGAAATCATTAATTGTGTTATATACGTATTAATGTTTTATATCATTTTGTTTTATTTACATTTTGTTCTTGTGGTAATGGTAAGCTTATAACAAGTGCTGGTGTTAAACGTGCCCAATCTAAACTAGGTTTGAAGCGTGGATTATATGTTGCATGTTGTTTATCTTCATCATCCATCAAAAAACATTCACCTTGATTGAAGAATAATGACACGAGGACAACCTTTATCATAGATTTAATCGTTAGCATATAATAATATGTTAAAGATAAAACTTTAGGTATGTTTTCCACAAATTACCAACCACCGAATGGACTTTGTCCCTCGTTTGCCGCCATTGGCTCTTGAGCTATGCCAGGACTAGCAGCACCTTCGAGAGGATTGACCGTGTTTTGATACATTTGATTAAAATCTGGGCTTTCTTGGGGAGCAATGGGTTGCTGTTGTTGATTAGGCATGCTTGTAAGTTGTCGATTTGATGGAAGAAGTTGGTTCATATCTAAGTTGTCGGCTTGGCTGTTTTGGTGTTGCCCCGACAGTGGCTGAGATACGCGGACGTTTGTTGATGGCATTTGCTCCTTTGTGCCGGTATTACCGTTCCATACGTCAATACCTCTATCAACAAGAATGTTAATTTTGGCACCAAACTTTGTTTGCATGGTAGAGAGAATAAGAAGTAATGGGATTACGAATGATATAGGATTCATTGCATTGTATTTAACACCCGTGTATGTTGGTAGGTAGCGAATAATTCTGTCTAAGAACCAAATTGAACCAACAATGAACGCGATTTGCCCCACGGTTTCCACAATTATCTCTAAACTTCCCTTTGTTTCGTCTTCTTCGGGTATGAAGTGCTTGATTGCCTTTAAAATAATAACAATTGGAATCAGAGCAAGGATAGCATATTGAATCGTATTGATAATCTCGTTTTTGTTGTCATCGTTGAGATCAAAAACATATTTAATGAAACCATCTTTCTCAGTTGAAGATATTAATTCCGTGTCCATATGATTTATGAAAAGAAATTAAAAAAATGACATTAAGATAATTAAATGTTGAGTCGGGCTCTACAGTCTATTAAAACTCGGAATTACGAAGAGGGTGATTACATTCATGATGAGCATCAGTATATTTCCTTAATAAGTGATATCATTGATTATGGTGAGAAAGTAGATGGAAGAAATGGGACGACCTTAACAGTTTGTGATAGTGCGATGCATTTTTCTTTGGAAAATGATACAATTCCTCTTTTGACGACCAAGAAGGTGGCATGGAAGACGTGTCTAAAGGAGTTGTTATGGTTTATAAGTGGGTCGACAAGTAATGATGTTCTACAGAAACAGAATGTGAAAATATGGAACGGAAACGCATCACGCGAGTTTTTGGATAGTCGTGGGCTAAACCAATTGAGAGAAAATGATCTAGGACCTGTTTATGGCCACCAGTGGAGGCATTTTAATGCGAGCTATGTCTCTTGTGATGATGACTATAGTGGACAAGGAATCGATCAGCTTAGGTGGATTATCGAGCAACTTAAAGATCCTAAACAGCGTTACTCAAGACGTTTGGTGATGTCGGCATGGAATCCATGTCAACTTGAAGAGATGGCGCTTCCGCCATGTCATGTGTTGGTACAATTTAATGTTTTGCCTGGCAACAAACTGTCTTGTAGTTTGTATCAGAGGAGCGGAGATGTTGGTTTGGGTGTGCCCTTCAATATTGCATCTTACAGTTTTCTTACACATCTCTTGGCGAAGCATTGTGGGTTACAAGCACATGAGTTCAATTATCATTTAGGAAACTGTCACATTTATGATGATCATATAAATCCGCTGCGTGAACAAATTCAACGAAAACCTTTTAAGTTTCCAACTGTCAACCTGGGAGAGAGACGTGATAACATAAATGATTATGTTGTAGAAGATTTTGATGTGTCCGATTATGAGTCCCACGCCTGTATTAAAATGGAAATGCGTAAATAATCATTTTTCAATACATCTTGAAATGTATAATGAGTGGAGCAGCGGCACTATCTGCGGCTAAAAGACGGCGAGGAGGAAGTTCTGTAAATCAAACACAGCCTCCAACACAAACACCAGAGAGAAATGTAACGGCTCAGCAGAGTAATACGCGCATGACACCTTTGCAAATGCTTCAACAACATAATATTCGTATTTCTCAACTGGAAGAGAATGCGAACGCAAATACAAACAAAAATCAAGACGTAAAGGAAGGAGGTAGTGATGTTATTATTGCTGATTTGAGAATGAGAATGGATACTTTAGAGAGAAATGCGAAGGAAGTGCAACCCATTGAAGTGTCTCGTGTTGAGGAACCCAAAGAGGATTTGGCATACTATAAAAAGACGATAAAGCTTTTAGAACAACAAATATCTGAACTGAAACAAATGATGCTAAAAATACAAACATATGCAATGGAGACGAGCATGGCGCTTATGAAATACAAAAATGGAATGGAAATTCAAGAACAAGAACCTTTGATTATTGAAACAGTGGAAGCAACTCAACCTGAACCATTGGTAACGGTTCAACCTGAACCGGTGGAAACAGTTCAATCTGAATCGGTGGAAGCAACTCAATCTGATCCGGCTGAAATTGTTTGACCTTATCTAGAGTAAATAGAAATATTATTTTGTGTTAATATTCAATACACTAAATAATAAACAAAAAAAATTACTGATTAAGTGATGAGAAACTAAAAAGTTTTAATCATTTATTTGAAAATTGATTTAGATTTAACAATTTATTGACATAAAAAAAATGAAGTTTAATTTAACAGATCAAGAGAAAATTTCGCAATTTGCCGTGTTGTTTCAAAATCTTAAAGCATTCTCGGAGCATGTAATTCTGTATATGAGTGAAGATGGGATTCACATGCAGGGAATGGATTCGAGTCATTGTAGTTGTTTTGACATTAAACTTCGAAACGACTGGTTTGACAGTTTTAACTTTGTAAAAGATAAGGACATTTCAACGCTTGGTGTTAGTACCAATGTATTACAAAAAATAATTGGAACACGCCGAGATGGGCAAACAATAGAGATGAGTGTTTCAGAAGACGGAGATAATCTGGAAGTTATATTTACGGGACAATCAAACGTCCTTGATAAGTATTTTGAAATTCCACTTATGGATATTGAACAAGACCTTTTAGAAGTGAGCTCGTCAGAAAGCGATGTTGACCTTGTTATGTCAAGCAAGAACTTTTGTGAGCTTATCACACAACTGCAAATATTTAACGATAAACTATCTCTTACGTTTACAGAAGATAAAGTGACTTTCCTTTCAAGTGGTTCTGAGGGGTCTATGAAAGTAAATGTGAGTTTTGATAACGTTGTCGAATATGCAGTAGCCGAGAATGTGTTGCTTGAACAGTCATATAGTCTGAGGTTCATTTCAATGATGTGTTCGTTTAGCAAAATGAGCGGAGAGTTTAGCATGGCGTTTAGTGAAAATCGCCCTATGGAGGGACAATACAAACTGGATGGTGATAGTTATGTGAAGTTCTATTTGGCGCCTCGCGTGGACGAAGACATTAATTAGTAAAGAAAAGAGAAATTTATTGTTGTTATGAGATAGTAATGAAATTTTTAATGATTATCTTGATATTCTGTGTGACACTTTTCATGTATCTACATGTATTTTTTCATCTTAAAACGAGTGACGATTTGGAGATTTATGATATAGACCAGCCATCTAAAGTGGAATTGGAGGAAGTGTGTGATTTGAGGCAACCTGTGAGGATGAAGTATCATAATGATGCTTTGTTATCAGTTTGTGATGTAAAAAATGTTATCGATAAATATTACGCGTTTGACGTTTGTGTTAGGAATGTAAAGGAGAATGTAGTTGACGCAAATGACATTTACCTTCCACTGCGAATGAAAAATGCTGCCCGTGTTATTGGCGACGACAAAGAAGAGAAGTATATTCTTGAATCAAATGGGGAGTTTCTTAAAGAAACAGGAATTGATAAAGCATATCGAAATGGCGACACATTTATAAGACCGTATATGGTTTCAAACACTAGTTATGATTATTTAATGGGTTCGAAGGGTGCGAAGACGCCGTTTCGTTATGATATAAATTACAGAAATTATTTGTTTGTTGTGTCGGGCACGGCGAGAATTAAATTGGCGCCACCAAAATCGACAAAGTATCTGCGTCCTGTCAAGGACTACAGTAATTTTGAGTTTCGAAGCGTGATAAATCCATGGGACGTAAATGGAGAACACCAAAGCGATTTTGATAAGGTGAAATGTTTGGATGTTGAAATAACGAAAGGACATTTATTATTTATACCGGCGTTTTGGTGGAATAGCATCGAATTTGGTGAAAATACGGTGTTGTCATCTTTCAAATATAACACATATGTAAGTAATATATCAATGATGCATCATTACGTGATAAAGTTGTTGCAGTCACAAAATATCAGGTACAAAACAATATCTACTTTGAAACATGAGCCGCAAAACGAAGAGTCAAATGAACCATTAAAGGAACCATTAAAGGAACCATTAAAGGAACCATCAAAGGAACCATCAAAGGAACCATCAAAGGAACCATTAAAGGAACCATCAAAGGAACCATCAAAGGAACCATCAAAGGAACAACAAACTGTTACATCAGGTGAAGGTTTAATCGAACCGACAAACAGTGTATAAACATAATTTTGTATTAAAATAATAAAATTATGTTACTTGATATTTAAATAATCAATAAGGTTCGGTTTTGTTTTTTCTCTTGCTTCTCACATTTTTCATTGTTTCAGGTTGTAATATTTTAATAAGTATGATCATTGTTATTGTTGGGATCGCGAGACCAAGCATAAGATTAAGTACCATTGAATATTTTCTTTGCCTTGCGTTTAAACTTTTATAGGTTGTCATTAACTGAAAAAGGATTGGCTTGGATATATGGTGATAATGTTGTGGGGAACAATGCCGTTGATAATGTTATTAATATCGTCTTTGTTTTGGACTATATGAACGGGTGCTACTGGTGGTTGTAGATAAAAAATGAAATCCAGCATATACTTGACAAAATTATTCTTGATAAGGATGATACTTTTTTGTAAGTATTGTCGAGGTTCTTTTTTCAATTTACTAATAAACGAACTCATCATAATGCTGTAGTTTAACGGGATGAAACCAACATCTGTAGTATCAAACACAAATGTAAATTTTTTTTGGGCACGATACAGTTGAATCCATTCTTTGATAAACATGTTAAATGAAGTATCATTTATTACGTTGGTGAGCTTGACAAATACGATGGATTTACTATCATAATGTTCATAATTAAATGTTGCAAACATAATACATTTAATTATCATAATATTTTTATTTTTTTTTACACAATTAAACGTGTATCACAACATGATATAAGAGAGAAAAGAGTAATCACATATTATTCATGACACTTGTATCCTTTAACTACACAACAAAATGGTATGTAACGGCTTCCTGTGAATGTAGTGCAGTTTTGTGTCAGACACGTTCCATATAGGGCACCGAATCTAGTCGCGACGGTAGTGCTAACTGGTGCCTCGACACAACCTTTTTTGCCAGCAATGCTTACTAATTTGTAATAGGTGTCGTTTGCGCGTGTGATACCAAGTAACAGATATGTAATAACTTTGACAAGTTGCATTGTGTTAATACGACGGATTTTATTTTTCGAATTACACAATAACTTGCTTATCGTTAATTATAATCATATTAAAGACACATATGGAAGTAAACTATATGAGTGTTGAAGGGGCGTCGATCGGCATTGATTTGGGAACAACATATTCATGTGTGGGAATCTGGCAAAATGACCGGGTTGAAATTATTGCAAATGACCAAGGAAACCGAACAACACCATCTTATGTGGCATTTAATGACAAGGAGCGACTTATCGGAGATGCTGCGAAGAACCAAGTGTCTATCAATCCACTAAATACTGTGTTTGATGCGAAACGGCTTATTGGGCGTAAAGTTTCAGATGCGGCGGTGAAATCTGATATGAAACATTGGCCTTTCAAAATTATTCCCGATGCGTCTGATAAGCCACTCATTCAAGTCAAATATCAAAATGAGCTAAAAGATTTTACACCTGAAGAGATTTCGTCGATGGTGCTCGTTAAAATGAAGGAGATTGCCGAGTCTTATTTGGGAAAGGATGTGAAGAATGCAGTTATCACTGTGCCCGCATATTTCAACGATTCGCAACGCCAGGCGACTAAAGACGCTGGGGCAATCGCTGGACTGAATATATTGCGCATCATCAACGAACCGACCGCAGCTGCGATTGCGTATGGACTCGATAAGAAAGGTGACGAGAAAAATGTGCTTATTTTCGATTTGGGAGGAGGCACGTTTGATGTTTCTTTGTTGACGATCGAAGAGGGGATTTTTGAGGTGAAAGCAACTGCCGGAGATACTCACTTGGGAGGAGAGGATTTTGATAATCGAATGGTTACTTATTTTGTTAATGAGTTCAAGAAAAAATTCAAAAAGGACATTAACGAAAATGAACGGGCGTTGCGTCGTTTGCGGACTGCGTGTGAGCGTGCAAAGCGAACACTTTCTTCTTCTACTCAGGCTCACATCGAGATTGATTCTTTGTATGAAAGTACTGACTTTAATACCACGATTACCCGTGCACGGTTTGAGGATATGAATATGGATTACTTCCGGAAATGTATGGAGCCTGTCGAGAAGGTGCTTCGTGATGCAAAGGTCTCAAAATCGCAGGTTCATGAGGTTGTGTTGGTTGGCGGTTCAACGCGAATTCCTAAGGTTCAGGCATTGTTGAGTAATTTTTTCGGTGGGAAAGAGTTATGCAAGTCTATTAATCCTGATGAGGCGGTGGCATATGGTGCAACCGTACAGGCAGCAATTTTGAGTGGAAATAATGAGTCGGAGAAGTTGCAAGACGTGCTTTTATTGGATGTCGCGCCTTTGTCACTTGGTCTCGAAACAGCAGGTGGCGTGATGACTTCGCTTATCAAACGCAATACCTCGATTCCAGCAAAGAAAAGCCAGACATTTTCAACGTATGCGGATAATCAACCAGGCGTCTTGATTCAAGTGTACGAAGGAGAGCGTGCTCAAACGAAGGATTGTAATTTGTTGGGTAAATTTACGCTGGACGGGATTCCGCCCATGCCTCGCGGTCAACCTCAGATTGATGTGTCGTTTGATGTCGATGCAAATGGGATTTTGAATGTGAGTGCGGTTGAAAAGTCATCAGGAAAGGCGCAGAATATTACAATTACTAATGATAAAGGGCGGCTGAGTGCGGAGGATATTGAGAAGATGGTTGCTGATGCGGAGAAGTTTAAGGAAGATGATGATAAGGTTAGAGCATTTATTGAGTCAAAGAATAAGTTGGAGAACTATATATTTTCAATTGAGAGTATGATCAGCGGTGAGAATGTGCAGATGGATGATAGCGATAAAACGACGGTTGAGGAAAAACTGGAAGAAGTGAAGAATTGGCTTTATGTTGACCGCGACAGTGTATCTGAATACGAAGATAAACTTAAAGAACTGGAGGACCTGTTGAATCCAATTTTACAGAAGATGGCAGGTAATAAGCCACAGGATGTTGATGATATGCCCGGTGGCGTAGATACTGGATTTACCAACGCCCACACTCCTAATACTTCAACTGACGCTACGTTTGAGGAACCGAACATTGAAGAAATTGACTGAAACCATATATTAATTTGGTTAAGATGATTCTTATCATATTATTATTTTTTATTAATATGATATTTTTTGTTATCATTTTGATGCGCAAATATGAAGACACATGTCGACAAGTCTATTGCTGTATCCCCATTCATTATCATACCATGAGACAACTTTCATATATGATTCGTTTAACATGATACTTGCGTCAATATCAACTATGCTGGATTTAGACTCGTGTATGAAGTCTGATGATACTACCTTTTCTTCCGTATAACCGATGATACCTTTCATCGAAGTTTCTGATGCCTCACGAAATGCATTGATTAGTTCATCTTTTGTTATTTTGTTCTTGATACGACACGTAAGGTCGATCACTGATACATCGGCGGTTGGAACTCGGAATGCCATTCCGGTAAGCTTACCATCTACTTCAGGAAATACTTTGCCACATGCTTTGGCAGCACCTGTTGAAGCAGGTATTACGTTAGATAATGTGGAACGTCCTGCACGCCAATCCTTGCCACCCTTAGATGATGAATCCACTACCTGCTGGTTGGCAGTTGCCGCATGAATAGTGGTCATTAAACCTTCAATAAAACCAAATTTGGTATGTATTATTTTTACCAGTGGGGCAAGTGCATTTGTAGTGCATGATGCGTTTGAGATGATTGTTTCACCTTGGTATTCTGTCTCGTTAACTCCCATAACGTACATTGGAGTATCGTCTTTGGGTGGCGCCGAAATGATAACTTTTTTTGCACCTGCGGCGATATGTGATTTTGCCATCTCGGTTGTCGTAAATATTCCTGAAGATTCACAAACGACATCAATGTCATGATTTGCCCAAGGTATTTTGGATGGTTCGGTTTCACCGTAAACAACTATTCTCTTTCCATCGATAATAATACAATTTCCGTCGATAGAAATAGATTTATCGTATGTTCCATGCACGCTATCATGTTTGAATAAATATAAAAGATAATCTATTTCGGTAAATGGGTTGTTTATCGCAACAATTTCTACGTCCTCGCGTTCCATGGCTATTCTACAAACTAATCGGCCGATTCTACCGAATCCATTGATTCCTATTTTAATAACCATTTAATTATATGAAAGTATTTTAATTTAAGGTATTTATTTTAAATTGTAAAACGTCCTTCTAAATATTCCAGCATGGCTCCGCCGCCCGTTGAGACGTGCGTCATATGTTCTGCCAGGTTAAATTTATTTATAGCTGAGACGCTGTCTCCTCCTCCAACCACTACTAATTTACCATCATTCGTTTGTTGAGAGAGATTCGTTGCGATATCTTTAGTTCCAGTTGAAAACGTTTCTAGTTCAAAAACACCCATTGGACCGTTCCAAACAATCACTCTACAATCGTGTAAACGTTCAATGAAATGTGAAACTGTGTCAGGTCCGATGTCTAATATCATCCAATTGTTACAAGACTCTCCTTTTTTTATCACGCGTGTTTCGGAGTCGTTTGTGTATGTTTTTGCGATTACCATATCAATTGGCAAAACAAGCTCTGTGTTGTTTTGAGAAGCTTCTTCTTCGATTTCTTTCACAGTGTCTAACATGTCGTTTTCTACCAGTGATTCGCCTATATCGTAACCTTTTGCTTTTAAGAACGTGTTTGCCATGCCGCCTCCGATAATAATTTTGTCACATTTATGAATTAATGATTTGACCACTCCTAATTTACTCGAAATTTTGCTTCCACCAATTATTGCGGCCATTGGTCTGGTTTTCGAATGTATTATCATATTCATGTAATGCAACTCTTTCTCCATTAGTAATCCCATTACACTATTCGTTACATGGTCACGTAGACCATATGTTGAAGCATGATTTCGATGTGATGCACCGAAAGCATCCATGACAAATATATCGGCAGAATGGGATAAGTTTTTTGCAAAAGAGGGGTTGTTTTCGGTTTCGCCTTCATAAAATCTTACGTTTCCCAGAATGATTGCCTCGCCATTGTTCATGGCGGCGATTGAGTTAGTTACTTCTTTACCAATTGCGGTGTCTAGTTTATTCTTTATTATTACTCCATGCTTCATATAAATGTCTGTAATGCTTGGAGGTATATTATATGTGGAATTAATGGGTCCTATTTGTTCTCCTTCGTTGTTGTAAAATGGTTTGGGTCTTCCAAAATGCGTTATTATTATTATCTTGCCACCATGTGAAAGTAAGTATTTGATTGTTGGTAGAGTGGCAATTAATCTGGTTTCGTCGGCAACAGAACCATCTTCATGTGTGGGAACGTTGAGGTCGGTGCGAACCAGAATTATTTTCCCTTCAAGTGACTCTACGATGTCGGTAAGTTTTCGCATATAATATACTAGCACATAATACAAACAGAACATAAATGCATTATTGCAG
>MDTG01116403.1_pt1 | contig 19293 bp, 11 predicted proteins | sample 811421 | NCBI WGS metagenome assembly MDTG01 (sample SAMN05326645, study PRJNA326480) | marine metagenome | isolation source: seawater | place: Pacific Ocean: South East | collected 2011
CGTTGCTCCAGCAGTACGATATGAATATGGCTATGCTTACAATATTGAAGCAAAGAAACTTTTAAAACTAGTCACTTTAAATTGGCCCCCTTATATTGATGAATCACTTTGTAACAACGGTTGGCTATTTCAACTAACCGTTAAACTACTACTACAAAAAGGTTATGGAGTGCATATAGAGTTTCTCCCATGGGCCCGAGCACTAAGAGCGGCCGAATTAGGTCATGCAGATATTTTATTTCCTGAGTATTTTATTGATAATAATGTTATGTCAGAGAATAAGCCAAATAAAACGCGCAATGATTTAATGGCTTTATCCTCGGCTATTCCAGGTGGAAACTTGTCACTAGTCGCACTAAATGGCAGCCACTCAAACTATGACGGCAGTGTAGAGTCTATAAAAGATCAAATTATTGGTGTTGTCCGAGCATATAAAAACACCCCAGAACTCGATAAACTAATTGACTCAAAACAAATTAATACCATTGTTGCCAATAATGAGTTTCAGCAAATTCATTTACTTATGGGCCTACGGGTAGACCTAATTGTAGCTGATTTTGACGTGTTGATTGCCAGCATTGAAAAGTCTGCTGCCTCCGAAAAAGAAAAACAGCAAATGAAAACTGCTCTAATGGTATTGTCCCCACCTTTAGGTTACAAACCCCTCTATTACACAGTAAGTAAAGCAAACCCATATTGGCAGGAAATTTTAGCCGATCTCAATAACGAGATAAAAAAAATGAAAGAGCAAGGAGCACTTTCAAGCTATATTGAAGAAAAAAAACAATGTAGCAGCTAAAAATAAGGCGCTTAAATGTTAGCAAATAAGCGCCTATATATTATTAAAACAACGACTCAAATGTCCCATCAGGAAATAATATACCAGGAACCCCTCTTACCGCTGTTACATCTGCGATTTGTGTATCGCCAAAATATAATCCACCACTGTAGTTTCGACCTTTTTGCTTAACATCTAACCAGCGACCTTGAGCACCGTGGATCACTGCATTAATATTATTGCCAACAGTACGTAAGTTAATTTCAAGTGCTCTATCCTTTAGCCGTAAGGCAATCTCTGCATTGCTAATATCAGCTAAACGATTCAAACGACCAACATAAGCAAACTGAAAATCCGGTGCGCCATTTAATGGCGTTATCAATTGCACAGCAAATGCAAGATTCTGTGTAGCTTCATTTATAAATGGCGTTGCTTCTATTGCTTGTAGGTTAAACTGTGTCGTTTGATTTTCACTAACAAGCTGACCTTTAAAGTCAAAGCCAGATACCACTGTCACAAGCTCTTCAAAAGGAGTAACGAAGCGATCAGCGTTTAGCTTTATATCACCGGTTAAGACGCCGCTATTGGCACTTTCTAATGAAACCTTTGTCTCTATATTCAGCTGCCCGGTTGTTTCACTTTGATCATTTGAAAATGGATCGTCAGTTCCATCAAATGACAACACTAAATCACTCACATCGGCGTTTAGTTGAGCATCTTTGCCTATCACTTTCGCACTAATAATACCGGATACTTTATTACCCAGCAGTCCACTTACTTGCCATTGTGGAATATTTAAATCTAGCTGTACGTCATGCTCATCATACTGGCCACTAATAGCCCAAGAATAAGGGGATTGTTGGTAGTTTATTGTCAGTCCCTGTAAATTATAAACTCCTGCGTCGGTATTATTTAATGGCGAAAAGTTATAGAGCACGTCATAAAGCACATTCGCTAAAACGATAATAGTTTGTTGCGAGTCTTCGCCTAATATTGTTTCAAATTCAGTTAGCTTTTGTTTGAGCTCATCACTGTACGTTTGCTCTTGTAAGCGTGCCACACCTATTATATTACGCACATCTTCGAGTAACTCACGAGAGTGTAATTGTTCTTCATCTCGTTCTAGTGGCGAAATATTGCTAGCATTCCCAATCATAACTAGCTTTTGTTTGACCTCTCCAACGACGGATTGCAATAATTGATTACCATCTTCATTAAGTAAATTCTCTGACACATAGCGATCTGCAAAAGTACGATAAAGTGGCAAACTTGCTAACTGGGCCTGTTGTTCTACCACCGTATTATTGGCTGTATTTAAACTCGCCTCGATATCCGCAGCTCTTTTTAAGATCACACCAAAAGTCAGTGCATTAGTAAGCAACTCAGCTTCAAGGCTGTCATTCAACTGACTATGAGTGAGGTGATAAAAAGGTGTCGCACTCAAGCTTTGTGTGGTTATGCTTATGTCTAAGTTATTGTCGCTAATCACTGAGCTGATCGGCGATAAATAAACCTTATTTTCGCCCGGGGCTGCAAAAAAATCAGCACGGTAACTTAATGTCATATCCATCACTTCTTGATAATCAATGCGACGATTAGAATTCTGATCATTCGGGTTGTTTCTCACTGTGCGACCACAACCTGCAAAACTTGGACATGTTAACGTCGTTGCATTTGAGGTAAATTCAACATGATGAAAATTTAAAGTTGTGGTTGGTAAAGTCACATCATTAATATTTGCAACGTCAATATTTTCTATAGAGCCCGTGTTATCATTAATGAGTGTTAACGTACCCGCAGTGGATTGCCAAGGCGCAATATAAAAGCTTACCGAGGAGGACGTCAGCATGACAGGCAAAGTGTTTGTTGTGCCATTATCTGATGAGTCACCACAACCAACTAATGACATAAGTAAACTAACTGATATAAGTTTTTTAAACATCACAAGTCCTTAAAACGCTAACTTCAGGTACCAATTTACATTGGCATAATACGCTTTATCAATATCGAGATTATCGGTCTGTATATTAAAACCAAAATAATCGTTCTCAATACCCAGCAAAAATGCTTCACTTTTTATTTCATAACCACCAATAACTGCCCAATGATCCCAAAAGTGCATGCGTGCTTTTAATTGAGAAAACGTATCTTGATCAAATTGTTTAACCATCAGCTCTGAAGAAAACAAATCATTAATACGATAATCCGCATAAACCTTAACGCGCACCGGCATATCAAATTTATGTGTAACTTCATTACCATACTCTGACGTTGCTAAGCGTATTGTAGGCTCAGTAGCAATATCGCCATCATCGTTTTCAGTAAACGGGAGCTCTGTTGTATAACCATTTGCAAAACCACTTTTTTTATACTCGGTTTCATACAGTAAGTCTTGTGCGAGAAGGCCTATGGTTAAGTCTTGATTTATTTTCCAATTAACTGCTAAATCAACGCTGTACCCTAAGCCGGATGGGTTCTCATCAGGAGTAAATCGCTTAAATAAAATATCTTTCGAAAAATAAGAGTCAACTGTTAATGCGCCTTGGATCTCATCACTATAAACTGTACCTTCTACATTTATATCTTGAAAATGCGTACTAGCAAAAACCGTTAATTTAGGCGTTATTGTTAATGCGTCAGAGTCTAAAAATTTGAAATCATATGAAACAAACAATCCATTGGTGGTTGATTGCTTACCGTCTAGGTAATAAACATAATTTCTATCTTCAAAAGGAAGGTCATTTTTTTCGGTATGAAAGTAAACAGCAGTATCCGGATCAAAACTTAAAACATAATCAAAACGACTTTGATAACCGACTTTAAAATTTCCATAACCAACGCCAAACTCAAACACATTATAAGTAAATGCGCTATCACCTGATGTAAGTGGAGCATCAAAGTCGTCAATAAAGGCAGTGACAGGTTGTGCTTCTGTATACACTTCTGAATCGAATGTGGTAAAGACTTGAAACTGCTCTGCAGCGTAACTAATAGGGGTAATTAAAAAAGCGGAAAATCCTAACGTGAGAATTTTTTTTTTCATACTTATTTCACTTGTTATTATTTAAGAGGGAGAACGACTCTCCCTCTTATTTTTACGTTACTTCGATGAATCTAAAAAACTAATATCAGTGTAATCGATAACTTCACCATCAATATACTCTACAGAAATACCATTTGTGATCTCTGTTACTGTACCAAACTTCATCATCGCACCTGCGAAGTTAGCATTTACGCTACCCATAAAGTCCTCACCCTCTTCTGCCATCAAAGATAGTGTATAGCCAATACTATTATGTAACTCGATATCAACGGCATAATTATCATTTTCATTTGCCCAATCAACAGATAACATCGCAGTGAAATCAATATCACCTGTAACACCTGTTGCGCTGATCATGCCAAGCTCTGTTACATCTGCGCCAGATATGCTTAATGTACCAATAAATCCTGAATCACCGTCAACTATTTCAACACGACTCCAGCCATCTACTGATAACACATTTCCATCAACAGCCGTATCGCTTGAAACTTCCTCTTCAAAGTTAATTACTAAACAAGAATCTGATAGATCTTTAGGAATAGTCCCATTGTTAGCGTCGATACAATTCTGTAAAGCCTCACCCATATCATCAAGTGTTTCAATACTAACTTTTGCACCATCAACTGTTTCAATCATACCGCCAAACGCAAATACAATTGCTTTATTATTGATAGAACCATTAACGTTGATCTTATCGCCATTTTCACTATTAACAAGATTTAGCTCTAATGCATCTTTATCAAAGCTATACGTCCAATTAGGATATCGTGTAGAAACAACACCAGTGGCTTCATCTCCTAAGTCCCAAGCTTCTGTTAGCACATCATAAATAACTTCGGCAGTATCAAATAATGCCCGACCGCCTGTTTTCGTTACCAAAGTTGCATTTCGAATACTCTCAGTGCCTGCTTTAACATCAACTAATACTGTAAATGTTGCAATTGCTGCTTGGGCATCAGATTCAAGTGAGGTTGCACTGCTCAAAGCAGTATCTGCTTCGTTGCTAACGCTTGTGGCTAATGTAGCACTGAGTTTAGCTTCTGCAGATAAATTTGTAGCAATCTCTTTATCACTCGCTTCAGCGGCAATATCCATTAATGCAGCAGCAGCAACCTCAGCTTGTACTGCCGCATTAGCGAGTTCGGCTGCTTTTGCACTAGTCGCTGTAGCCACGGTAATTGCAGCTTGAGCGGATGACAAAGCAAGTTCTGCATTAGCTTTGTTGTCAATCGCTGCAGCGGCAACTGCAATCATAGCTGTTGCTAAATCACTTTGCGCAATCATTGCCGCAGAATCAGCAGCATCTAGGTTATTGCTTGCGATAGTCACATTGCTTTTTGCAACGTCGATATCGATGCCTAATGCAGTCACAGCCTCATTAGAACGAACCACCTCAGCATCAATCCCCGTAATTAAAGTTGAAACCGCTGCGAGTTGGGTTGCAACAGCGCTACTTAACGAGTTTGCTTTATCAACTAATTGTTGATATTGCTCACCTAAACTTGCGGCGGTTGTTGCAATCCCTTGTGTTGAAGCAAGTGCAGCAGAAAGCTCTACTTGTAACTGGCTATATTCCGCCTTGCTCCCTGATAACGTAAACACATCAGCACTGTAAGCCAAAACCTGCTCGGTTGTTTCTAAACCAGCATCACCCAACGTTTTCACTTTTGTCAATTCAGCAGTACCAACAGCGATTGAGTCGGTAGACGTAGTTAATGCAGCAGTAGTTGCAGTAACTTGTAATTCTAACTCAGCCGCTACTTTAGCTGTTAGATCATCACCAGCATCACAGTTATCTTCACAGCCAATTTTCTCTAATGCTTTTTTAACTTCTTTTGCGGTTTCTTTTAAATCTTTATCAAGCCCTTTATCTTTTGCTTTTGCTTGCACATCTTCAACAGCTTTGGTGGCTTTATTTTTGAGTTTTGCAATTTCATCAGGATCGGTAATACCTAAGTTTTCAGCAACTTTAGCAAATGCTTCATCAATACCTTCACCTGTAACTACTGCGGCAAAAATAAGGCTGGTATTCTCAACTGCTTTTTGTAACTCAGCTGCAATCTTCTGGACAATTTCATTGTCACTGTTGCTTACTTTGCCTTCTTTAACAGCTGCAGATAGACTTGCAATCAGGTCTTTTAATGAGCCATTGGCACCCGCCCCCGCGACAGACTGCAATGAAACGGCAGTTTGAACTAACGCCAAAGTACCTGCATCCAGTGAATCACCTTCGCCAATATCACTGAAATCAACCGCACCACCAAGAGAAATATCACCAAGTAAAGAAGCGGCTTTAATTGCTGTATCAGGCCCTAATACTTGAATTAATGTTTTTAAACTTGCCGCTGCAACTGCTTCATCTGAGACTGCTGAACCATCTTTAGCACCGTCTAACAAGATTTTTGCTGCGATACTCGTATATAAAGTCACATTAGCAAAGTACTGCTGCACACCAGTACCATCACCCTCCGCGAAATTAATACCACGAGCACTTGCTGGTGCTGGTGAAGCTTTAATAAACTTAACAACTTGTAATTCAAGATCATCTTTGTACCATTCGCCAAAATCAATCGCGGCATCGCCATTATTGATCATCCCAGCGACTTCAGATGCTGCTGGGGTTTCATCATAGCTGCCACAACCGGTAAATGAATCACACTTGACCATGCTGTCATCTTCTTTCGACGTACTCACCGTAATATAAAGCGGACCCGAAAAGCCGTCTTCTAGATAAATATTATAGGCACCACTGGTTGACGTCATTGTCTCTGTTGGATTAGCTGCCGCAACCAATGCCAATGCTTTGGCATCAGCGTCTGCTTGTGAAGTTGTCGATTCTGCAGTATAGCTTGCATCAGATGCAGCCTCTAAACGATAAGCTACTGGGACAGATTCCCCCGCATCATCAACAGTAGATACTGTCACTTTGGCATTTTTTAACGCGCCTTTTACAGCTTTCCCCGATAGTTGGGTATTAAAATTAGTGCTGACTTCGCCTTTGTATACTGTAACTGGTTCAGGCTTGTTATAGTTATTATCATTTTCTGAGCCACAACCGGTCAGGCCGAGAGTCAATGCAACCGAGGCTGCAATTGGGGTAAATTTAATTATTCTTTTCGCCATGAAAATCTCCTAGGGTGCTTGTTAGCAAATAGCATTACTGAAATCGTAGCCTATATTAATATCAACAGTCATTTAAGTTAAAATTATGTATAAAACCGTATCAAATTAACGTAATTAACCACATTATTATTACATGTTATCAACTTACCACCAATATATGACAATTTATAAAAAAATGTAATTTTAATTACACCTGTAAATATGCATCTAACTAGCACTGCCATTTTTAACACAAGTTAAAAGAAATAAAATAAAAAACATTTAAAAACAAAGAATTAAAAAAACACTGTTTTTTTTTGAAACTCATTGAGGGACTAACTTTAGGGGAAATATCAACCAAAGAATACAATTTGACGCAATGCTGTTTACATTTTTTCACATAAATATGGATGTAAAAGTGGCCTGACTGCCACTTTTAGTTTTATTTCACTAATTAATTGACCTCAGGTACTCGGACAACGCCTTCCATTAGCACACGAGCACTGCGACTCATACTGGCCTTGGTAACCTGCCACTTACCGTTTTGAAGTATCGCTTGCGCGCCTACAGTTAATGTACCTGACGGATGACCAAAGTTAACTTCACTCAACTGACCGCCACCAGCTGCAAGATTAACGAGCGATCCTGCTATCGCAGCTGCGGTGCCGATTGCAACAGCGGCAGTACCCATCATGGCATGATGAAGTTTCCCCATCGACATGGCACGTACCAGTAGGTTGATATTATCACTGTGAATTTCTTTACCGCTTGAAGCTAGATATGTCATTGGTTTATTAATAAATGCCACTTTTGGTGTATGTTGACGCGCTGCCGCCTCACTAATATGAGCGATCAAGCCCATTTTAACTGCCCCATGCGCTCTAATAGACTCAAGCTTAGCTAATGCTTGTTCGTCATTATTTATATCATCTTGAAGTTCAGTGCCGGTATAGCCGATATCTGCTGCATTAACAAAAATAGTAGGGATACCCGCGTTTATCATAGTGGCTCTAAGTACACCAAACTCAGGGACTGCTAGTTCATCTACCACATTGCCTGTTGGAAATAGCGCACCATCGCCATCCGCTGGATCAATGAACTCTAATTTCACCTCAGCGGCGGGAAATGTCACCCCGTCGAGTTCAAAGTCACCCGTTTCTTGTACTTCACCGTTGGTCATTGGCACATGCACTAAAATGCTTTTTTTAATATTAGCTTGCCAAACTCGCACTATAGCCACACCGTTTTCTGGAATACGGCTAGCATCAACAAGACCATTACTAATTGCAAATGCGCCAACTGCAGAGGTTAAATTGCCGCAGTTCCCGCTCCAATCAACAAACGCTTTATCAATAGCAACTTGGCCAAATAAGTAATCAACATCGTGATCAGCTTGCTCACTTTTACTTAAAATAACGGTTTTACTGGTACTAGAAGTAGCCCCCCCCATACCATCGGTTTGTTTGCCATATGGATCTGGGCTACCAATCACTCGCAGCAATAAATTATCTCGCCCAGAGCCTGCCACTTGTGCAGCCTCAGGTAAATCGCTGAGATTAAAGAATACCCCTTTACTAGTGCCACCGCGCATGTAGGTGGCAGGTACTTTAATTTGTGGTTTAAATGTCATGACTGTTTTCCTTATACACTTTGCGTGGCTTCTAAAAAGTCTTGAGCAAAGCGTTGTAATACGCCACCTGCAGCATAAATGGATAGTTCTTCTTGAGTATCAATACGGCACTTTGTTGGCACATTTAATACTTCACCATCAGTGCGGGTAATCGTTAAATTAACGCTCGCACCTGGTGTTAATTCACCAGTTACATCGTAACTTTCACTACCATCTAGCTTAAGCGTTTTACGGGTAGTGCCCGCTTTAAATTCCAGCGGTAATACACCCATACCAATTAAGTTAGTACGGTGTATACGCTCAAAACCTTCTGCAGCAATAACTTCAACGCCTGCTAAACGCACGCCTTTGGCTGCCCAATCACGAGAAGAACCTTGGCCATAGTCAGCTCCTGCAACAATAATTAATGGTTGTTTGCGCTGCATATAGGTTTCGATTGCTTCCCACATCCGAGTAACTGTGCCCTCAGGCTCAATACGGGCATATGAGCCTTGTTTCACTTCGCCATTTTCAATCACCATTTCATTAAGTAATTTAGGATTAGCAAAGGTTGCACGTTGCGCAGTTAAATGGTCGCCGCGGTGCGTTGCGTACGAGTTAAAGTCTTCTTCTGGCACACCCATATGCGTTAAGTACTCACCTGCTGCACTACTGGCCATAATTGCATTTGACGGTGATAAATGATCAGTTGTGATGTTATCGCCAAGTACCGCTAATGCGCGCATACCTTGCATGGTACGCTCACCTGCGAGTGCGCCTTCCCAATATGGCGGGCGGCGAATATAAGTACTTTGTGGGCGCCAATCGTAAAGTGGGTCGTTATCTTCACCGTAATCAACGGTTAAATTAAACATCGGCTCGTAAACCTTCTTATACTGCTCAGGTTTTACGCTTTGTTTAATCACTGCGTCAATCTCTTCATCTGATGGCCAAATATCTTTTAAGGTTACGTCATTGCCCTGCTGGTCTTGTCCGAGTACGTCTTTTTCAATATCAAAACGAATAGTTCCTGCAATAGCATAGGCAACTACTAATGGCGGAGACGCTAAAAATGCTTGCTTAGCGTATGGGTGAATACGGCCATCAAAATTACGATTACCAGAGAGCACAGCCGTGGCGTATAGGTCGCGATCAATCACTTCTTGTTGAATAACGGGATCAAGCGCACCACTCATACCGTTGCACGTAGTGCACGCAAAGCCAACAATACCAAAACCAAGTTGCTCTAATTCTGACAGTAATTTTGCATCTTCAAGATACGATTGCACTGTTTTTGAACCCGGTGCTAATGAGGTTTTAACCCATGGCTTGCGAGTTAAGCCCTTCGCATTTGCATTACGCGCAATAAGACCAGCTGCTATGACGTTACGTGGATTACTGGTATTCGTACAACTAGTGATAGCAGCAATAATACAGGCACCGTCCGGCATTAAACCGTCTTCATTTTCAACAACCCCAGAGATCCCCTGCGCTGCCAAATCACTGGTTGAAACACGGCGATGCGGATTTGACGGTCCAGCAATATTGCGGCCAACGCTTGATAGATCAAATTTTAATACCCGATCGTACTGCGCTGTTTTTAGGCTGTCGCTCCACAGACCGGTAGTTTTTGCGTAATTTTCAACTAAGGCAATTTGCTCTTCTTCACGTCCTGTTAGGCGTAAGTAATCAATGGTCATCTGGTCGATATAAAACATCGCTGCGGTGGCACCAAATTCTGGTGTCATATTTGAGATAGTAGCGCGATCGCCTAATGTCAATGCATCTGCGCCTTCACCATAAAACTCTAAATAGCTTGATACGACACGCTGGCCACGTAAAAACTCAGTGATCGCAAGCACGATATCCGTTGCTGTAATACCCGGTTGACGTTTGCCACTGAGTTCAACACCAATAATATCAGGCAAACGCATATAAGAGGCGCGGCCAAGCATCACGCTTTCAGCTTCAAGGCCGCCAACACCTACTGCAATGACACCTAACGCATCAACATGCGGTGTGTGGCTATCAGTACCGACTAAGGTATCAGGAAAAGCAATCCCATCGCGGCTTTGGATCACCGGCGACATTTTCTCAAGGTTGATTTGATGCATAATGCCGTTACCAGGTGGGATCACATCAATATTTTTAAACGCAGTTTTGGTCCAATTAATAAAGTGGAAACGGTCATCGTTGCGTCTATCTTCAATAGCGCGGTTTTTTTCAAATGCATCAGGATCAAACCCTGCGTATTCAACGGCTAATGAGTGATCAACAATCAGCTGTGTTGGTACTACTGGGTTAACTTTAGCTGGATCGCCGCCTTTGGCTGCAATGGCATCACGCAAGCCAGCTAAATCAACCAGTGCTGTTTGTCCCAAAATATCGTGACAGACTACGCGCGCGGGATACCAAGGGAAATCTAAATCTTGTTTGCGTTCGATAAGCTGCGACAGTGCTGCGGTTAGCATTTGCGGCTCACAGCGGCGTACTAAATTCTCTGCTAAAACACGTGATGTATAGGGTAAGGCTGCGTACGCACCAGCCTTAATTTCATCAATTGCAGCTTGGGTGTCAAAATAATCGACATTAGAGTTAGGTAAGGGTTTTCTGTATTTAGTATTGTTTATGATAGTCATTACAAGACTCGCTAATTTGGTGACGGTGGTCGCACACGTATAGCGTGTTTAAGGGATGTATGAAAAAAGAGGCCTTAAAAACTATGCGCTAGTGGCAATGTGCAAAAAAATAAAAGGTGAGCGTATTTTCGCCCACCTTTAATAGTCTTAACGTGATTCGATTGGCGTATAACTACGCGCTTCTGGCCCAGTGTAATCTGCACTTGGGCGAATAATACGGTTATTAGCGCGTTGCTCTTTTACGTGTGCGGTCCAGCCTGTTACACGGCTCATAACAAAAATAGGGGTGAATAACTTAGTTGGAATGCCCATAAAGTGATACGCCGATGCATGGAAAAAGTCTGCGTTACAAAATAACTTCTTCTCACGCCACATAATTTCTTCGCAGCGCACTGATACTGGATAAAGTACCTCGTCACCTAGCTCTGCAGCGAGTTTTTCAGACCACTTTTTAATGATCACATTACGTGGATCTGATTCGCGATAGATTGCGTGACCAAAGCCCATAATTTTATCTTTACGCTCCAGCATGCCCATGATTTCTTGCTCTGCATGGTCTGCATCTTTAAAGCCTTCAATCATATCCATTGCCGCTTCATTCGCGCCGCCATGTAATGGGCCACGTAACGTACCAATAGCACCTGTTACACAAGAGTGAATGTCAGATAATGTCGATGCACAAACGCGACCAGTAAAGGTTGAGGCATTAAATTCATGCTCTGCATATAAAATCAGCGATACATTCATCACTTGAGCAAATAACTCTGATGGCGCTTTATCATGTAGTAGCGTTAAAAAATGCGCGCCAACTGAGTCATCATCAGTTTGTGTTTCAATACGCACACCGTCGTGAGTAAAACGATACCAGTAACAAATAATGCTTGGGAATACCGCAACCATACGGTCAATTGCATCATTAGCCTGACTAAAATCATGCTCCATTTCAAGGTTACCTAGCATAGAGCAACCTGTACGCATAACATCCATTGGGTGTGCGTCTTTTGGAATGTTTTCAAGTACAGTTTTCAGTGCCGGTGGTAAACCACGTAAACTTTTTAGTTTAGCTTTGTATTCGCTAAGCTCTGCAGAGGTCGGTAATTCACCGCGCGAAAGCAGGAAAGATACTTCTTCAAACTGCGCTTTTTCAGCAAGCTCTGCAATGTCGTAACCACAATACGTTAAGCCTGAACCGGTTTGCCCTACTGTACAAAGTGCTGTTTGGCCTGCTACTTGTCCGCGAAGTCCTGCGCCGCCTAATGCTTTATCTACCATGATGTGTCTCCTGTTGAATTTATTATTATTTATCAGATTTTGCTGAAAAAAGGTTATCGAGTGTATTTTCATACGAGTGATAATCTAAAAAGTCATAAAGCTCAGCACGTGTTTGCATATTTTCAATTTGGCTCTGTTGAGACCCTTCATTTAAAATTGCTGAATAGACGTTAAGTGCCGCTTTATTCATTGCTCTGAACGCGCTGAGTGGGTAAAGCACCATTTCTACGCCTACATCACTTAGTTGCTCTTTAGTATAAATTGGCGTTTGGCCAAACTCAGTAATGTTGGCCAAAATAGGCACATTAATCGCTTTGGTAAAGGCTTGATAGTCGGCAAGATCGTGTACGGCTTCTGCAAAAATCGCATCGGCGCCGGCTTCAACACAGGCTGCTGCACGTTCAATCGCGGCATTTAAGCCTTCTTTTTGAAACGCATCAGTACGCGCCATAATGTAAAAGTCACTGTCAGTTTTAGCATCAACAGCTGCTTTAATACGGTCAACCATCTCGCTTTGCGAGACAATTTCTTTATTCGGGCGATGGCCGCACCGCTTTTGCGCTACTTGGTCTTCAATATGAAACCCCGCCGCGCCAGCTTTGGTCATCTCTTTGACTGTGCGAGCAATATTAAATGCTCCACCCCAACCAGTATCGGCATCAACAAGTAATGGTAAATCGCTGGCACCTGTGATGCGGCGAATATCTTCCAAAACATTATCAAGACTGGTCATCCCCAAATCAGGCATACCAAATGAAGCATTCGCGACACCTGCACCTGAAAGGTAAATTGCTTGATGACCCATTTTTTCAGCCATCATCGCCGTGTAAGCGTTGATTGTGCCGACGACTTGTAATGGATGATTATTGGCAATCGCCTGTTTAAATTTTAATCCTGCTGACATTACATTCTCCTAACTTTGAACGGGGTTGCTTTATGACAACTTATATTTTTTAATGGTTTAATATGACGTTTTTACTGCTCCGCGCGCTCATTTTGCGCGGCATGTAAATTAAACTTCGTTTGTATATTGGCTTGCGATGCACTGATATGGCGCTTCATCAATAACTCAGCTAATTCCCCATCATGGTTTTCAATCGCATTAATAATGGCTAAGTGCTCATCAAACGCTTTTGATACGCGAGGCCCAACCATACCCATTTGCACACGATACATACGAATTAACTGATAAAGTCCGTTACTCAATAAGTGAATAAGGTGGTCGTTTTTACTGCCTTTAATAATGCGATAATGAAAATCCAGATCGCCGGCTTCTTGATAGTAAGATTCACCCTCTTTTACACGTTGTGTTTTCAGATGCTGATTAAGTAATTGCTTTAAACTTTGTACTTCATCGGGTGCCATATTGTCGGCAGCTAAACGACACGCTAAACCTTCAAGCGCACTGCGAACTTGATATACTTCTATTAAACGTTCAGCTGTAAGTGCCACAACACGACAACCCACATTCGCTTTACGCTCAACTAAATAACAACTTTCAAGGCGGTTAAGCGCTTCACGAAGCGTTGCACGGCTTACACCATAACGCTTTGCCAGTTCTGGCTCGGATATCTTGCTACCTTGAACAATACTGCCTTCGACAATTTCTCGACGCATATCCACAAATACCTGATCTGAGGCGGTAGTAATAGGTGTTTCACTAAAAGCATCTTGCGTCATTGTTCACCTTCTAAGATTGTCGACAATTTACGGATACACTATGGTCTTTAGCTGTAAATGTGTCAACCCTAAATCAGTAAAAACTGCGTTTAAAAACGGCTATTGTCGACATAAGTATAATAAATAATGTTTAAAAACACTTAAAACACACATTTATGCACCAAGTGTCGACAGGTTTGCATACTTTAAAAGATTATTTAAGGCACTGCTCTGAGCCACTAATAATGCTAGAATACAACTTTAAAATTCTCTGTGAGCACTGCCTTGGACGCCAATACCTATATTCCCCAGCATTTTATAGATGACGTAAAGACCTATTTACCAGCACACCTAACATTGGATGACTTTCTCAATGCCTGTCGCAGACCGCTTCGTAAATCTGTACGTGTCAATACGCTTAAAATGTCGGTTGAGGATTTTCAGCAGTATGCCCTTGATAGAGGCTGGACATTAAACCCAATCCCATGGTGTAGCGAAGGTTTTTGGTTAGAGCGCAGTGAACATGAAGAGCAAGCTCTGGCACTGGGTAACACGGATCTACATTTAAGTGGCGCTATGTATGTACAAGAAGCCAGTTCGATGCTGCCACCAATAGCACTTAAAGACGCATTAACTGATGCAACTCATGTGCTCGACATGGCATCCGCTCCTGGCTCTAAAACTTCTCAATTAGCAGCATTAATGAATAATCACGGGGTATTGGTTGCCAATGAACTGTCGTCATCTCGTTTAAAAGTACTCAGCGCAACCTTAAAGCGTATGGGAGTTGGCAATTGTGCATTGTCGCATTTTGATGGGGCTATTTTTGGCGATTATATGTATGAATGCTTTGACAGTATTTTACTCGATGCCCCATGCTCTGGCGAAGGTACGGTTCGAAAAGATGCTGATGCCTTAAAGAATTGGTCAATTGAGTCAAACATTGATATTGCCAAAGTGCAAAAAAACTTAATAAAAAGCGCTTTCTATGCATTAAAACCAGGCGGTACATTAGTCTATTCAACCTGTACTTTAACCCCGCTCGAAAATCAGCAAGTGTGCGAATATCTTCTCACTGAGTTTGCAGAGCATCTTGAAATACAACCATTAGATCATTTGTTTGCAGGTGCAGAGCGAGCCACAACCAGCGAAGGCTATTTGCATGTCTGGCCGCAAACATTCGACAGCGAAGGCTTTTTTATTGCTAAGTTTAAAAAGCTTGCTAGCTGCGATAATACAAATCAAAAAGTAAAAAAAGGTGCATTCCCTTTTCAGCCGTTTGACAAAAAATCCAGCCAAGCATTTTACACTGAGCTAAAAAAACAATTTGACCTGACATCACTCAGCGGCTCACTAATGCAGCGCGATAAAGAACTGTGGCTATTCCCTGAGCAGTTTGCCGCCATTGAAAACAAAATAAAATACGCGCGACTTGGTATCCACCTCGGCATGATCCACAAAAATGGGGTGCGTCTTAACCACGAATTTGCCACCGTATTTGGTGGCCAATGTAAGGCTAATGTAATTGCGCTAAGTAACGAGCAGGCCAATGACTACTTTCAAGGTAAAGATATTCGTTTAAGCGAACCTAGCAACGCACTTGGCGAAGTGGTTTTAACCCTTTGTGGCTGTCCGATAGGGCTTGGAAAATGGCAAAAAAATAAAATTAAAAACTCCTTACCTCGAGATTTAGTACAAAACACTCAACTGATCAGCTGGTGATAATAATAAGGTGTGGATAAGTTGGCAACAACCAATGTATAAAATTTAAGCTTTGCGCTTCGTTTTAAGACAAACAGTTGTTTTATAAGCAGTATAAAAAATCATCATTTATTGGGTTTTTTTACATATGTTAACTACACTTAATATTACTTTCTACTTCTCCCTTAATGAACTTAGAAGGTGTTTTTAAAGTTAGCGCAGGCTCATTAGAGCCATCCCCTAAGCCCAGAACAATGCGGATTCGTTCTGGGCGTTTTTTTGTCTATAAATAAGCTATCGTCTTGAAATTTATTCAGTCACTTAGGTAATCATTGCTTTATTACACATAACTTGTTTCTATATATAGACTAGGAAAGTGTAAGGACTACCATGTTAAAAATATCTTCATTGATCATGACTATTTCAGTACTGTCATTCTCTGTTATTGCCAATCCTGAGTCGCAAAAATACCTTGGTTTTAATTACCCGCATAAAGCGCAAAATGCTGTGAGTATCACGTTTGATGATGCCCGTCACAGCCAAGTCGATGTTGGCGCTGCGATTTTGAACAGGCACCAAGTCAAAGCAACTTTTTATGTTTCCCCTTTTAACGTCAAGCAGCGCCTAACTCAGTGGCAAGACGCGGTAAAATCGGGCCATGAAATTGCAAATCATACCAGCAGCCACGTATGTACAGGGAATTTTGAATGGTTAAGAGCACAAGACTTATCACTTGAACACACTACACTCAAGTGGCTTGAAAATGATATTTTATCAGCGCAGCAATACCTAAAAGATCATTTAGGAGTGACCCCTCGCGCCTTTGCTTATCCGTGCGGCAATACATTTGTTGGCCGGGGCATTGATACTAAGAGCTACGTGCCTTTAATCGCTAAACATTTTGACAGCGGCCGAACTTGGTTAGATGAGTCAGCTAATAATCCTAATTTTACTGATTTTGCACAGCTAACAGGACTTAGGATCGACGGAATGAGTTTTGATGAAATCATTACCATGCTGGATCAATTACGGGAAAATAATGCTTGGTTGATTTTAGCGGGCCATGAAATTGGTAACGGAGATCAATATACCACTGACGCAAAAGTACTCGAGCAATTGCTTGTTTATCTGAAAGATCCTGCTAACGGTTATTGGTTAGATACAGTAAGTAACGTTAGCGACTATGTAAGACAACAGCGCAAACCATTAAATTAATCATTGCTTAAATCAAACTCTGTGGTGCGATTATCGGGATGGAGTAACTGATAACGCGCCAGCTTTCCTTGTTGTAATTCAATCAAACTAATCGCTGAATCACTCACCAAGTATTTTTGCCCCTCCCCGATGGTTTGATGTTTATCGACTTCCATCTGCCAACGCTTTGTAAAAAAGTTTAACGGGCTTTTCGGCGCGTATAAAATCGAGTCTAACTTATCCAGCACGTTAATTAATTTACGCGGAAACTCATTTTTAATACCACTGGCAGTAAGTTGCCAAATTCTATTGGGGTGCTTACCAAAGCGTTTCTGTACGGAAAAACAGAATGAGTAATGTACATCACCCGATAAAATAAGCGTTTCTTTAGGGGTATCGTCACGGCGAAAGGTATCCAGTAACTTTTTAGCTGAGCCTTCGTGGGCCATCCAGTTTTCAACATCAACTAATAATGGCTGTCCGCAAATATTAAACAATGACTGAATAGCTTCAATTGATTTAACGCCAAACACCGGTGCGGGTGAGACAATGATCACTTGTTCATGAGTCACTAAACTGTCTTCGAGCTCAGTGAGACGCTCCCAATCAAGTAGACCAGAGGGCTCATTAAAGTTTTGCTCATTACGCCAACGATGAGTGCGGGTATCCAGCACGACCACTTTAGGCACAGTATTCAGCTCATAATGCCAATGATTAAACTCGAGAATGGTTTTATCAAACGCTTTAAATTGCCATTGTTTTTGCTCAGAAAAACTCGTCTTAAACGCATCAAGTAAAGCGGCTGTTTTATGACCTGCATCATTGCCAAAGCCTTGCATCAGCCAATAACTGATCAAGCCATTATTAACAATACGGCGGCTAACTGGATGTTGGTAAATAACCTGCTCCCAACCAGCCGTCAAGTTCCAATCATCGGTAACATCATGATCGTCAAACATCATTAACGTTGAAATATTTGCCAGTAGCACCTGAACGTGTACTAAGCCATTTTTAAAATCCGTTAAAGCTGCTTTTTCATTATCAAAAACTTGCTGGCATTTGGGCGAGCTTGCTTGATAGCTAATACTATCAAAGTCAATTAAGTCCCACAGTAACGGGCTAAAATTGAGTAAATAAAGGGCTATAAACTCTTCAAAAAAGATCAAGTGATTTGCAGCTTTTAAGCTTGAAAAATGTGGCTCATCTTTTTTTAGCCAATAGCCAACCCCTATTTTATTGCGTTTTTGCCAAGGGACCGTCGGTAAATATAAGTGGCGCTGATAAAGTTGTTCACTTAACTGTGCAGGTAAATCAATTGCCAGTGGTTGCTCTTGGTATATTCCTAATACGCTGATCAGTCGTTCAATTGCTAATAACATCGCACCAGCAACATCATCGGCATACACTTGATCACCAGAGAGCAGTAAAACATCCGCCCCGGTTTGATTTACACTGCGATTTTGCTGTTGAAAATCATTCGCAGCCACTAAGCTATCTTTTGCAGGATGATGTGGGTTACGGCATGAGCCATGTAAAATCTGCTCAAGTTTTTGCGGGATCACAAATTCAGGGGTGGCTTTTCCTTGATAACAAAAATCACTTAAATCAACGTCTAAGTTGCTGTTTAATAGGCGGTAGCTGATCAGCTGATTAACAGGCAATGTTGCGGCAATCGGTTTTACGATCACAAAGTGCAAGTAAAGATGAGTACCTAAAGCAATGCTCTGTTGCTCACTAAAAACGTCTATATCATCAAATTCAATACTAAATTGTGATGCTACCGACGTTGCAAACTGTATGCAAACCTCTGCAGCATCAGCTCGGCGCACCATCGGCCCCATTATTAATAGAGGGAGTGATGCTGTGCTCATATGCTAATTAACCTTTGTTCACTAAGTTGAACAATGAGTAGAAGTTTTCCGTAGTCGCTTTGGCTAGCTCTTTGTAGCTAATACCTTTTAAATCAGCAATGTAATAAGCAACATCTTGCACATAAGCGGGCTGATTAGTTTTCCCACGATACGGTACTGGCGCTAGATAAGGCGAGTCTGTTTCGATTAATAATCTATCAAGAGGGATTTGTTTAACAACATCTTTAAGCTCTACGGCATTTTTAAAGGTCACAATGCCAGAGATAGAAATATAAAAGCCTAAGTCGATGGCTTTTTTAGCCATATCCCAATCTTCAGTAAAGCAATGCAATACACCACCACACTTTTGTGCGTTATGTTCACGCATTAAGTTTATGGTGTCGTCGCGCGCATCGCGAGTATGAATTATAAGTGGTTTTTGTAAC
>MDTG01294921.1_pt1 | contig 19288 bp, 17 predicted proteins | sample 811421 | NCBI WGS metagenome assembly MDTG01 (sample SAMN05326645, study PRJNA326480) | marine metagenome | isolation source: seawater | place: Pacific Ocean: South East | collected 2011
CATGGGATCACCTCAGGCGTCGTGGATGGCGTTGAGCAGCAGGTCCACCGCTGCGTCGGTGCGCCCGGAGGCGGAGGCGGAGAGGGCTTCGGCGGCCTTAGCGCCTTCAGCGCGAACCTTGTCGGACTCGGCTTCAGCCTCAGCGCGGGCGGCGTCGATTGTGGAGCGAGCGTCGGCCGTGGCGCCCTCAGTGGCTTCAGAAACGGCTTCAGAGGCGGCCCGGCGAGCGTCGCCAATCGCCTTGCTGGCGTCCTCTTGTGCCGTAGCGAGAAGCGCGTCGGCCTCGCTTTGGGCGGACTTGATGCTGCGAAGGACAGATTCCATGCTCATGGTCAACACCTCATCCTTAGCCGAGCGGTAGGCGTCCGGTTTATGAGCATGATGCACCGCTTCCCGGAAGGTCTCATTCCGGATTCGCAGGCCGCACGCCGCTGAACCGAGAGGCCATCAAGAAGGGCCACAACAAACGGCCCTTGACCTGGCTGAAACCGACGTCCCGCAGCATTTTGCGGTAGTACGCGTTTGTTCCGTAGTGGGTGTAGGACCTGGCCAATCCCTTCCATGGATGATCTTTCACGCCCGTGATCCGGCGAGCGATGACCTGAACGCCGGTGGCCATCCAGAAACGCCCGAATAGGCCGTGGATGGCGTTGCCCTTACCGGCGTCGCAAATGACCAACTGACCCCCGGGTTTCAGCACGCGGAAAATTTCCTGAAGGCCCTTCCGCTTGTCTTGGAAATCCCGGAACGAAAAGAGGCAGAAGACCCGGTCGAACGTGGCATCAGGCAACGGGATGGATTCCGCGATGGCCTCAACGTAGGCAGCAGGAGCCTCACCCTCAGCCGCTCGTACCGCATCAACACGCTTTCTCGCGACCCGCAGCATCTCTGGAGAGGGGTCGAGGCATGTCAATTCGACGTTTCGGATGGTTTCTGCGAAAGAGCCTGGTCCGCACCCGACCTCGAGCACCTTCATGCCCGGTTCAGCGTGTGCAGCCACGCCAGCCCGCCATCGGCGGTCTTGGCCGAAGGTCATCCACGTGTTGACGCGGTCGTAGTGTGGAATGGTCGCCTCCAATTCGGCTTCCAAAACCGTCCATGCATCGAGGTCGATGCCGGACGGATCGTATCCCCCGGTGGCCTGCCTCGAGGACATGGCTTGACCTCGACGGCTGCCCCCTCTTGATGCTTCGCTCGTGTCCTGTGGACCCGTTATGCGATGCGTTCCACGGTCTCTGGCGTGATGCACTCTTCGGGCGTCACGCGGAAGACGAGAATGCGCAGGTTTTCTGGAGCGTTGCGGAACTTGGTCACGGTCATGGAGGTTTCGAAGTCCGTACCGATGGTTCGGACCTTGAACTCCAGCACCATGTCCGCAATGCCCGCGACCTCTTGGCGGAGGCCCGGCGGCAGTCCGTCAGACGAAATCGTGACCAGCAAGAGACCGCGAACCATTTGCGTGTGGGCTTGCAGCATGCGCATCATCGAAATGACGCGCGAAGGGTCCTCGCGCTGAACGAAGAAGTCCATGCTGTCCACCACGGCACGGAAGTAGGGATCAAGCGCCATGACCTCGTTGGTCACCTCAGTGAGAAAGTCGCGGTTTTCGGTGTCCACGAAGCGGGTTTGAGCCAAGCGCTGGATGTCGGGCAATTGGAATCCCTCAAGGCGGTACCTGCTGGCGAGGAGGTCGCGTTCGAGCACGCTGGCGTTGTACTCCTCGCCGACGGTACGCACGCCAATGTCAAGGGGCCAGTCGTACTTCTCGTAAACACGGATGATCTCCTGTTGCGCCTCGTTGGTCGAAATGAGGATGGTGTTTTCCGGCTCTTCTGCAGGTGACGTGAACTGCTTGGCGAACAGCTCGGAACCTGAACCTGTTTGGGTGAAGGCGACGATCATGAAACCTCGAGGCACACCGCCCCCCATCACGGCGTCAAACTTCGGGACGCCAAAACCGCCGACTTTGCCAAAGAATTCCTCGTCTTCGGGGCTGAAGGTGATGTCTGCCATGGTTTCACCTCACTGAATAACGACCTGCCCACGGTCAATCAGGGCTGTGCAGTACAGGTCCAGATTGGCCAACACGAGGGGAGGCGTCTGGTCCGGGACGTTGATCAGCACGGAGAGCACTTCGCGTTGCCTGAACGTGTTGATGAAGGTGTGAAGGTATTCTGCTAGCATGCGATCGTCGTTGTATATCGACAGCGCATTGATGCTGTCCACGAAGACAAAATTCCGCTCGAACGTCGAAGTACGGAGGATGTATAAGGTCCTCAAGAGCACCGATTCGAGCATGATGGGGCTGTCCACAAAGTGCACGTTAGGGTAGGGGACGTCGGTGCCGCCCAAAATGCCCGACGAGACGAGGTCCAGGAACTGGATGTTGCTGACGTCAATCCCAATGGATTCGAAGGCCTGAATGATTTCCACCGCACCTCGGCTGGCTGAAATATAGACGCCTCCCATGCCAAAAGACTGAATCAGCGGGAGCATGGTGCTGGCGGTGACCACGAAAGAATTTGAATTGCCGCAGCGTACCTGAACGGCGCTGTTCAAGGACACTTCCGTCAGTTGTTCTGCGATGAGCGCATCAAGTTCGAACATGCTTATGCCCCCCATCTGGCTTGGTTGTCGGAGACAGCGCCCCACTTCAGCATCGGCGTGAGCATCACGCCGAGCTGCGTCAATTCAATCGAATGCTTGGCACGGCTGTGAGCCGTTCCGCGCATCTTGACGACCTGAAGGAAACGCAGCAGGTGGCCCATGCGCTCAACGTCGCCCATCACGATGATGCCGTCGGCGATGGCCTCTTCCACACCGAAGGACGACCAGTGGGCGTTTTCGGTGGCGGATGTAATCTCAGAAATCAGGACGGTGGTGCAGCCCAAAGTGGCCAGTTTCTTACCGAGGGTGAACAGGAAGTCACGGATGAGTTGCTCGCTCTTGATCTTGTAGCACAACGTGGTCACTGAATCGATGACCAAGCGGGTCACACCGATGGTGTTGACGATGTCCACGATGGCTTTGATGAGCGCGTGAACGTCGTCAAGATCGAAGGTGGCCTTGTCCAGACCGAGCCAGGAGTAGAGCACGTCGACGTCAAAGACGTTGATCAGGCCCGTGTCGACCATGTTCATGTCAAAAAAGGAGTACTGGCGGATGTTTTCGAGAAGTTTCACGCTCGGCTCCGTCGCCGTGAAATGAGCGCAAGCCTCGCCTGCAAGCGCGCCGCGCACCAAGAATTCCATCGCCAAAGTGGTCTTGCCCGATCCACAAGTCCCGGCGGCCAGCACGGTGGAGCCGTATGGGATGCCTCCGCGAAGGATTTCATCCAACCCGTGGATGCCGGTCACGCACCGGTCGCGGGTGTAGACGCTGCTTGGCATCATGGGCTTCACGCTAAGACGCGGGACCTCGGTTCAAGAAGCATCCGCCGTGGGTGGGTGCTCAGGCAGGGATGAGTGGGGTCCAATCTCCTGGGCTGGGCGTTGAACTCACGGCCCAGTTGCTCATGTCCTTGATGTCCGTTCCATTCCAACCAAGCCCATCGCCGGAGCCGAGCAAAAGTCCCGTATCGCCGCCCCATTGCACGGTCTGGCGGGTGGCAGGCAGGCTCGTGGTTGGATCGGTATAATCCACCCTCAACTGGCCTTTGTCGTCGGGAATCACGTCGATTTGCCCCACGCCCAGTAACCCGACCACGCCGAGGTCGAAGACCTGCGTGGCGTTGCCCGTGGGTTGGGTGTTGGCGTCGCCGGTGAACACCGCAACGCCCCCACCGCTGATCAGGCCGTCCAACATCAGATGACTCGTAGTGTCTCGGTTGTCCTCGATGTGGAAAGACCATCCCAACAAGCGCACGGCAAAACCTTCTGGATTGTGCATCTCGAACCACTCAGGCCCACCGCTGTCAGGATGAGGCTGAACTTCGGTGACCTGAAGGACGGATGAGGCGCGGCCGCCGTCGTGGACCTCAAGCGATACGCGATAGAGCGCGTCCTCCCCGACCACCAAGCGCATGGCTCGGCTGGACGTTTCCGCACCTATCCGCGTGGTTCCGCCCTCGAACACCGTCTCTACCGTGGCACCATTCACGTCGAGCCTGTCGATGCGCAGGTGCACATCAAAGGACGCATCCAATCCCAGCCCTTCTGCAAAGCCGATTTCGGTCACGTTGGGCAAGGCAGCCAAACGATTGGGGTCGAGTTTGCCGTCGACAACAAGCCCGGCCCGTACCCGCCCTTCAAAGAGGACCTCCGCGCTTTGGTGATGCCATGCTTGGGTGCCGTTCTCAACGTCGGTCTCGCCGTCCACGATTGGCACAAACCACCCCTCATCAGCGACCAATCGGTCAAGGCCGAGCACGGCTGAACGGTCCAAACGGTCGAGATAAGGGTCGTTCGAACCCATTTGCATTTGTGCCAAAGCCAAAAATGCGGTCAAGATCATCAGAAACAAGGTAAACGCAGAGAGGAACTCAATCACGGCCGTCATGCCGTTGCGGTCGCGCCGAAGTCCCGACACGTCCCGCATGGAACAACCTGGCATGCGTGGGACATGAGCCTGTCGTCAGGATGCCCTCGCAGAGGCGCGGTGAGGGGGATTTGAACCCCCGAGGGTAGAACCCACAGGATTAGCAATCCTGCGCAATACCAGGCTATGCGATCACCGCAGCGCTCCGGCCCACCGAAGGTTCGGTCATGAAGGCTGCGGTATAGGACAGAGGAGTCAGAAGAAGTCGTCGAACTCCTCGGCCACCGTGTTGGTCTGCTGTTGTCGAATGCGGGCTGCAACGATACGCTTCAGCCGGCGGTGGCGTCCCCTGAGCACAGGTAGACCGATGGCGACGGTCACGAAGGCGAGAAGAAGCACCCCAAGGGCGCTTTGGAAGAGTCCGTCGCTTGCCATCCCATCGAGGAGTTTCCCGACCCAAGGACTCCCCAGTGGAGGCTCGGGTTCTGGCTCAGGTTCAGGAATGAGATGCTGGTTGTAGTCCCACCATTGGTTCTGAATGAACACGCGAACGCTGTTTTGTTCCATCACCACGGGGTTGTGGTTACCGACTGCATCCGTAGGGGTGAGGACGTAGTAGAACACGCGGTAGGGACGGATGGCCTCGTCGAGGGTCCCGTTCACTTCGTAGCTCCCTTCTTCACCGGGTACAGCTTGCATGTTTTCGACCACCGGTGTCAGGGCCCGGAGGTCAAGACCTGTCGGTTTAATTTCGACCCGGTACAGGTCCCATGTCACGTTGCCTTGGGGTTCATGATCGGGCCACGTCCACGTCAGGGACACGTCATAACAGCGGTCCCAGTTGCCCGTGCGCTCGTGACACGCAGTGTCGTTCGAGAAGGTGCTCGTAGCACGCATGTTCGCCACGGTCAATTCCGGAGGAATGGCATCGGCGCAAAACAGGCCTGGAACCCCATCCGCTCCACTGCTGACGTTGAGCTGGGTCAAGTCCGGCGTACCTGAACGGTCTGCGGGAGCAATGAGGTAAGACGCGCATGTCCCGGTGGCGAGGGCTTGTTCATCGAACCAGCGGTCGTTCGCGATGTCGGTGCTCGCCACATAGGTTGACTCAGTGAAGTCCTCCCAAAAGGATGTGCTGGACGACGCCTCAGGCGACGGGAAATACGTCGAGGACCCGTTTGGCATGGCCAACCTGTAGATGTTCCAACCGGAAAGATAGGGATTCCCGAGATCGCCGCTGGCGTTCCATAGGACCTCGATGTGGCCGTTCGGACGGCGCTCAAGCCGGACATCCTCAACGTTCACTTCGGGAGAAGGCAACATGCCAATGAACATGAGCACGGCGTTTTCCCGAAGGATCACATCGATGGTTCCGTCGTCGTTAACCACCGCCTCGTTCGGTGGGGACACGAAGTCCCAATCGGTCGAGTTCATGCTCGGAAGCACCCTAAGCTCAACCGTTTCGGGATCGATGTTGTCCGGGAGCAGTTCGCTTAAGTTGAACTGGATGGACATGTCAAGCAGGCCTACGTCCTGCTCAAGACCGTCAGGAGATTCGAGGCCGAACGAATGCAGCATTAGCGGCGCCTTGCCGCTTCCCACCCTGTAATTCAGACCGAGTTGAGGAAGGCTTTCCTCATGCAAGAGGACGGCCTCATCAATGCTAACGCCTTGACCGGTGTAGGCCAAACCTCCGTTGACGTCCGTGTGGTGAAGGACCGTGATGTCAAGGAACCTGGATTGTGTGTAACCCAGGATGTCACGCACGATGAGCGAAATCCTGTGGTCGCCAAGGTCCAAGGAGTCAACTGGAACTTCGATGATTTGACCATGGTTCGCGCCAGGAACGAGGTCAAAGATGCCGTTGATTTTCCATGTGTAGTTGAGAGGACCAGCAGCCGTGTCCGACGTGCGCGCGATCAACGTCATCGTTTCATCCGTGGTGTACACGCCGTTGGAATTGGACTGACTGATGGACGATCCAATCGGTCCAACCTCAATGTCCACACCACTTTGTGTGACCTCATTGTCCTCCGGATTCACGTCGTTCCACAGACCAAGGTCGACAGGAATCGTCACCGAGATCCGGCGGTCAAGGCCGGTGAAATCAAGGTCGAACAGGCATTGGTGATCGGCTCCGGGCACGAGGGGCGGAAGTTCACACGATTGCTGTGTGTCCAAGTTGCCCAGCAAATCGGTGATGGTCATCGTCATTGAAAGTCCAGAAATGGTGGTGTTTCCTTGGTTTTCGGCCGTGGCGACAATCGCATCGGTCCCGTAGTAGTAGGGTGCATTGGGGTCCTGTGTGTTGTGCGTGGGCATGAAGCCCATCACAACGAGGTCAGAGGTGTCGTCCAGCCTGAGGTAGACGCTACCAACGTTGTTGGCAGAGACGAGGTCACCGCTTGAATTGAACACGCCGAATTCGAGAAGGTACCGGCCGGGTTCATCGTAGGAAAACGCGGGGAGATTTCGGCTGAGTTGGGACAGGCCGCCCCAGTTGTAGCCCGTCAAATCGACGTCTGTGATGGATTCAGCAATCGGGGCCCCACCGAAATCATGCATCAAACGCCATCCCCAACTCATGTTGAGGTCGCAACCACCACAGAGGTAAACGTCGTAATCGATACGCCAGGTCTCGCCCGCTCGTGGGTAGGTCACGTTAGTGTTCAGCACGGCGCCGTCTCCATCGTTGGCCACGTCGAGCAAGCCGTCACGGGGGTCTTGGTCCGCTGGAACGATGATGTCCTTGAATTCCTCCGTCACGATGACGTTGATCGTCAGTGTGTCATCGCTGGTGTCAAAATCACCCTCAGAGAAAAAGAAGACGACGGTGTAGTTGCCCTGAACCGTTCCTGCTGGCCAGTGTGAGGTGGGGGGTGACCACTGCGTTGGGAAGGTGTAGGTCACGCTTTGCAACGTCGGCATGCCGGGAACCGTCCCTGCGCCCTCCCTGCAGTGGCTGTGGCCGCTTGGCGCACCCTCAGGACAAGCTTCCCATTCCACGTCTCGAGGGGAGCTGCTGCCTCCAATGTCTTCGTTGGTCACCTGGACTTGGAGCGTGACCGGCGTGTAGGCGTTGATGTATTGACCTTCGAAGGGACTGAGGCCGTTGGTTATGGCGAGGTCGCCGGATGCAGCAGAGGCCGTTGGCAGGGTGGCCATGAGCGATGCGAGCAAGAGGCCCACCAGAAGCAGCGGTCGCCACCGAGGCAGCCTTTCTGCATCCATGAGCAAAACCTCACGCTCCTGACTCAAAGACTCATCGCTTGAACCGGCCCACAGACCCTCGGAACGACGGGGTGTCAGTCAAGCGGGCCGAAGAAACCAAGCCAGCCGGGTGGTGCCGCTGAAATTGCCACCAGCGCAAGGAACATCCAACCCAGGTAGAACAGGCTTCGGAAGAACGACTTTGCGGCTTTCGGCATGCGGCCGTTTTCATCAAAAGGCTCCTCAGGATCGATGTCCCACACGGATTTTGCGTACCAAACCGTGAGGCCGCCTGAGGTGAAGGCCCAAAGCAACGGGATGCCCGAAGCAGGCCAGAAACAAGGCACGGAGCCAAGGAGAAAAAGGAAGCCACAGTATGCTTTGGATTGGTTGAGCGTATTTTTTGCCCCACGGACTTCGTTCATCATCGGCACCTGCGCCTTGGCGTATTCTCCAGAACGGTAGAGGGCCAACGCCCAGAAGTGCGGAGGCGTCCACAGGAAGATGAGCATAAACAGCATCCAAGGAACCGGTGAACCGAGAGCAAGTGGATTCATGCCAGCAAGGGCTCCGGTGTCGGCGGCTGCGACCGCCCAACCGATCAACGGCGGAGTGGCTCCCGCAATGCCCCCAATCACGATGTTTTGTGGTGAGCGTCGTTTGAGCCAAATGGTGTACACCACGACGTAAAACAGGACAGAAAAAGCCGACCAAAACGCTGCTTTCCAATGGGCCAAAAGAAACACTGCACTGCCTGCGATGCTGATGATCAGTCCGAACATCAGCGCAGCGCGCGGAGAAACCTCCCCGGAGGGAATGGGTCGATTTGATGTCCTCGACATCAGCGGGTCAATGTCGGCGTCGTACCACATGTTGATCGCGTTTGACCCTCCTGCAGACAAGGTGCCTCCCACGAGGGTGATGCCCACGGCGATACCTGTGTCCAACCACGTACGATCGCCGGCAATGGATCCGTAACGGACCAACAGATCGTGAACGAGGATGGCACACACCGCTGTGATTTGGAGCAAAATCACAACCCTGAGCTTCATCAGGTCGATGTAAATCGCCGGCAGGGCACGGTTTTCCGTCATTCTGACTCGCCCCCGCCATCCACGGGGGAAACGAGCCGACTCATCATGGTCACGGAGATGGCGACCACGGCCGCGGTGACTCCCAACACAAGGTGGAGCAGGGACAAGCCCTCTGGAAACCCATCGGCGTCGGCGAAGACGATGTAACCCGCGCCGACCAAGAGATTCGCCATCCACAAACCGGCCGTGATGTCCACAGCACGGTGCAGGGCCATCGGTTCACCGGCGGCCCGGGAGGCGGTACGGATGCGCGCACCGCCGAGGACCAACAGGAGACCAACCACCAAAGCCCCCATGCGGTGCACCATTTGGACAAGGACGCCCGTATGGTCGACGGTTGGCAGCAATTGGCCCCTGCACGCTGGCCATCCGTCGGGGAAGCCGATGGAACAGGCTTGGTTGTATTGAGCACCTGGCGCGGTTGATGACACCCAGGCGCCAAGCGCAAGCAAGACCAGCACCGAGGCAGCGAAGGCATCCGTCCGTGCACGATGCCGAGCGAGGAAGCCACCCGACGTCGAAAACATGCCCCAAGGCACACCCTCCACTTTCCGCATGGCGATGTATTGGTGCAGCAGTGTGGAGGTCCAAATGGTGGCCATGCACAAATGCAAGGCAACGGTCCAATCACGGTTGTCATAGATGACCGTCAACGCGCCGACGCCCGCTTGCAAGACCAGCAAGACACCGGCCAAGGCGGCCGTGTTCCGGACGCGAGTGCCATACGTCTTTCTCAATCGGTGCATCCACAGGGCGTTGATCAAAATTGGAACGGCGACGAGTCCAACCAGCAGACGGTGGACCCACTCACTGAAAATTTCCAACGTGGTGTAGGTATAACCGGCGCCGCGTGTGTCCTCTGTTGCCTCGGGGTTGTCTTCCCACCACTGCAATTGCTCCTGTTCGCTCACGTCGAAGGTCCACGTCCCGAAGCACTTCGGCCAATCCGGGCATGACTCGCCAGCATCGAGGATGCGGATGGTGCCTCCCGCCACGATGATGATGACGGCCACCGCAACCAAACCAAGCGGGAGAAGGGAGGGACGTCGCCACCCCGCAGTCATCACCCAAACTCCGGTGGACGCCCTCTATTAACACAGTCCACTTGGCCACGACGTGCAACGAGCCCTGCTCCTCATGGTACCCATCGCGTTGATGCTGTGCACCGGTCTGAGCACGGCCGCAGCAACCACCGTTGGGGACGTCTGCGAGGAAGAAACCTGCGATGCCGACGCCTCATTGCGCGTGGTCGAATATTTTGGAGCGGACTGGTGCGAGCCGTGCCGCCCTGTGGAGGCGATGCTTGACGAGCTGGATCGCCCAGATGTGCTCGTCATTCGGCATGCACCTTCACCGCAGGACGCCGGCTTTTCGAACCTCTCCTACCAGCGTTTCGAAGGGTATTACGGACTCATTAGCCTCCCAGCCATCGTCATTGATGGATACGCGGTCCTGACGGGTGAAACGATGACCCTGCGGCTCGACGAAGCCTTGAACGCAACAGAGGACAGCCGCTCGGAGTTCACAGAGAACACAACGGCATGGACCAGTTCTGTTCATGTGCCGGCCGGTGCGCACCGCATGGACGTCAACGTCAGTTCGACCCTCGCTGGAACCGCGGACGGGAATTGGACGGTCACGCTGCACGATCCCGCACCGCCACGAACACTCGAAGCGGCGCTTCCTGCTCCCGAACCCACGACGGATTCACCCACTCAGCCCTTATCCGGCGTAGAGCTCACGCTCCTGACCGTGGTACTGGTCGGGGCTTGCGCGCCTGCGAGCGTCATGCTTTGGCGCAGCATGAAGGAAAGCCGCCGGGTCACGACCGACGAAGAATCCTGAGGCCTGCAGACCAAGTGTTGGACGAAGTCTTCAAGAGGGCCCTGTTGGTCGGCGGCTTGCGAGTTCGCTCGCAGGTGCATCCCCATGGTCAAGCCCGCCCGACTCCACACCCGCTTTGAGCGTGCCCGAATCATCGGTGCTCGCGCCCTCCAGATTGGTATGGGCGCACCCCTTTTCGCCAAGGAAGACGACCTGCGCCAAGCCTTCCGCGAGGAATTGATCTCCCTCCACGGCAACGAGGAAGCAGACGTTCGCTTTGTCCTCGACCCACTCAAGATCGCGCTCTATGAGTACGAGCACGAGCTCATCCCCATCGACATCGACCCACACGACGCGTGATTCAGTCTGAGCCCGAGAAGCCGTAGAAGCCCGCGTCACGAGGCTGCGGCAACATGGCTTCTTTGACGAGCATGGTGCGCACCGCCCACAATTCCGTGAAGATGCGGTATTTGGTGGTGGCATCGAGGTAATCCACACCTGCGGACCCTCCGGTACCCATGCGACGTCCAATCATGCGCTCCACCATGCGGGCGTGAGCGTGGCGGAAGGCGAGCATCGACTGCTCCACTTCGACGACGGTGTCGATGAGGCGGCGTGGCCAAGCCAACAAAGGCAGGTGGCGGTGGGACTCAATGTAGAGCAGACCGGCACGGGCGCGGTCCACAACGCCGTCTGGTCGAAGGAAGGACGCAGCGCCATCAACCCCTGCCGACATCCGTTGCTCAAGGGCCGCGGGCTCGCCCTGACCAACAGCGACCATTCGAGCGATGACCTCATCGGCGTGGCCCCGCATGGCCGAAAGATGACCGTCCACGAAGGAGGTCACGACGGCGTCATCTCCATCCGACTCTGCCAGCGAGCCGTCGATGGGGGTGCGACCAAGCCACGCCAGCAGCACGTCATGCAGCGATGTCCCGTCCACGCGAGCCTCGAGATCGGCCAAGGCCGCATCAGACATGTCGCCGACCGCATGCAAGCGGCGCAGGTGCCCGATGGGATCGACGCCCTCCACTCGTTGCTCGTCGCTCAAACCAAGGGTCAATTCGAGGGCTCGCATCTGCCAGGATTCGAAGCCTGATGACGTGCCTAGGCGGTCACGGAAAGCCAGGAACTCTTGTGGAGCAAGGGTTTCCATCACCTTCCACTGCGCGGAGAGCAGACGGAAAATCTCGGACACCCGCTCGAGGTGGCGCACGACGCGAGGGATGTCGCCTTCCGGAACGGAGGGCTGACCAAGCAACCGAAGGCTGGCGTCGAGTTCGGTCAGCACCTGCTTGAACCACAACTCGTAGGTTTGGTGTACAACGATGAAATGCTGTTCGTCGGGACAGGGTGCAGGAAGGTGGCTGTCGGGCCCTGCTTGCAAGCCAAGCAATTCGTTCAGACGCAAGTATCCCGCATAGGTGATCCTTGGGCCGTTGGGGTCCATGCTCGGGTGACGGGCGCGACGGCCTGAAAAGCCACCGGCGCCGAAGTGCGGCGCCGTGCGGCGAACAGCACGGCAATGGATATAGAGCGCATACGGAACCGGTCGATATGGGCGTGGATGGGTCAACACTCGCGGGCTGGCTATCGGATTACGACCCGGCCTCCATCACGATTGGTGTGGTGGCCTCCCACTCCTCGCTTCAAATCCTTCACGGCGCCAGACTGGAAGGCTTCCGGACCCTCGGCATTGCCGTAGGTGAAGAACGTCGTCGCTTCTATGCCGCCTTCCCTGGTGCCGATCCCGACGAGTGGCTGATGCTCGATCACTACCATGAGCTGATGGATCACGCGGAATGGATGCGTGAGCGAAACGTCATCCTCATCCCCCACGGGTCCTTGGTCGAGTACCTCGGTTCGGACAACTTCCGCAAGCTGCAAACCCCGACCTTCGGAAACCGCGGCATCCTCCACTGGGAATCGAGCCGCGAACTCCAGCGTCAATGGCTTGAGCAGGGCGGCTGCAACATGCCTCGCGTGGTGCAGGACCCGAAAGACATCGATGGGCCTGTCATCGTCAAGTACGCCGGCGCCAAAGGCGGCCGTGGCTATTTCATCGCCCGTGACTACCGTGACTTCCGCCGCAACGTGGACATCGAGGAGGAGTTCACCATCCAAGAGTACGTGCTCGGTTGCCGCTACTACCTCCACTTCTTCTTCGACCCCACCGCGACGGACGGCTTCCAAGTGCGGGGCACGGGCAGCCATGAGGGGCAAAACCTCGGCCGACTCGAGTTGCTCTCGATGGACCGACGGGACGAATCCAACGTCGACGAATTCTACAAGCTCGGTTCCCTGCGTGACCTGCGCGAGATGTCGCTCGAGCCCTCCTTTGTCGTGACCGGCAACCAGCCCGTCGTCATCCGCGAATCCCTGCTTCCCAAGGCCTTCCTGATGGCCGAAGGCACCGTGGCCTCCTCCTTCGAACTCGAGGAGGGCGCTCGCGGCATGATCGGTCCCTTCTGCTTGGAGACCATCGTCACCGACCAACTCGAGTTCAAGGTCTTCGAAATCTCAGCACGCATCGTCGCGGGTTCCAACCCCTTCGTCGGCGGCTCGCCCTACTCGGACATCAACGAGCCGTTCATGTCGACCGGCCGCCGCATTGCGCGCTCGATTCGACTCGCCGCTGAAGCCGACCGCCTGATGGACGTCCTCTCCTGATTGGATCATTCCTCTTCCGAGTCTTTTGCATCAGCGTACGCTTCGAGGAACTCCACCCTCGTAGGACTAATGCCGTAGGCTACGGCCTGTATGTCGAGCATGGAGCGCTCTTTTTCGGTCAAGACATCGTCCACCATGGCCGCATTGTAGAGCGCGATATAACCCAATTCATCCTTGGTAAAGGACTCCGGCATGATCAATTTTGAAACGCGCTCCAGAGAGACGAGGATCGGTTTCCTCAGAACGATCAAAGGCAAACCAATCAGGATGCCACCGACCCATCCCTTATCGAACACGGTCTCCATTCCCTCGGTGGCGAAAAGAAACAGAAATGCGAAGGAACCCGTGAACACCGCCGTTGTGAATCCCTTCCTGAGTTTTTCATCAATGCCAAACACCTCGTTTTTGGCTATCGCATAGGTGAAGATCACCCCTTCAAACAAAGCAGCCAAAACGACCGTCGTGGGCAACAATGGACCAACCGCGATCAGCAACCTGGGAACTTGTTCGTCGGGATTGAAGGGGTGTGTATTGAGGGTAGGGGACTCTCCGAGTACACCGATGAGGATGAAGAGCATCATGATGCTCGTGATTTGAAGCGAGGCTTTCCCAATGAACCCCAACCGCACCGCGCGTAACTCGACGTCGTTGTCGTGGGCCGTGATGTGCCCTTTCCTCGTCATCTTCGTCACCATCGTCGCCGCGAAGACAGCTCCAATGGTGGGCAAAAACAGCAACATCTGCGTCAATGGTCCAAGCGTCGGTGAGGAAAGCGTCACAGGGTAGACCGCAGACCATGATTCGGGACACGTGACATCGAAAGGCATCGAACCGCCTGAAGCGGTTGAGCCTACACCGCTACCGGCTGCGGCGCAGTACGTCCACCCGATGTCGCCGATCGCGACGTGCGTTCCCCCCATCATCCCGCTCAAAGCAAGAATGACCCCAATGCAACACAGCGGCAAGGTGTACAACCCATGCGTGCTGAACCATTGCGAAAGACGTGACGTCCACGCGCTCTTGGCGTAAAAGGTCGGCGTGAGGATGTAGAGGAAGAAGAGCTGAAGGGACATGACGTAGTAGATGACCCGCACGTTCGAAAGGAAGTCAAGGGAGGATTCTGGCCAAGAATACACCCAGTACATCATCGCTGTCGCACATCGAAGTGATTCTGTGATGAGCATCAACGCAATGAATCGATTTTTACCGTTGCTGGAATCGGCGCGGTACACCAACACCGACAGGAAAATCAAGAACACGGATGAAACCAGGCTCAACACAGCCAAGATGTGCCAGTAGCCCACAAAGGACGTGGTGTAATCGGCGTTGGAAACGGCCCGCCAGTAGTACTGGAGCGGCCCCCCTACCTCGGCCATGGTTGTGTAACCCTACGTGCCAAATTATGATGTTTGTAGGAGGATGGTTGGACCTGCTTGGCATTCCTCGCCCATCAGCGTGAGCCTTTCGAACTGAGGGGAGCAGAATGAATCCCCATGGAATTCAAAGATTCAGCGCCTCTAATTCGAGAATCAGGTCATCAATGAGTTCCGTGGTGCTTTCCCAAAAGGCAACCATCCGAACGCAGGAGAGATTCAGCAGATGCGTGTGATGAAGGAATTCGTCCAAGGTTGCCGCGATGATGTTCCTCTTTTGATCGTGATTTAATCCCGAATCGAAGAAGCCGTTTGGCATCAGGTACGTGATTTTGCAATGCGTTGCGTACTCCACATGCTTCGCAAAGCGCTGCTGGACGATACCGATCCTGCCGTAGTAGATGTGATGAATTTTCGAATTCAGGTCCTCCGGGATTTTCTCCCAGATGTTTGACCCTTCAAGGCGTGAGAATGCAGGGGACTGGGCGAAGAAGAAGTGGTCAGCAGCCAAGAAGTCAAGCAGGTTGTCAATGTCTTCGTCCTCGACCTGATCGATGGCATCTTTCTGTTCGATGACCGTCTCACACATACCAATGAAGCCCTTTCCTATCCCAATGTCCGTGACGATTTCGTCAAGGTTCTCACGGAGGTCCTGAATGAGCAGGTGCAGCAATTCGTTGGTTTGCTTCGATTCCTTTCTGCCTTCGTTCCAGTTGTTGATCCGCAGTGCGAGCAAGATACCGAACGAAAGCAGGAGAATTTCCAGGGCCGCGATGAGCAAAAACTCGCTCACGGTCTGGGGCTCGCCGAAGGCGAAATCCATGATTCACGCTCACGCGTTCGGTCCTTGAACTGATGGCTTCGCGTCCAATCACGCACCGCTGAGCGGTGAGCCGTCTCGAATCAGAGCCCGTTCTTCTTGCGCGAGTGGTGGTCCGCGTAGTGGTAAATCATCTTCAGCAAGCGGAGCCAATGGTCCAATCCGTCCTTCTTGAAACGGTCATGGAGCTGCTCGTTCTGCATCAGGACGTCGCCCCACACGTTGGCGGCGGTGCCCTTGTTGCCCTTGACGGTGGTGAAGGTCTGGTCGGCGGTGCAGTCGAGCAGGTGCTTCCAGACCGCTGCGGGGTTGACCGCGCAGGTGACCTCAACGATGACCTCGTCCATGCGGATGCCGGTCCCAGTTTGCCAGGTGCCCTCGCCCATGTCGCCGGCGAAGGGCAGGCACAGGTCGAGGATGGAGAGGCCCGTGACGGGGTCAGCACCGGTCAACTCGGTGAAGGCTTCACGCATGCGTGAGCGGTCGGCACCGCGCTGCCCGGTGAGCATGCGCATCTGGTCGATGCTGTTGGGCACGAGGAATCGGATGTCCGTGTAGTACACGAGCGGCTGCTCGCGGCCTTCAACAGAGAAGAGGCCAGCGTAAGGCGCGGAACCTTCTGCGGCCTTGGACTGCACCGTCTCGAGCGGGAAGACCGTCTTCATCGCGTTCATGGTCACGGACTGGATGATCCGGGTCATGAGGCGGCGTGGGGCTTCGCTGACCTCGTTGAAGGTGTCTTGGTACTCCTTCAGGCTGAGCAGTTCGTACCCACGCACGGCCAACAGCGAGTGCACCACTGGACCGGTCTGGACCTTGATGCCTTGACCGTCGCCGGCGTTGAAGGTGGCCTTGGAGACCCAGCGCATGCCACGGGCGGTGGCGCTTGGGGTGATCTCGTCGGCGTAGGCGCTGATGCGGCGCGACATGCGGTTCTCGAAGTCCGCCTGGTCGAGCTTGGTGAACACCGTGGAGCCGTAGTTGACCTTGACCGCGTGGTCGGCCACTTGGCTGGCGCTGACGCAGGCCAACAGGTTGGACTGGTCTTGCGGGTAGATGATGAGGCGGCGGCGCTGGTTTCCTTCGCCGAGGCTGCCGATGGCGGGGTCGGTCAAGAGGTAACCGAGCGTTGCACAATATTCGAAGATGCGACCGTAGCGGTCCTCGTCACTCGCGCGTTGAATCCACTCATCAAGCCCAGGCTCGACCATGTGCATTTCCAAGGGCACCAGGTCGGTACCTGAACCAAACATCTGGCGGACCATGGGGGAGGACATCATGCCCATCAGCGAGTAGAGCGAGGTCTTGCCCGAGGTCAGGAAGATGTCGGTGATGCCTTCTTCGCCGAACGATTCGCGGCGGTCGGGCATGTTCACGAGGAGGTTGAACGACGACGGCGTGTCGCGGCTGCCGTTGACCGCAGGCCAAATCCAGTCGAACGGTCGGGTGAGGATGTAGCCGTTGGCGTCCTTCCCGAAACCGGCGGGAGAGTAACGCACCCAACCCAAGCGGTTGTTGTAGGTCACGTTGCGGTGCATGAGCGAGGGGTAAAACACACGCTCAGCGGGGTCAGAACCGGGCACAACGCCGCGGTGACCGAGGCCCCAAAGCACGGGGTCCCACTCAGGCCAACCGTCCTTGGTCGGCTGGAAGAACATGTGGTCGTCGCTGGGCAGATCGAAGTCCTGAGGGCCTCGAACGCTGTACGCGGAACCCATACGGGCTTCGTCGCCGGTGGAACAGAAGACGAAGGTCTGCGTGGTCGCGACCGTGCTAGGCGTCCACATGTTCGCGTTCATGATGGTCTTCTGCTTCATCCAGTCCGAGGTGCTCTTGAGGTCACGCTCGTAGCGGAAACGCTCGGCTTCAATCCAGCTGGACCCGAGGATGATGTTGGTGTTGACCAAGGTCGCCTTGCCTTTCCCGATGTAGCGGGTGCGTGGGTCAGCACGGGTCATGTCAGAGTCCATTTGTGGCATCCAAGGCCCCTCTTGGGGCACATATCGGAGGAAGTCTTCGTGATCGAAGACGTGCCCTTCAGCCACTTCCATGGTGCGGGTAATCTTCTGGGTCAGGTCCACATAAGACTCCATCGGCTGGACGCGGCGGTGCTCTTGGAGGTGAGCGTCAGAAATCGTTCGGTGTTCCCACATGGTCATCCCTCAGTGCTTGTTCATCGTATCGGGGTCTTCCCCGTCATCGCCGGACGAGGAGCCGCCAGGCATTGGAATCCAACCCATCACCATGGCGGCAATGAGCGTTTGGAGCAGGCCGAGAAGAATCTGAACAAGGTCGAAGGCGCCGCCTTCACCAAAGCCAAATCCGAGGACAAAGAAAGCAAGGCCCATCGCGAACATCACCAGTGGGAAGGTCTTCATGATGCTCACCTTCGGGCCTAGGCCTTGAAGGCTCCTCCTGTCGCCTGCATTTAGGCGTTCGCTCAATCCATGAGGAAAGAGCCCTCAACGTGGCTCAGAATTTCCGGTCGATGTTGGCCGGCGTGTCGTCGCCACCGCCAGCAGGACCGTAGCGGTCTGCCATGCTCCGACGAGGCGCTGGTGCGGGAGCCGGTTCGGGCTCGGGCTCAGGCTCTGGTTCCTCTACTTCTTCAGCGGCCGCCATCTCATCCAAGTCTGGCGCGGGTGGTAGGTCAATGAGAGCCTCTTCTTCGTCCTCTTCTTCTTCGGGCTCAGGAGCAGCGAAGTTGCCCGTGGCCAAAGCCTCGTCAGCGGCTGCAAGTTGAGCCTGCAATTCGGCACGGCGAGCGGCGCGAACCTCGGGTGGGTCAACGGTGAACTCGCAGACCTTCTTGATCGGGTCACCTGCACTCAATTCGCCGGTGTACTCGCGGACGTCGTCGCCGGCGTTGATGATGACCGAAAAGCGGGTCGGGTCGCGGGAGCGCCGCTTGGCGTGCTTCTTGTAGTGGTGCACGTAGACTTGGTAGACACCACCCGGGGCGATGCCTTGGGGCCAGACGACGTTTTCAACGGGCCGACGGGTGTCGGGCTTCACGTTCGCGTCAACGTCGAGGACACCGCCACATGGCGATTCCTTCGCCCCACCGTGGATGCGCTCCCCTGAAGGGCACACAACGTGGAGGTCAAGGTCGTTGAAATTGTTCCACATCAGGGAGATTTGCACGTCGCTGGTCGAGGCGCCTTCGCGCTCGAGGCGAGCGCGGAGTTCCGATGCAGAACGCTCTGCGGCGGCACGAGCCTCCATTTCGGCCTGCGCACGGGCGGCCTCGACCTCGGCCTGGCGCTGAGTTTCGATCTCTGCGAGTTCCGCTTGTCGAGCGGCTTCACGCATCTCGGCCAAGCGCGCTTCTTCTTCCTCGCGAGCAGCACGAAGACGGGCTTCTTCTTCGGCTTCACGCTTGAGGCGTTCCTCTTCCGCCCTGCGTGCTTCGGCTTCTTCCATCCTCCGGCGAGCGTCTTCTTCCTTGCGGCGCGCTTCTTCTTCGCGCTGCAAGCGTGCTGCACTACGCGCACGCTGCCGCGCATCATCCGCCTCGAAGCGACGACGCTGACTCTGAATTTTTGCGAGTTGGCGGTCAAATTCCGCTCGTGGCGTGGTGAAGTCGGCACCGGCCACTCGGGAACCAAGACCTTCAGCGACCATGCCCTGACGCAGGTCAATCCGAGAATCGCGCCGGAGGACCAAACGGAGCACGCCGAACCCGAATGCGCCGCCGAGGGCGCCGGTGAGAGCGAGGCTCAGCGGGTCCATGATGCCATGCAGAACGAGGTCGGTCTTGACCGTATCGCCCAACCCTCCCGCCTTGGGGCGAGCAAAGATTGACGGCCAAAGGCGAGTAG
>MDTG01226005.1_pt1 | contig 19286 bp, 19 predicted proteins | sample 811421 | NCBI WGS metagenome assembly MDTG01 (sample SAMN05326645, study PRJNA326480) | marine metagenome | isolation source: seawater | place: Pacific Ocean: South East | collected 2011
ATGAAGGTTCTCCTACGATTGTTACTGCATTTTTCTCTGCTGCTCCAAAAGCTGCAGGATTTGCGATTTTAATTCGAACTTTTTTTATTTTATTTACTAGCAGTAATGCATTGAATTTAGATGCTGTTCGATTAGAAGGAATTGATTGGTTCCTCATAATAGCTGTTTTATCGGCAGTTACAATGACAATTGGTAATTTATTAGCGTTGAAGCAGGACAATGTTAAGAGGATGTTGGCCTATTCTACTATTTCGCATGTAGGATTTATGTTAATGGCATTTTCAACAGCATCAGTTGATGCTGTCATTGGAATCATGTTTTATTTAACACTTTACATGTTCATGAACTTATCAGCTTTTTTTATGGTAATCCATGTGGAAAATAATTTTGCAGCTACGGAGATTAAACAATGGGGTGGTTTAGGATATAAAACTCCTATTTTAGCTATATTTATGGTTTTATCTTTAGTTTCATTAGCTGGATTGCCTCCAACTTCAGGATTTGTTGGTAAGGTATATTTATTTAGGACATTATTTGCTACAGAAAAATTTTATTGGTTAGGTATAATAGGCATTTTAAATAGTGTCATTTCTTTATATTATTATTTTAAAATAGTTAAGAGCATGTATTTTGATGAGTCCGTTATTGATGCTAAAGAAGACAAGCCTTTATTACTATTTTTAATTATAATATTTTTCTCCGCTCAAAATTTATTATTTTATACCTATTGGCAGGCTTTATATAATTATATAACATCATTATTTATTTAATATTTTGGAAAAGAATATAAAAACTGTTCGTCAATCACAAGTTATTATGCATGAGCTTGTTCTCCCTAATGATACTAATCTACTGGGTAATATTTTAGGTGGTAGAGTTATGCATTTGATGGATATTTGTGCAGCCATGTCAGCTTATAAACATGCAAGGAGGCCTGTTGTTACTGCTTCTGTTGATCATTTAGACTTTTTAGCACCTGCTAAAAAAGGTGATATCGTAATATTAAAATCTTCTGTAAATTATGTTCATAAAACATCTATGGAAGTTGGTGTTAGGATTGAAGCAGAGACTCCATTGACTGGAGAAGTTAGGCATACTGCAACAGCATATTTAACTTTTGTTGCTTTAGATGATAATAAAAAACCTGTTTTGATTCCAAGTCTCTTACCTGAATCAGATAAAGAGATTTATAGATTTCAAGAGGGTGAAAAAAGAGCCTTGACTAGAAGAAAGCGTTTAAAGGAAATTAAGAATAAAGTATGAAAAAAATTAAAATTTCTAAAGGGCATAATTTAAAAATTGATGGTATCCCATTAAATGAAATAATAGATGTTGCTGATCCTAAAATTCTATCATTTCATCCAAATTCAATCAAAGGTATTAAAACAAAATTATTAGTTAAAGAAGGTGACAGTGTTAAGGTTGGTTCACCTCTATTTTATGATAAAAAAAATTCAGGTGTTATGTTTGTGAGTTCATGTTCAGGAATAGTGAAATCAATTACCTTTGGTCCTAGAAGAATTGTAGAAAGTATAGATATAGAAAATGATAATAATAATGATAGAGAAGTGATTTCAAACGATATTAATAGAGAGAATCTTTTAAAATCTGGTCTTTGGACATCCATACGTCAAAAACCATTTTCTAAAATTCCTCATTTTGAATCAAGCCCAAAATCTATATTTATTTCATCAATGCCAACTGAACCTTTTGCTATAGACTATAAGTATCTTATGAATAATGTAGAAAATTATCTTCAGCCTGGTATTGATGCGCTTAAGAGTATTTTTGAATGTGAAATTAATTTTTCAGCATCAGATGATTCTTTTTGTAGTTTGAAAAATGTAAATCAGTTTTCTTTCAATAAGTTACATCCGGCAGGTAATGTTGGTATCCAAATACATAATATTGATCCAATAAAAAGAATAGATGATACTCGTTGGTATTTATCTTTGCAAGATTTAAATAGAATTGGACAATTTTTTAGTTCTGGTAAATATCCTCAGTATAAACATATTAATTTAGGTGGATATGGAATCAAGAATCCATCAATTAGAAAAATATTAATTGGAACAAAAATAAAAGATATTATAAGTGAGTATGATTCTAATGCATGCCTAATATCGGGAGATGTTTTAAGTGGTACAAAAACCTCACATGATGTTTCTATTGGTTATCATGATGAAATTATATCTTTAGTAAAAGATGACGATAATAGAAAGTTTTTAGGATGGATAATGCCAGGCCTTGATAGGTATAGCTTAACTAATTTATTTTTTTCTAAATTGATTAATAATAATAAATCAAAACTTACAACAAATAAAAATGGTAGTGTCCGTACTATCGTTCCTATGGGGAATTGGGATAAGGTTATGCCAATGAATATTTTATCTGAGTATTTAGTTAAAAGTATATTGGCTAAAGATATTGATATGATGGAAAAATTAGGTATTTATGAATGTTCTCCTGAGGATTTTGCTTTATGTTCATTTATTTGTCAGTCAAAAATTGAAGTTTCTAGAATTATTGAGGAAGGTTTAGATATGATGGAGCAAGAAGTCTAATGCTTAGGAAATTATTAGACGCTGCAGAAAAAACGATTTTAGGTAATGAAAAATTAAAAAGATTTCATCCTTTACATGATGCTCTGGATACTTTTTTATATTCCACAAATACTAAAGCAGCTCATGCTCCATATGTAAGAGATTCTGTTGATTTAAAAAGAACAATGATTTTAGTTGTCTTGGCTCTTTTGCCAGCATTTTTCTTTGGTACATATAATGTGGGCTTACAGTCACCAGAAGTAATTGATAAAAGTTTTTTAAATTGTTTTATTTATGGGATTAAAATAGTGCTACCAATGTATCTGGTTGTTTTTGCTGCAGGAGGATTATTTGAAGCATTATTTGCTATTATAAGAGGTCATGAAATAAATGAAGGTTTCTTAGTTACAGGTTTCTTGATACCTCTTACAATGCCACCGACAGTTCCTTTGTGGATGCTTGCGGTTGCAACTATATTTGGAGTAGTAATTGGTAAAGAGATTTTTGGTGGAACAGGATACAATATTTTTAATCCTGCTTTAACTGCTAGAGCGTTTTTATTTTTTGCTTATCCAATTTATATGTCTGGAAATAAACCTTGGATAGCACCATTGGATGGAATGTCTCAGGCTACTCCTTTATTAGCAAAATCATCAAACCTAGATTTATCATATAGCTGGTGGGATATGTTTTATGGTTTTATACCAGGTTCTATTGGGGAAACATCGACGCTGGCTGTTTTGATTGGAGCTTGTTTATTATTGATAACAGGAATTGGTAGCTGGAGAACAATGCTATCAACTTGTATCGGTATGATTACTACATCACTTTTATTAAATCAATTATCTGGTATATCTGACAATCCAATGCTTTCCTTGAAAGCGATTGATCATTTTGTTATGGGTAGCTTTGCTTTTGGTATGGTATTCATGGCTACAGATCCAGTTTCCAGTGCTCAAACCAATAAAGGTAGATGGATGTATGGATTTTTAATTGGTTTTATGGTTGTAGTTATAAGATGTATTAATCCTGCTTATCCTGAAGGAATGATGCTAGCTATTTTATTTGCTAATGCATTTGCCCCTTTAATCGATTATTCAGTACTTCAATCTCATATTAAAAAGAGGCAGCTGATTAATGAAAAATAAGTATATTTTTATATTAACAATTACTATAATATCAAGTTTTTTTCTATCTTTGGCATCAGAAGGTTTTAGAGAAAAAAGAAATAAAAATATTGAAATTGATAAGAAAAAAAATATTTTAAGTGCCATAGGTATTAATATTAATAATTTTGATATTTCTGATATTGACGATTATTTTAAAAATAACATTGATACGCTAATTATTAATTTAAATGGATTAGTTGAAAAAAATGTTTCAATCAACGACCTGATAGAGGTTGAAAATAAATCAACAGGCGAAATGAAGTTCTACTATCAAAATAAAGAATATTTGCCATTATATTTAGAGTCTAAAGAGAATGTAATGATAATGCCAGTTTCAGGAAAAGGTTTATGGTCTTCTCTATTTGGTTATTTTGCTATTGATGCATCTGATTATTCAACCGTTAAAGGTATAACTTTCTATGCACATGGAGAAACTCCTGGTTTAGGTGCAGAAATTTCAAAAAAATGGTTTCAAGATAATTTCGTAAATAAAAAAATATATGATTCTAATAATAATTTTAAATCTATTATTGTTGCTAAAGGAAAAGCAGATAGCAATAGTGATTATGAAGTGGATGGAATTAGTGGTGCAACAATAACAAGTAATGGTGTTACAACACTTATTAATAGAGATTTAAGACGATATGAACCATATTTTATAAATAATAGAAGATAATGAAAATTAAGCAAACATTCGTAGATCCATTAGTTGATAATAATCCAATAACTCGTCAAGTTCTTGGTATATGTTCAGCATTGGCGGTAACTGTTAAAGTAGAGCAGGCTTTAGTTATGACTCTAGCACTTACTTTTGTTGTAACTATGTCAAATACTATTATTTCATTATTAAGAAAATATATACCTTCAAGTATTAGAATTATTGTTCAGTTAACTGTTATCTCTACTTTGGTTTCATTAATTGATATTTTTTTGGGTGCTTATATGTATGATGTAAGTAAATCTTTATCTGTTTTTGTTAGTTTGATTATTACAAATTGTATTGTAATGGGAAGAGCTGATGCATTTGCAATGCAAAATAGTGTTAAAGAATCTTTTATGGATGGACTTGGAAATGGATTGGGTTATGGAGGAATTTTAATTCTTGTTGCAATTTTTAGAGAATTATTAGGTTTTGGTACATTGTTAGATTTTAGATTTCTTCCTGAAACAATGAATAATGGCTTAATGATATTGGCTCCTGGTGCATTTATTATTTTAGGTTTAATTATATGGGCGCAGCGTTCAATAACTGCCTTTGTTGAGGATTAAAATGGAATTATTAGTACATTATTTAAGCATAGCAACAAAATCTATATTTATTGAGAATATTCTTCTAGCATATTTTTTGGGAATGTGTTCATTCCTAGCAATTTCAAAGAATGTAGAGGCTTCTCAAGGTATGGGAAAGGCAGTTATTTTTGTTAATGCTATTACGGTCCCAGTTAATTGGTTTATTAAAAATTATTTATTAGATCCAGGTGCATTAGTATGGATAAGTGAGTCTTTTGCTACCGTTGATTTATCTTTCTTAAGATTATTATGTTTTATTGCAACTATTGCAGCTCTTGTTCAGTTCGTTGAAATGTTTATAGATAAATTTAGTCCTACGTTGTATAATTCACTTGGAATCTTCTTACCTTTAATAACTGTTAACTGTTCTATTCTCGGATCATCAGTTTTTATGCATGAAAGAGCATATACATTAGGCGAGTCATTGGTTTTTGGAATAAGTGCAGGAGTTGGTTTTTATTTAGCTATCGTAAGTATGGCTGCTATACGTTTTAAATTAAGATATTCAGATATCCCCGATGGTCTTAAAGGTCTTGGTATTACTATGATTCTAACAGGATTGTTATCGATGGCATATTTATCATTTTCAGGAATTCAATTATAATGTTACAAGCTACAGTAATATCATCAATTTTAGTTTTTTCTATTATTATATTAATTTTAGTGATTCTTTTAGCGTTTGCTGAAAAAAAATTATTGCCTCAAGGAAATGCTAAAATTTTAATTAATGGGGATCAAGAAAAATCTCCTACAGTTAAACCTGGCGGTTCTTTGTTGTCATCATTAGCTGGAGAAAATATTTTTATACCATCTGCATGCGGAGGCGGAGGGACATGTTCACAGTGTAAATGTCAAGTTTTAAGTGGAGGAGGAGACATCCTTCCTACTGAAGTTTCTCATTTTTCAAGATCTGAAATAAAAGATAATTATCGATTAGCTTGCCAAGTAAAAGTTAAAGGGGATTTAGAGGTTAAAATACCAGATGAAATTTTTAGCATTAAAAAATGGGAATGTACAGTGAGGAGCAATGAAAATGTTGCAACATTTATAAAAGAATTAGTTTTAGAGTTACCTAAGGGTGAAATCTTAGAATTTGAATCTGGTGGCTATATACAGATTGATATACCTGAGTATGAGTTGAAATATTCAGAATTTGATGTTGAAAAAGAATATCATGAAGATTGGGACAAGTTTAAGATGTGGGATTTAATAGCTAAAAATAATAATCCTGATGAATTTAGAGCATACTCAATGGCAAATCATCCTGCAGAAGGAAATATTGTAATGCTTAATGTGAGAATTGCTCATCCTCCTCCAAGACAATGGGATGCTCCTCCAGGGATTGCATCTTCATATATATTTAATTTGAAGCCTGGTGATAAGGTAACAATATCTGGTCCATATGGTGAATTTTTCATTAAAGATACAGATAGAGAAATGGTTTATATTGGTGGTGGAGCTGGGATGGCTCCACTTAGATCACACTTATTCCATTTATTCCATACATTAAAAACTGGTAGGAAAGTATCATATTGGTATGGGGCTAGATCTAAACGTGAAATGTTTTATGATGATCATTTTAAGGCAATTGAAGAAAAGTTTCCTAATTTCTCTTATAATGTTGCTTTATCTGATCCTATGGAAGAAGATAACTGGGCTGGCTATACTGGATTTATTCATCAAGTCGTTTTAGAAAATTACCTTAGCAAGCATGAAGATCCTACAGAAATAGAGTATTATATGTGTGGCCCACCAATGATGAATTCAGCTGTTTCTGGTATGCTTTATGATCTTGGTGTTGAAGATGATATGATAGATTTTGATGATTTTGGTGGCTAAATATCTTACTAAATACCTCTTATTAATATTTTTAATATTATTTAATTCTTGTTCTACTACTAACAATAAGGCAATTATATCTGGTAATACGATGGGTACTACCTATAATATAACTTTATTAAATCTATCACATGATAAAGATATTTTGAAGGTTGAAATTGATAAAGTTTTAAAAAATATAAATCAACTTTTTTCAACATATATAAAAGATAGTGAAATCTCTAATATTAATGAAAGTGGGTCTGAAATTATAAATCTAAGTAACGAATTTAAGTATGTTTTAGATATAGCTATTGATTATTGTAAAATTTCAGATGGATCCTATGATATTACTATTGGTCCATTGATTGATTTATGGGGATTTAATAAGCTTGACGATAAAAGAATTCCTTCAAAATCAGAAATTGAGAGTGTGTTAGATAATATAGGTTATAAGAAGATTTATTTAAATAATTCTCTATTAGTAAAAAAAAATAAAGATATAAAGATAGATTTAAATTCTATAGCTAAGGGCTATGGAGTAGATAAAGTGGCTGAACTACTTAGTAGTAAAGGATATAATGACTATTTAGTAGAAATTGGTGGAGAATTAAAATCTAAAGTAAGTTCTAATAATTCAAATGGTTGGGTTATAGGAATTCAAAGTCCAAAGTCAAATTCAATTATTAAAAAAATAAATTTAAATAATTTTTCAATGGCTACATCAGGTACCTATAATAATTTTTTTGAAATTGATAATTTAGAATACTCACATATACTGAATCCAAAATCAGGTAATCCTTTTAAGTATAAAACAATTAGTGCTACTGTTATTGCAGAGAACTGTATTGATGCTGATGCTTATGCTACTATAGCAATGACAATGGATCCAATTGACTTTATTAAATTAGTTGAAAGCACTACTAAGGGTAGGGTTGAGGCTTATCTAGTAGAATACGATAAAAATAATCAGATTATAGAGTATGCAAGTAGAAGCTTTAATGATTTTCTTTCTGATTAAATTTCTTTTAAAGAACATTTGATTTTATCAGCAAGGCTACATTCGCATGGATTATCTTCTGATTGTCCACAGCTTCCTTTCATTGTTTTACCATTTAAAAAATAGCCAATACTCATAATTATTATGCATCCCGAAATAATTAAAATTGTAATAATAAATGTCTGTAACATTCCTTAATTTAAGATATAAATTAATCAATAAATAAAATGTTTAAAAAAATATTATTTATATCATTCTTTGTAACAGCTCTTTTTGGTGGTGATGTTGGAGGGGGTGCCCATTTGTCAGCAGAAGATTTTAATCTTTTTTGGCTAATACCATTTATTGGCATTCTCCTATCTATAGCTTTATTTCCTCTTATAAATTCTAAATTTTGGCATCATAACTATGGTAAAGTATCTGCTTTTTGGGGTATCCTATTTATTCTTTGTTTTTCTATAAGTTTTTTTGATTATACACTTTTTTATATACTAGAAGTTTATTTGAGGGAATTTATACCATTTATAGTCTTATTATTAGCTTTATTTACTGTTTCTGGTGGCATATTGATAACAGGTAATTTAAGTGGTTCGCCAGTTTTAAATCTTTCAATTTTATTAATTGGAACTTCCCTTGCTTCAATTATGGGTACTACGGGTGCATCAATGTTATTAGTAAGACCATTGATAAGAGCTAACTCATGGAGAAAAAATAAAGCTCATTTAATAGTATTTTTTATTTTTTTAGTATCTAATATAGGTGGTTCTCTAACTCCTATTGGCGATCCTCCTTTATTTTTAGGTTTTTTAAGAGGAGTTGATTTTACATGGACTTTATTTAATATGTATATGCCTATGATTTTTGTTTCAGTTATTTTATTTATTCTATTCTTTATAATTGATTATTATTATTATTATAAAGAATTAGATAAATCTCCAAAATCAGATAAATTTTCAATTAAGATTGATGGTAAAGTTAACTTTATATTAATTATTATTGTTATCCTAGCCGTTATAATTAGTGGCCTAGAGAGCCTTAAGGATCTTTCAGTATTTACTTATCATGGTACAATGATGCTGTCGCTTGGATCATTAATTCAGCTTGTAATGCTTTTAACGGTCACATATATTTCTTTAAAAATAACACCAAAAGAATACAGAGATGGAAATGGTTTTACATGGGAGCCTATACTAGAAGTTGCAAAGTTATTTGCAACAATATTCCTTACAATGATTCCAGCTATAGAAATGTTGAAGGGTGTTACGAAAGAAATAGGTCCTATGAGTTGGATGAAAAATATAATTATTGATAAGTCAGGTTCAAATATTGATTATATGTATTTTTGGTTGACAGGTATTCTATCGAGTTTTCTTGATAATGCACCAACTTATGTAGTGTTTTTCATAACCGCTCTGGGAGATAATAGTGTTGATTGGCTTATGGTTACAGGTAATACATTGCTAGCTATTTCTTGTGGGTCAGTATTTATGGGAGCGATGACTTATATAGGTAATGCTCCAAATTTTATGGTAAAGTCAATCGCAGAGGAGAATAAGGTTAATATGCCAAGTTTCTTTGGCTATATGGTTTGGTCGATTATAATACTAGTACCAATTTTTATGCTTACTAGCTTTATATTTTTTTAAAAGTTATCTTTTAGAAAAGGTCTGTAATACTTAAATTTAATCGTGCAAATCGTGCAAGTTATATATATTTAAAAATTATGAACATAAATTGGAACAGTCTAACTAATTTGATAAAAGATAGTAATAAAATTTTACTTTCAACACATATTAATCCAGATGGTGATGGCCTAGGTTCAGAGGTAGCAGTATATCATTATATTAAATCATTGAATAAAAATTGTCGAATAATTAATATTTCAGATTTAGATGATAAATATCAATTCCTGAATAAAAATCAAATTATTGAGGTATTTGATGCTAATAGTCATTCTAGATGGATTGGTAGTTGTGATTGTGCTATTATATTTGATATTGGTGATTACAAACGATTAGGAGTTATATCTGAAATATTAAAAAATAATAATGTTAAAAGAATTTCTATAGATCATCATCCTTCAAATGATTCTTTTTTTGATTTCAGATGTCTTGATATTACTGCGCCAGCAACAGGATATTTAGTTTGGCAGTATTTTAAAGATATAAATTTTAATCTAACATACGATATTGCTGAAGGTTTATATACAGCATTAATCACAGATACGGGTTCATTTAGGTATAACTCAACAACTCCAGATTGCCATAAAATGGCAAAAGAGATATTAGAATCTGGAATAAAACCGTATGATATATATGCATCTATTTATGAACAGAGAACTATTCCTCAGGTTAAGCTTTTAGGTTCCGTTATTAATTCTTTAAAAATAGTTGATGAATTTGCTTCAATTAAAATTACTACTCAAATGCTAGATGAGTGTAATGCGAATCTTTCAGATGTTGATGGTTTTACAGATTTTATGCGTTCTATTAAAGGTGTTGAAGTTTCATTCATGATATCTCAAATATCTAGTAGTAAATTTAGAATAAATTTTAGATCTAGGGGTAAGTATATTATTAATGATATAGCGCATTATTTTAATGGAGGTGGCCATAAGCTTGCAGCAGGCGCAACTGTTGAGAATAGTAGCTTTGATGAAATTGAAACTACTATTATTAATATGTTAAATAAAAAAAGGATGAATTATGTCAATAAAATCAGATAGATGGATTAGAGAAAAATCTTTAAATGATAAAATGATTACACCATTTACAGATAATCAAATAAGAAAAGGAACTATATCATACGGCCTTTCGTCTTATGGTTATGACATACGTGTTTCTGATGAGTATAAGATTTTTACAAATGTAAATAATAGTGTTGTAGATCCTAAAAAATTCGATGAAAAATCTTTCATTGACTTTAAGGGAGAAATATGCATTGTTCCACCAAATAGCTTTGCATTGGCTAGGAGTATTGAGTATTTTAAAATTCCTAGGAATGTGCTCACTATCTGTTTAGGTAAATCTACATATGCAAGATGTGGGATAATTGTAAATGTTACTCCTTTTGAACCAGAGTGGGAAGGTCATGTAACATTAGAGATATCAAATACAACACCTTTACCAGCTAAAATTTATTCTAATGAAGGGCTATGCCAGGTTTTATTTTTTGAGTCTGATGAAATATGTGAAAAATCTTATTTAGATAAAAATGGAAAATATCAAAAGCAAACAGGTATAACTTTGCCTAAAAATAAATGAAGATAATAATTGCAAAAAATGCAGGTTATTGTTTTGGTGTCCGAGATGCAGTTAATTTAGCGCATGACGTTGCTCAAAAAGAAGGTGAAGTATATATGCTTGGAGATATAGTCCATAATGAAAGAGTTGTTGAAGATTTAGATAAATCAGGAGCTAAAGTCGTAAATAATCTAGATGAAGTACCTAAAGACGCAACGGTCCTTTTTAGAGCTCATGGAACAAAAAATGATATATGGGATTCAGCAAGAGAAAGAAATATGAAAGTTGTTGATGCTACATGTCCCTTAGTCCATCAAATACATAAAGATGTTAAAAATCTATATGCAGAAGGACGAAAAATAATTATTATAGGTGATCATGGCCATGATGAGGTTGTTGCAATTGCTGATCAAGTTCCTAAAACTATAGTGATTTCATCTGTAGAAGAAGCAATAAATCAAAAAAGAATTAGAAAGGCTGGAATAGTTAGTCAGTCAACGCAATCTATTGAAAATGTTCAAGAGATAATTAAAATATTAATGACTAAAGTTTTTGATTTAAGATTTGTTAATACAATTTGTTTTCCTACTAAGAGAAATCAAAATCAAATTAAAGATTTAGCAAAAATTGTAGATACTATGATAATAATAGGTTCGTTTACTAGTGCTAATTCTAAACGATTAACTTCGTTAGCAAAGTTAATTAATGAAAATACTTATCAGGTAACTTGTGCAGATGAATTAGATGAAAAATGGTTTAAACAATCTGATTCAGTTGGAATTAGTGCAGGTGCATCAACTCCTGATTATTTAATTGAAGAAGTGAGTAATAGAATATCATCTTTATAAGGAGAAATTATGAAAAAGGGTTCGTTTGAAATTAAAGTAAGTTTAGCTGAAATGTTAAAAGGTGGAGTTATCATGGATGTTACTAATGTCGAGCAGGCTTGTATTGCAGAAAAAGCTGGTGCAGTAGCTGTTATGGCACTTGAAAAAATTCCTGCAGATATTAGGAGGGATGGTGGCATTTGTCGTATGTCAAATCCTAAAATGATAACAGAGATAAAAGGAAACGTATCGATTCCTGTAATGGCAAAATGTAGAATAGGACATTTTGCAGAAGCACAAATTTTGGAAGCTTTAGAAATAGATTTTATTGATGAGAGCGAAGTATTGACTCCAGCGGATAATTTTTTTCATGTAGATAAAAATCCATTTAAAGTTCCTTTTGTTTGTGGCGCAAGAAATTTAGGTGAAGCACTTAGAAGAATAAATGAAGGTGCTGCAATGATAAGAACAAAAGGTGAAGCTGGTTCAGGAAATATAGTTGAAGCTGTTAAGCACATGAGATCTATAACTGATGAAATAAAATTAGTTTCATCAATGAATCAAAAAGAATTAGAAGAATTTTCATTATCTAATAATGCACCTTTAAAACTTTTAAATAAAGTTAAAGATACTGGTAAATTGCCAGTTCCTAATTTTAGCGCTGGAGGTATTGCAACTCCAGCTGATGCTTCATTAATGATGCAATTGGGTGCAGAATCGTTATTTGTTGGTTCTGGAATATTTAAGTCACAAGATCCAAAAGCTAGAGCTGAAGCAATAGTTGAAGCTACAACCTATTATGATAATCCTAAAAGGTTGGCTGAAATTTCATCTGGTTTAAAAGAAGCGATGGAAGGTCTTGATATATCTGAAATACCAGAAAATGAACTTTTACAAAATAGAGGTTGGTAATTGAAAGTAGGAATTTTAGCTATTCAGGGTGATTTTGAATTACATAAGATTGCTTTAGATAAGCTTTCTGTTGATTCATTATATGTACGAAATGAAAAAGAATTAAATAATTGTGATGCATTAATTTTACCTGGAGGAGAATCTACAGCTATGTCACTATTATTAAATAAATATAATTTATTTAATTCTGTAAAAAAATTCGCTCAAAAAAAAAATCTATTTGGAACATGTGCTGGAGCTATTTTAATGTCATCAAATTCTAGAGATTCTAGAGTAAAAAACTTAAAAATAATTGATATCCAAACATGTAGAAATGCTTGGGGAGCACAAATTGATTCATTTTCTGATAATATTGAATTAAATGAAAACTTATTTTTTACAAAAAAATATTATGCAACGTTTATTAGAGGACCAAAATTTTCAAATGTAAAAAAAACATGTAATATAATTGGAAGTTATCATGGGAATCCAGTTTTAGTTAGAAATGAAAAACATTTAGCTTCCTCTTTTCATCCAGAGATAGGTGAAGATTTATGTATTTATAAATATTTTATTAAAATGATTAATGAGTAGCTCTTATAAAATATTATCAAAAATTAACGATCCTTCAGATTTAAAAAAATTAGATTTGAATCAATTAAACAGGTTAGCAGATGAATTAGCTGCATATATTCATGAAATTATATATGAATTAGGAGGTCATTATTCATCACCCTTGGGTGTTGTTGAGCTTACTATAGCATTACACTATGTTTATAATACTCCTGAAGATAAATTAGTCTGGGACGTAGGACATCAAGCCTATCCACATAAAATCTTAACAGGTAGACGAGAAGCATTTAAAAAAATTAGACAGCGAGATGGAATTAGTGGTTTTTTAAAAATTGATGAAAGTCCTTATGATTGTTATGGTGCTGGTCATACGAGTACATCTATTTCAGCTGCTTTAGGTTTTGCTCATATGAGAGATAAGAATAAATCCAATGAAAAAGTATTAGCTATAATTGGTGATGGCGCAATGACAGGAGGTTTAGCATATGAAGCATTAAACAATTTAGGATATCATAGAACTCAATTAACAGTTGTTTTAAATGATAATTCTTTATCGATTTCAGAAAGTGTTGGAGCATTATCAAAGTATTTAACAAAGATTACAACAAATCCAATTTATAATAAATTGAGGAGTAATGTTAAAGATATAACTGAAAAAGTTCCGGTGATTTCTGACCATCTTAAAAAAATTCTTAAAAAAACTGAAAGTGGAATGAAAGTAAGCTTAACAGATGGAGGGTTCTTTGAAGAACTTGGAATTAGGTATATTGGACCAATTGATGGACATGATTTAAATGAATTAATTCGTGTTTTTAAAACTATAAAAGAAATAGATAGTCCTGTTTTATTGCATATTTATACTAATAAATCAAAAAGGATTAAACATTTTAATTCTAATGATGCTGTTAAATATTATAGTTTATCTGGTTCAAAGAAAAAAAATAATTTGAATTCAATTACATTTTCAAAGGTTTTTGGAAAAAGTGTTTTGAGTTTAGCAAAAGATTTTGATTTTAGATGTATAACTGCAGCAATGGACGTTGGTACTGGATTGTCTGAATTTTCAAAATTGTATGCTGATAGATATATAGATGTAGGTATTGCTGAGCAGCATGCCTTGACTTACTCCTCGGGTATTTCTGCTTCTGGGAATATACCTATTGTTGCAATTTATTCAACCTTTATTCAGAGAGCATTTGATCAAATTATACATGATATTGCAATTCAGAATTTACCATTAATCATATGCATGGATAGAGCTGGTTTGGTTGGTCCTGATGGTCCTACGCATCATGGAATATTTGATATATCTTTTTTACGAATGATTCCTAATGTAATTGTAACCTCTCCTAAAGATGGCTTTGAATTACATGACTTACTATTTACTGCATTGAAAGTGAAGAAAATATTTTCAATAAGGTATGGAAAAATTGATACAAATTATAAAGAAGATTATATTCCAAAATTATTAGAAATTGGCTCTTGGGATAATCTTTTAGAAGGTGATGATATTGCATTGCTAAGTGTTGGTTCTATGGTTAATCATGCATTAGAAGTTGCTGAAAAACTAAAAGAAAAAAATAATTTAAATGTAGGTGTAATTAATTGTAGATTTATAAAACCACTGGATGAAAAAATGTTAAGTAAAATAATGAAAAAATATAAATATATTTTTACTATTGAAGAAGGCTGTTTGCAAGGTGGCTTTGGTTCATCAATTTTAGAGTATTCTAGTAATTGTAGTTATAGTAATATTATTAATTTAATAGCTATTGATAATATGTTTGTTGATCATGGCAGTCGTTCTGAACTATTAGATATGACAAATTTATCACCTAATAAGATTTATAATAAAATTTTGGAAATTTATGAGTAAAGAAAATTGGAAAAATAAATTTAGTAAATCAAAAAATAGAGAATATGATTTTGAAACTATATCAGGTGAAAAAAATAAATCTCTTTATTATCCTGAAAATCCCAATGATGAATATCTAGAAAATATAAATTTTCCAGGTGAATATCCTTATACTAGAGGAATTCATCCCAATATGTATAGAGGTAAATTATGGACTATGAGACAATTTTCTGGATTTGGTTCACCTGAAGATACAAATGAAAGATATAAGTTTTTATTAAAAAATGGTCAAACAGGATTATCTGTAGCTTTTGATATGCCTACTTTAATGGGCTATGATCCTGATCATGAATTATCTGATGGTGAAGTCGGACATTGTGGTGTATCGATAAGTAATCTTGATGATATGGATAAGCTCTTTGCAGATATAGATTTAAGTAAAATAAGTGTATCTATGACTATAAATGGCCCAGCTGTAATTATTTTTGCTTTTTACGTAGCTCTCGCAATTAAGCGTAATATAAATATTGCTGAAATTAATGGTACTCTTCAAAATGATATTTTAAAAGAATATATAGCTCAAAAAGAATGGATATATCCACCCAAAGAATCTGTAAGAATAATTGTAGATATGATTGCATATTGTACTGAGCATATGCCAAAGTATAATACAATTTCTGTAAGTGGTTATCATATTAGAGAAGCAGGTTCTACAGCAATTCAAGAATTAGCATTTACTTTATCAAATGGATTTGCTTATTTAGATGCATGTGTAGAAAGAGGTCTTGATGTTGATGATATTGCTCCAAGGCTGTCTTTCTTTTTTAATTCTCATTCAGATTTTTTTGAAGAAATTTGTAAGTATAGAGCTGCTAGAAGAATTTGGGCTAAGCGCCTAAAAAATCATTATAATGCTAAAAATGAAAAATCTATGAAATTAAGATTTCATACACAGACTGCAGGTTTTTCTTTAACTGCCCAGCAGCCTGAAATTAACATTGCAAGAACTGGTTTCCAGGCTATGGCTGCTGTACTTGGAGGAACTCAATCACTCCATACAAACTCTATGGATGAGACTTTAGCTCTTCCATCAGAAAAAGCCGCAGAAATTGCTCTGAGAACTCAGCAAATTCTAGCATATGAAACTGGAGTTGCAAATGTTACAGATCCATTAGGAGGTTCATATTTTATTGAAGATTTAACTGATAGAATTGAAGAAAAGGCTAATACCTATTTTAATCATATTGAAAAAATAGGAGGTGTTATTGATGGAATCGAGTCTGGTTACTTTCAAAAAGAAATAGCAGATTCTGCATCAATTTATAATAATAAAATAGAAAATAAAGAACGTTTTATTGTCGGAGTAAACAACTTTATTAAAGACGATGAAAAAATAGATATACCTATCCTGGAAATAACAGATCAAGTGCAAGTTAAGCAGATCAATGAATTAATAGAAATTAAGCAAAAAAGAAATAATAGATTAGTAGAAGAAAAATTAAATAAAATAACAGAAGCTGCTAAATCTGATATAAATCTAATGCCTTTAATTATTGATGCAGCTCTGGAATATGCAACTTTAGGTGAAATTGTTGATTCTATGAAATTAGTTTTTGGTGAATGGCAAGAAAAGGCAATTATATGAATTTAGATAAAATTTTTACTATTGGTGTTGAAGAAGAGTTTATGCTTTGTAATACAAAAACATTTGATTTAATTGAAAAAGCAAATGATATTATGAGCCATCTTGATCCAAGGGGAAAAGAGAATTTTTCTTATGAACTTCTTCTTGGTGAAATAGAAGCTAATACTCCTATTTGTTCGGATGTTAATCATGCTATTGATGAAGTAATCAAAAATCGTTTAAGATTAAGAGAAATTGGAGATAAGTTAGATTTTAAAATTGGAATAAGTGGAACTCACCCAACAGCATTACCTTGTGATCAAAATTTTGTTAAAAATAATTCTTATAATTGGGTAACTAGTCAATTAAAAGAATATGCTAGAGAAAATATTACATTTTCAACTCATGTTCACATTGGATTAGATAGTCCTCAAGCTATTTTAAAAGTATTAAATGAAGCAAACTCTTGGATAGCTCCATTGATTGCATTGTCAGCTAACTCACCTTTTTTTGCAGGAATAGAAACAGGTATGCAATCTTCAAGGACTTTTCAATTTGGTATCTTTCCAAGAACTAATATACTTCATAATATAGAATCTTATGATGAGTATACAGATATGATAAAGAAATTAAAATTGTCAGGATCAATAGAAAAGCCAAGACATTTATGGTGGAAAATTAGACCTCATTTTGAATATAGTACTATAGAATTTCGTATTTGTGACATTCAAAGATCCCTTAAAAATACAAAGATGTTTATTGCGATCATTCAAGCTCTAGTTCATAGGATCTATACGAGTAAAATCAAAAAAATTAATTCTTATAATATGGAGTTTTTAAATGATGGAATTTGGAAAGCAGCAACTAATGGTATGGAATCAATATTAATTAATCCGCATAATGAAAAAGTTATACCTATGAAAGAAATGGTTTATTTTATGTTAGATTATATATATCCATCCTTAAAGTATTTTAAAAATGAAGATGTAATTGAAGTTGTTGAATCAATAATACATGGTAAAACAGAATCTCAAATACAGATAGATGTTTATAATGAATTGGGTTTTGAAGGTCTAAAAAAATTTTTAGTCACTGATGTCGAATATCAAATAAATTAGGGAGAAATAAAATGTCAAGAAGGATTGTTCATGTGATAGGAACTGGAACTATAGGGGAGCCACTGATTGGCTTGTTATGTAATTTTAAGAAAGATTTAGGCATAGATGAGGTAACATTTAATAAATATACACCACTTACCACAGATAGATCAAAAGTTTCCAATTTACTTAAAAGAGGTGCTAGGTTATCTACTAATTCAGATAAAATAGATGGCTTTAATGATATTGGTATAAAAGTAGAATTTACATCAGAAGAAGCTATTGATAGAGCATCTGTTGTAATAGACTGTACCCCAACAGGCTTTGGTCACAAAAACAAAAAAGATCTTTATGAAAAATATACAAAAAACACTTTAGGATTTGTAGCTCAGGGAAGTGAATTTGGATTTGGGAAAATGTATGCAAGGGGAATTAATGATTCTATACTAGAGGCAGGGAAAGACCAATTTATTCAAGTTGTTTCTTGCAATACTCATAATTTGTCAACCATCGTTAAAACAGTTGCATTATCTGAAGGAAATGATAATTTGTTAGAAGGTAGATTTAATTTAATTAGGCGTGCTAATGATTTAAGCCAAACTTCAAAATTTATTCCTTCACCTCAAGTAGGTAAACATGATGATGATAAATTTGGTACTCATCATGCGAGGGATGCTCATCTTCTATTTGATACCATGAATATTAAATTAGATCTATTTTCATCTGCGATGAAATTAAATACTCAATATATGCACATACAGCATTTTTATTTAAAACTAAAAAGAAATACAACAATGCAGGCTATAATATCAAAGTTTGAAGCAAATGATAGAATCGCATTAACTGATAAAGTTAATGCAAATGAGGTTTTTTCATTTGGCAGAGATCATGGCCATTTTGGTAGGATTTTAAATCAATCTGTAGTTTCAGTTCCATCGTTAAACCTAAGAAATGGTAATGAATTAACAGGTTTTTGCTTTACACCACAAGATGGAAATTCTCTTTTGAGTTCTATAGCAATTACAGAATGGTTTTTATATCCTCACTCATATGAAGATAAAATACAATGTCTTAAGCCATTATTTTTTGATGAAGTATAAATAATTTATATATCCATGTTAGTAGATAAAATTTATCAAAACTTAAAGAATGAAATTAAAATTCATAAAAATAGTAATGTTCTATTAGCTATATCTGGAGGTGTTGATAGTGTTTTTCTTCTAGATGTTTTATCAAAAATAAAAAATAAGTATAATTTTTTATTTGATATCAATTTAATTTTTATTAATTATAATATTAATATTAATTCTGATAAAAGGGAGAATCTTTGTTTAGAATTATCAAAAAAATATGGATA